>ERZ1034882.268-NODE-268-length-29133-cov-5.806967_pt1 | contig 29133 bp, 20 predicted proteins | sample MGYA00520606_ERZ1034882 | MGnify/ENA primary metagenome ERZ1034882 (study PRJEB33766, sample SAMN09781726) | gut metagenome | biome: gut microbiome | host: Homo sapiens | place: Madagascar | study: EMG produced TPA metagenomics assembly of the PRJNA485056 data set...
CTATAAACATATTGTAGTAGAAGGAACAAAGATGAATATCAGAAGGGCAAATGAGAAAGACATACCGAGAATTATTGAATTGTTACAGCAGGTGCTTGAGATACATGCAGGTATCAGACCGGATATCTTTATTTCCGGAACAACAAAGTATACCCATGACGAGCTGCTTAAGATGACATTAGATGATGAAAAGCCCATATATGTTGCGGTAGATGAGGATGACAGATGTATAGGTTATGCCTTCTGCCAGTTGAGAGAGCAGCCATTTTCAAATAATATGGTACCGTTTAAGTCTCTTTTCATTGATGATCTCTGTGTTGACTCGGATATCAGAGGACAGCATGTGGGAGAGCATTTGTTTGAATTTGTGAAGAGCGAGGCGAAGAGGCTTGGCTGTTACGAGGTCACACTTAATGTGTGGACAGGTAACACTTCAGCAGAGCATTTCTATGAGAAGATGGGAATGAAGACAAAGGAAAGACAGATGGAGTACATTTTAGAGTGAAAATAAGGCGGGTGCAACGGTTCGTTGCGTTAATTCCAACCCTGGCAGGTAGAAGTCAGAGGTGCTGTCTGATATAATTCCTGTAAAAATAAAGCAGACAGATTTAAAATGGGCTGATGTTACTAATACAGGAGGAAAAAGAATGACTATCGGAGAAAAGATACAAAAACTCAGAAAGCAAAATGGACTCTCCCAGGAGGCACTGGCAGAGAAGGTGTCGGTGACAAGGCAGACAATATCAAAATGGGAGTTGGGGCAGTCTCAGCCGGACCTCGGATTTGTGGCGGCACTCAGCGATATATTTAATGTATCATCGGATTACCTCATAAGGGATAATGTAGAGTCGGTGGATGAAGAGATATCAGGCAAGAAAAAGGTACCGGAAGAGAAGGACGTCGGAAACAAGCCAGAGGATCACAGTAGGGGAAAGTTTAGATTTCTCCATAAGCTCCGGAGCCTTACACTGATCTTATTTTCCGTTGCAGCTCTGATAGGTGCGGGAGTATGCATGATCTGTGATTATTTTATCTCGGGTGGGTTATCCTGGTCATTGATGGCTGTGGCGTCAATAGCTGCCGGGTGGCTGCTGGCACTTCCGGTACTTACTGCTGAAACAGGAAGAATTGTAAAAACCCTCGTTATGGTTACTGTAGTGCCAATACCGCTGCTGGCGGTCATTGCGTATACCATTGATATGTGGGTGGTATTCTCCCTTGGAAGCACACTGGCACTTATAGCACTGGTGGTGATGTGGATAATATTTGGTATATTCAGAAAGGGCAGGAACAGACTCTGGCTGGTAGCGGGAATTTCTCTTCTTATAATAATTCCTACTGAGATTATGATATCTCATATTTCAGCAGCATTTCTGCCGGAGGTGGAAATTGATTTCGTATCGGATAAACTCAATGCCGGGATCACGCTCATACTTTCATTGATGTGCTTTGGCATGGATTACCTGTCCCACTCAAAGAAAGCAGGACAGAATGATGAACTAAAATAGAATAAGCCGAAAATGGCATCTTTTGCTGTCAACCGGATCTGATGTAATGGCTTAACTGATTATATGATGGTTAAGCCATTTTCTTGAATGGAAACGGATTGTGAAGATTATCGCTCTGAGGGTCCAGTCAGCGAACATTCCGATCCACACTGCAATAGGACCGAAGCCCCATACACGGCACAGGTATATACACAGGATAACACGGCAGAGCCACATGGTCAGACATGAGGTGATCATGGAGAATTTAACGTCTCCGGCGGCTCTCATGCCGTAGGCAGGGATAAATGAAAGTACCCAGGAAATTGGTTTGGTAATGGTGATAAATACTACCATATTAAAGCAGAGCTGAGCACTTTCGGCTTCCATACCGCCTATCCTTGTTATTGGTTTTGTAAGGGCAAGAACAAGGAGACAGCTAAAGATTATGGCAGCTTCTGCCAGCCATGAAAGCTTCTTAACATAGTATACAGCCTCGTCTTTTCTTCCGGCTCCAAGGCACTGACCTACAACTGTCATAAGCCCGATACCTATTCCCATGGCGGCAACGCCATTTAACATCTCAAGGATATTTGTCATTGCCTGGGCAGCGATGGCTACGGTGCCAAGGGTAGACACGGTGGACTGGATAGCCAGCTTGCCGAACTGGAACATGCTATTCTCGATACCCGAAGGTATACCTATATATAATATCCTTCTTATTGTAGAGAAGTCCGGGCGTATGGACAGGTAGTTACGCACGGCAATAGGTTCTTTTTCATTTCTTAATTTCCATATTACTACAACCGCACAGAAAATACGTGAGAACAGGGTTGATATGGCGGCTCCCGCAACGCCCATGTTAAGGACGAAGATGAGCAGTGCATTTCCCCCGATGTTTAAAAAATTGGAAATAACCGAGATCACCATAGGTCTTCTGCTGTCGTTCTGGGCTCTCATAATGGAAGCACCTGCGTCATACAAACCGATAAATGGGAATGATAACAGGGTGAACAGGAAATAAACCTGTGAATTAGCCATGACATCGGCTTCCACCTTGCCGAATATAAGCTTGAGTAACGGCACCCTGAATACAAGGCAGATAAGGGTTAAGGCAACGGAGAGTACAGTCATTACCAGTAAAACCTGTCTTGCGGAGTGATTGGCACTTTTTTCATTGTGGCTTCCCAGGTAGTGGGAGCAGAGGATGGCACCTCCGGCAGCCAGGGCTGACAGAGCCTGTATTACAAGGACATTTATGGAGTCCACAAGGGATACTGCGGATATGGCAGCAGAGCCTACGTTACTTACCATCATGGTATCTACCGTACCCATGAGGCAGGAGAGAAGCTGTTCCACGATTATGGGAACCAGAAGCTTCTTAAGATCTAAGTTACTGTATAAATGGTCGGAATTTTTCATTTGCATATATCTTCTTTAATGTAGTACATTTTTTTTTGAGTTGTATATTTTTTTGGTGGTATACTTTTTGAGGTATACCGGTTTCACATATCAGCCAGAGGTATTATAGCACCGCTTTGCAAATATGTGCAGTGAAAATCAAAAACATGTTACTAACATAAAAAATTGACAATTAACAAAAAGAATGTTAGTGAGCAGAAAAAAATGTTATCATTGAAATAGATTATTTTTTTATGAAGGAGTTAAGGTTTTGATCTTTAGGGGACCGGAGGTTTATGACCCTAAGATAAAGATTGTTTAATAAGGAGAAAACATTATGAGGATGTACTTTAAACAGAGGCTGTTTTCATGGTTTGACAGTTACGACATCTATGATGAACAGGGAAATACAATCTATGTAGTAAAGGGACAGTTGTCCTGGGGACACTGCCTTAAGATATTTGACCCATGGGGAAATGAGGTAGGAACCGTAAAAGAAAGAGTGCTGACATTACTTCCAAAATTCGAGGTATATATGGATGGACGGTACCTGGGATGTATCCAAAAGGAATTTGCATTTTTCAGACCTCGGTATAACATTGATTACAATGGCTGGAATATTGACGGAAACTTTTGGGAATGGGATTACAGGATAACAAATGCAAACGGAACCGAGATTGCTTCCATATCCAAGGCGTTATTTCATATGACGGACCAGTATGTGATGGATGTATACAATCCGCAGGATGCCCTTATTGTACTTATGTTTGTTCTTGCAATTGACGCGGAGAAGTGTTCAAGAAACAACAACTAGAAATATTCAGAGAAACAAGGGAACTAAATAAAACAGAAGAAAATAAGCACTGAGAAAACAAAAGAAATGGACATGCTGATTTGCCAGATTGACATGTTTTCACCTATTTGTTAGTATTACTCTTGCAGAGTCCTGGGGGATTTTATGCCCAGAAAAAGAGAAGTGCGGTGAGAATCCGTCGCAACAGCCATTACTGTATCTGGTTAAACGTAAAAATGCAGGTGTCACAGACATCTGCAAGCGTTGCAGCCACAAGTCAGATCGCTTGCTCTGCTCTCTCATATAAAATACGAAAGGGGAAATGACCATGAAGAAGAGATTTATTGCAACATGTATGGCGATGTGCATGGTGGCAACAACAGTGGCACCTATATCAGGTGTGAATTTCGGCATATCATCAGTATATGCCAGTGAGGCAACTCCGGGAGATGCCGGTATCACAGTAAAGGTCGGTGTACATGATTACACAGCCGTAGACGCAGGGATCAAGGACGCTTCCAAGGACGGAAAGATTCTTGAGACAGAGGTAGAGGTGCCAAAGGGTACTTCAACAAAGGATGTTATAGAAAAAGCCTTTGAAGATAATGATATCCAGTATAGCATGACAGAAAGCGGTTATGTGTCAGAAATCAACAATCTTTCATCAGAAGACGCCGGTGGATATTCAGGCTGGTTACTTAGTTATAACAACGATGATTATGCCAATGGCGGAGTATCAGCAATCACATTATCAGATGGTGATACATTATCATTTGACTATACAGTTAATGTGGACATGGCAACAGACGATGTAGGTACCGGCTGGTATGGAAATCCATATTTCAAAGAGATCTCAGTGGGTGGAAAGACCCATGAAATGACCAGTGAATATATATATCCTAATGCAGTATATAAGATAGACGGAGAAGTTACAGAAGACAAGGGTACAGCGGATGACCCATTCGAGCTTACATTTGTACTTCCGGAAGATACAGATATAACAACAGTAGAGACAGACTATGTTACAAGTCTTAACAGTCACTACGCAATAGTAGACGGACTTGAGAACATGAACGATTTCACAGGCGGTATTGATTTTTCAGTATCATCATTAGGTGGTACACACAAGTCATACTACCATGTAAATGTTGTCCTTTCAGATGTAGACTCAGAAGCTTCAAATGTATATGAGGATGTACTTGCAGGAGCAGAGAAGTTAGTTTCATCAAGATGTGAGACAACAAATCCTTTATTCCAAAATGAATGGGAGATCATCGATCTTGCCAGATACGGTTATACCAATATTCCTATGTATGAAACCTACTATGCTTCAGTAGAAGAGAAGGTTAAGGAAACAGGTGCTATTATACATAAGAGTAAGGTAACTGAGAATGAGAGAACAATCCTTGCTCTTACAGCACTCGGTGTGGACTGTACAGATGTGGCAGGCTACAATATCCTTGAGCCGTTATATGATGAGACTTTTGTAACAAAGCAGGGCGTAAATGGTGTCGTATTCGGTCTTCTTGCAATAGACGCAGCAAATGCACCTGACAGCCTTGAAGAGGATGGAACAAACATAAGAGAGTTTTTGGTGCAGAAGATACTTGAGGCAGAGCTTGCTGCAGGCGGCTGGGCATTCTATGGTTCTGCAACAGACCCGGATATGACAGGTATGGCTATTCAGGCACTTGCTCCATATTACAATACAAATACAGACGTAAAAGAAGCAGTAGACAGAGCTCTTGATAAGCTTTCAGGTATGCTGACAGATGACGCCGGATATGAAAGCTGGGGTTCAGTAAACTCAGAGAGTGCCGCTCAGGTTGTAACTGCCCTTTCAGCTCTTGGAATTGATGCAGATACAGACCCAAGATTTGTGAAGAACGGCATATCAGTATTAGATAATCTCATCAGCTTCAAGGATGAGGCGACAGGCGGATTCCGTCATATTAAGAAAGATCAAAATGGTAATGTGTGTGGTGAAAATGCTATGGCAACACAGCAGGGAACATATGCATTGGTTGCTTACTACAGATATAAGCATGGCATGCCTGCACTTTATGACATGTCAGACGCAGATTGGAAGCTTGGTATGAAGGCTCCTGCCAAGGTAGAAGTTGCAAATGCTTCAAATGGTGTAAAGATCAGCTACAGTGCAGTTGACGGAGCAGAGAGATATAAGATCTACAGAAAGGCTGAGGGCGAGACATCATGGAAGCTCTTCGGTACAACAACAGCTTTAAGTGCAGTAGATAAGACAGTTGTAAGTGGTGTCAAGTACACATACACAGTAAGAGGTATAAAGGGTTCAGAGCAGGGCAAGTATGATCAGACAGGTGTAAGCGTATTATACCTTGCACAGCCTGTAGTAAAGGCAGAGAACAAGATTTCAGGAATCAATGTTACATGGAACAAGATTAACGGTGCAGAGTCTTATTATGTATATAGAAAGGCAAATGGTGCCAAGAGCTGGACAAGAGTTGCAACTGTTAAGGCAGCCAAGTTAAACTATGCTGATACAAAGGTATCAGATGGCGTAAACTATGTATATACAGTAAGAGCCGTATCAGGAAGCACACTCAGCACATATACATCAGGTCTTTCAATCAACAGAGTAAGCAGAGCTAATATTGCAAAGGTTCAAAATGTTGTTGCCGGAACAGCAAAGGTTACAGTATCAGTTGTTAAGGCATTCTCAGGATATCAGCTCCAGTACGCAACAAAGTCGAACTTCAGTGACGCTAAGACATTAGGTGTATCAAACGGAACAACACAGACAGTTGTAAGAAATGTTTCAGGTCTTAAGAAGGGTACTACATATTATGTAAGGATACGTGGTTATAAGAAGTCAGGAAATACTATAAGCTACGGTGCATGGAGTACTGCAAAGACAATAAAGATCAGCAGGTAATATGAATTTTATAAAAAAGAATTTGAAAAAAATTCTTGGGCTTACGGCAGTTGCTGCCATACTGGTATTTGCATTCTGGTATGGCGGTAATGCACCGGGCTCCAGAGGATTTTCAGTAAAACAAAACACTTCGGAAACATCAGATACCGGAAGCGACGAAGCAGAAGCCGTAGATGGCGGGTATTATGATGAACAATATGTGGATAAGGATGGAAATCCGGTAAGGAAGAAGAAAAGCTCCGACGAAGCAGATGATGCCACAGAGAACTTCGCAGGTACCGGTACAGGTGAAGCTGTAGAGGTCGGTGGCGGAAGTAACGGAAACGGCAATGGTTCCGGCAGCGGAGATAGAGGCGATGGCTCCGACAAGGGAAAAGGTTCAGATGATGGCAGCGATTCCGGCAATGGATCGGGTAATGGCAGTGGCGATGGTTCCGGTAACGGACCAGGCAAGGGTGACAATACGGCAGATCCGGGCAAGAAGGATGAACCTACAACAGAAGCCCCTACAACGGAGACCCCTACAGAGGAACCAACCGAGGATGAGATCATAGGATATTGCAGCATAAGTATAAGCTGTAAGAATATCCTTAATAACATGGATCTTGTGGACGAGAACAAGAAGGCCTATGTTCCGGCAGACGGAGTGATACTGAAGAAAACAGAAGTTCCTATCAGACATGGGGATACGGTTTTTGATGTGTTAAGAAGGATCACCAAGGAAAAGGGAATACAGATGGAATATTCTTATACGCCGATGTACGGTTCCATGTACATTGAGGGAATAGGCAATCTGTACGAATTTGACTGCGGAAACCTGTCAGGTTGGATGTACTCCGTAAACGGAGTGTTTCCGGGCTTTGGGTGTTCGAAATATGTGCTTAACGGTGGCGAGGTCATCCGGTGGCTGTACACCTGTGATCTGGGCGGAGACGTAGGTAATCCTTACTAAAAGGATTTTTCAAATAAGGATATCAGATGAAGGAAAAGGTAAAGAAAAAAGATACATTTTCAACCTGTCATCCCATTGTTAATCTGATTTATTTCATATGTGTAATAGGATATGCCATGGCATTTACTGATCCAGTATGCCTTGGCATATCTTTTATAGGTATGTTTATTTATCTTGTTATGCTTAAGGGAGGCAGCGGTGTAAAGAAGAATTTAATATATATGCTGTTTCTGGTGGTGATAACCGCCGGGATAAATATGGCATTTTCCCATCAGGGTGTTACCATACTGTGTTATCTTCCTTCTGGAAATCCCCTGACTCTTGAGAGTATCCTCTATGGAATAGGAATAGCCTTCATGATAGTTAGCACCATAGGCTGGTTTTCCTGTTTTAACGAGGTCATAACCTCCAACAAGATGATATATCTGTTTGGAAGCCTTGCCCCCGTATTGTCCCTTCTTATTTCCATGGTTCTGAGATTTATTCCTGAATGTGCAGATAGATATAGGGAAGTGTACGGGGTTATAAAGGCGTCCGGTTACGCCGGCTCCGGAAAACATTTTAAGAGACTTAAGACCGGCATAAAGGTAAGCTCCGTGGTAGTAACCTGGGCACTGGAAAGGGCGGTTGTTACGTCAGACAGCATGTTAAGCAGGGGCTACGGACTTAAGAAGAGAACTGCGTATTCACTGTTTGTCTGGGATGGCAGGGACACGGTATCCCTTATATACCTTCTGATAACAGGAATATATGTGTTAGTCGCAGCCGCAAATGGTACCTTCAGGTTCTGGTATTATCCGGAAGTTACAGGCATAAAGCTCACCCCTTACCGCCTGTCGGCATATATTATGTATGCTCTGATGGTGGTCTGCCCACTTATAGTAAAGAAAGGAAAGAAATGGATATTTTAGACGTTCAAAAACTTACATTCGCATATCCGGACACCACAGTAGAATATGGTGGCGTCTATCTTGAGCCTGCCCTTAAGGAGGCTTCCTTTTGCGTGGCACAGGGTGACTTTCTGGTGATCCTCGGATCTTCAGGTTGTGGAAAGACCACATTGTTGAAGCTCTTAAAGCCTGTGCTTGCTCCCCATGGAAAGAAGTCCGGAAGCATATTCTTTAACGGAGCTGACATAGAGTCATTGTCTTATGAAGAGCTGGCTTCCCACATAGGCTTTGTAATGCAGGATGTAAATGCGCAGCTTGTAACAGATGAGGTGTGGCATGAGCTGGCATTTGGACTGGAAAGTCTTGGCTGCAGCAATTCTATGATAAAGAGACGTGTTGCCGAGATGACTTCTTTCTTCGGACTATCCGGTATATTCCACAAGAAGGTGCGGGAGCTGTCCGGAGGTCAGAAGCAGATGGTAAATCTGGCATCAGTTATGGCAATGAATCCTAAGCTCCTTATTCTTGATGAGCCTACAAGCCAGCTTGACCCAATAGCTGCGGAGGAATTTGTAGCCTGTCTTACCCGTATCAACAGAGAGCTTGGCACCACAATAATCATGACAGAACACAGGCTGGAGGAGGTGCTTCCGGTGTGTACAAAGGTTATGGCTATGGAGGACGGACAGGTTACTGCTTTCGGCCCTTTAAGGGAGTGTATGGCGGAGCTGTGCACCGACGGACGCTATATGGGTTTCATGACCGCCGCCACCAGGGTGTATGCTGGTGTTTCTGACAGAGCGTATGCGGGGATTTCTAAGGATCACAAGAAATGTCGTGAAGAAGTGTCCTGTAATGAGGACAAAGCCGGTGCAAATGTAAGTGCAGCAGTAGATCAGATTTATTCTTTGCCGGTTTCTGTGGGGGAAGGCAGAAGTTATCTGGCAGAGCTGTTGAAAAACGGTACATTGACCGGGGGAAGTTCCGATGAGAGTGAACTATGTGATAAGACCATTGAAGAAGAAAAAACATTTATAAATATTGGTAAAAATAAAATGACTGTCGATGAAAAGATAGTTTCGGATAAACATGTTTCGACTGGCAATGATATTCTCATTTGCAAGAGCCTCTGCTATGCCTACGACAAGGCAGGGGATGACATAGTGAACAAGCTTACCCTTTCGGTTCGTGAGGGGGAGATATTATCCATAAGTGGAGGAAATGGCAGTGGTAAGACCACATTTCTTAAGCTTATAGCAGGCATAATGGAGCCTGACAACGGAAGGATCAGAGTGGCTGCAGGAAGAAGAACTGCATTGCTTCCACAGAACCCTACAGACCTGTTTACCAGAAATACAGTGAGGGATGAGCTGGTCTGCACTCAGGACAGCGTGGAAAATGAGATTTCATATGAAGCAGTGGCTGATGTGGTGAGAACATGTATGATGGAAGATCTGCTCCTTCGACATCCCTATGATCTGTCAGGCGGTGAACAGCAGAGGCTGGCACTGGCGAAGCTTATGCTCATTGATCCGGATATCTTCCTGTTGGATGAACCAACCAAGGGAATAGACCCGGAGTTCAAGCTGGAATACGGGGATATTCTTAAGCAGCTTAAAACCAGAGGCAAGACCATTATAATAGTAAGCCACGACATAGAGTGGGAGGCAAGGATCTCGGACAGATGTGCCCTCATGTTTGACGGCAGCATAGCAGCCATAGAACCTGTGAAAGACTTCTTCTCAGGAAATCATTTCTACACTACGGCAGCCGCAAGGATCGCAGGGGGAATGATAGAAAATGCGATAACTGTTGAGGATATATTCAAGGCTCTTGGATGTGAGCCGGATATTTACGAGGAAAAACACAAAAATAGCAGAAATTTTAAAGGCGGTCAAAAAAAAGATGGTAAATCCTATGATGGCTGTGATATAACAAGAACTGATGAAGGCATAAAAGTAAATAAGATTTCCCAATTAGATGATACTGTCAAAATTGATAATGACATTAAACTTCATGATGCAGCCCAGTCCGGTGAAGAAGATAAAGCCCTTGAAAGTCTGAAAAAACTGCTGGAGAAGAAACACAAAAGCCGTGAGAAGATCAGCCCCATAAGGCTTACCTGTATTATCCTGCTTACTATGTTGTGTGGCGTATGCTTTTATTTTACGATGAAGCAGGAGGGGCTTAATTACCTTATAGATAATATGAGGGTGACGGCGGAGGGCATCAGATATGCCATAATGTACGGCGTATTTATCCTGGCAGTTATACTGCTGCTGATATGTCTGGCACCGATATCTTCAAGAAAGAATGAGGATATTGAGCTTACGTCAGCAAGAAACCATAATAAAGCCTGTGCACTGGCAGCATTTGTAGTTATCTGCATACTTATTCCCATCACTATATGGGTGGGCATAACAAAGTTAAATGACAGAAAGTATTATTTCATATCCATGCTGATACTCCTTGAGGCAATAATCCCGTTTTTCTTTCTGTATGAGAAAAGGAAACCGAAAGCAAGGGAACTGGTGACCGTAGCAACAATGTGTGCTCTGGCGGTGGCGGGCAGGGCGGCATTCTTCATGCTGCCAAACTTCAACGCAGCAACAGCAATGGTCATTATAAGTGGCGTGGCATTTGGTGCGGAGACAGGATTTATAGTTGGGGCTGTCACCATGCTTACCTCCAACTTCATATTCGGGCAGGGCCCCTGGACACCCTGGCAGATGTTCGCCATGGGGGTGCTTGGATATCTGGCAGGCGTTATCTACAGAAGGAGAGCCGTGGGGGAAAAAATATTTTCTAAAATTTCCTTATGTATTTTTGGCGGGATATCGTGTATAGTAGTCTATGGTGGTATCATGAATCCGGCATCTGTGCTGATGTATTACAGCGATGTCAGCCTGCATATGATTGCGGCGGCCTATATAACCGGTTTCCCATTTGACGTGGTTCATGGTACGGGAACGGTATTATTCCTTTGGTTTGCTGCAAGACCATTCCTGGAGAAGCTTGACAGGATAAGGACAAAATACGGAATATTAAATGTGTCCCACACAAATTAACACCAAATGAGGTGAGAAATTGCTTAGAAATGTAGATTTATCGGAAATTTCTGATGGACGATTGTATGAATTAAATGATATGGTAAAGGCAGAGTGTAACGACTGCAAGGGCTGCAGTAAATGCTGCAGGGGAATGGGAGACACCATAAAGCTTGATCCATATGACATAAAGAGACTCACAGAAGCCACAGGCAAAAGCTTCGAGCAGCTCCTGGCAAATGAAGTCGAGCTGAACGTTGTTGATGGAATGATACTTCCGAATGTCAAAATGGTGGACGGACATTGTCCATTTTTAAATGATGAAGGAAGGTGCGGTATCCATGGCGGCAGGCCGGGCTTCTGCCGTTTATTCCCGCTGGGAAGATATTACGAAGAGGATGGAGGTTTCAGATATTTCCTCCAGGTACACGAGTGCGACAGAGCAGGGCATGCAAAGGTCAAGGTCAATAAATGGATCGACACTCCGGAGCCTGCCAGATATGACAGATACATAGCAGACTGGCACAGCTTCCAGCAGGATATCCGTAAAAGGGTCATCGGTGCACTGCTTGAAGCAGAACACTCTGATGTTCAGGAATCTGAGGAGGGTGCCTCAATAGCTGCAATGTCTGATGAAGATAAATCAATCGCTGAAGATACAGCAAAAAATATCAGTATGCTTGTTCTCAATACTCTGTATATAACCAGATACGAAGAAGGAAAAGACTTCTACCGGCAATTCTATGGAAGGCTTGCCCGGATACGGGATATGCTGGGACTCTGATTATTTCAGAATATTAATATACATGGAGCTTAAGGCGAGACTAAAAAAGAAGGAGAAAACGAAATGAGAGGAAAAAAACCATTTATCCCATCACTGGCGTCCATAGCCGGTCACAGAAAAAGATACCTGTTCTTTACACTGGTACTCATATTCTCAATGACCTTTGGAACAATGATGGTGTCATGGGCAAAGGAAGATGAGGATAACTCAGACTCAGGAAAACAAAATGTGGCAGAGATCTATAGCGTAGATGATCTGCCGGGACATAAGATAGGTGTCCAGCTTGGAACTACAGGTGACACTTATGCGTCAGATTATGAAGGCGACGATGCAGGAACCCAGATAATCAGATATAACAAGGGTGCTGACGCAGTTCAGGCACTTAAGCAGAACAAAATCGACTGCGTGCTCATTGATGAACAGCCGGCAAAAGCATTCGTGGCAAAGAACCCTGAACTGTATATTCTGGATGAAGAGTTCACCATAGAAGATTACGCCATCTGCGTGCAGAAGGGCAACACAGAGCTTCTTAACCAGATAAATGACAGCATTGAAGCATTACAGCAGGATGGAACCATAGACCAGGTTATAAATCACTATATAAACGGAAACGGAGATACATATAAGTCCCCGGATGACATTAACTATACAGGTAAGATAACCATGGTTACAAATGCCGGTTTCCCACCATATGAGTACTATGAAAACGGTGTCCCTACAGGTATCGACATAGACATTGCCACAGCTATAGCAGACAGAATGGGACTTGAGCTTGAGGTTCTTGACGTAGAGTTCGACTCAGTTATCGTGTCCGTTCAGACAGGTAAGGCAGACTTCGGTATGGCAGGTATGACAGTAACCGAGGAAAGAAAGAAGAATATTGATTTCACAGAATCATATACAACATCCAAACAGGTTATAATCGTAAACTCAGGTGAAGAGGCAGAAGGAAATACCCTTATGAGCAGGATCAAGCAGTCGTTTGTTGAGGACGGCAGATGGAAGTATATTCCACAGGGTCTTCTTAATACCCTTATAATCACAATATTTGCAGGTATCATAGGCATCGTGCTTGGCTTCCTTATTGCCATGACCCGTGTGGCATATGACAGAAGCGATGAGCGTTCGCCATTACTTAAGGTGGTAAATGCTATAATCAAGCTTTATATTACAGTGTTCAGAGGAACACCTATGATGGTTCAGCTCCTTATCACATACTATGTAATATTTGCCAGTGTAAGTATCAAACCGGTCATAGTTGCGGTTATTGCATTTGGATTGAACTCAGGAGCATATGTTGCCGAGGCCATCAGAGCCGGCATGATGTCAATCCCGATAGGACAGTTTGAAGCAGGACGAAGCCTTGGATTCACCTACGGACAGACAATGAGATATATAATCATGGGACAGGCCATAAAGAATGCCCTTCCTGCAATGTGTAACGAGTTCATAGCACTTCTTAAGGAAAGCTCCATCGTAGGTTACATCGGACTGGTGGATCTTACAAAGGCAGGCGATATCATAAGAAGTACTACATGGGAAGCTATGGTTCCGCTTGTATCAATAGCTCTTATTTACCTTATTATAGTAACAATCCTTACCTATCTTGTAGGACGTCTTGAAAGGAGGCTGAAGAGAGGTGCAAAATAATGGTGAAGTATTAATAGAGATAAAAAATCTTAAGAAATCCTATGGAGACCATGTTGTCCTTGACGGAATTAATACAACTATTAAAAAGGGTGAGGTCATCGCCATTGTAGGACCGTCAGGATGTGGAAAATCAACCTTCCTCCGTTCTCTGAACAAGCTTGAGAGACCTGAGGCAGGAGAGGTTATATTCGAGGGTACAGATATCCTTGATAAGAAGACAAATGTAAATAAAGTCAGACAGAAGATCGGGATGGTATTCCAGCAGTTCAACCTGTTCCCTAACAAGACAGTGCTCCAGAATATTATGCTGGCACCTATGAAACTTAAGGGCGTAAGTGCAGAGGACAGCAAGAACAGAGCAATGGAGCTTCTTAAGAGAGTTGGACTTCTTGAGAAGGCAGAGGCATATCCCGACAGCCTTTCAGGTGGACAGAAGCAGCGTATCGCCATAGCAAGAACTATGGCAATGAACCCGGATGTTATACTTTTTGATGAGCCTACGTCAGCTCTGGATCCGGAGATGGTTGGAGAAGTTCTTGAGATAATGAGGGAACTGGCAAGAGACGGAATGACCATGATAGTTGTAACCCATGAGATGGGATTTGCAAGGGATGTTGCCAGCAGAGTAATCTTCATAGATCAGGGAAATATCCGTGAAGACAGTGCTCCGGAGGAGTTCTTCGAAAATCCTAAGAACGATAGACTTAAAGAGTTCCTTTCAAAGGTAAGGTAAAATTAAAACAGAAGTCATAATAAAACTAAAACAAACTATCAGGCTTAAAAATGACATAGTAGTAAACTTCGGTACAAAACTGATAAAATCTGTACACGAGGTCTGATAGATGGATTAACGTAAAATTATAAAGGCCCCTTGCGGAGATCGGAGGTGCTCATTATGAGCATGCCCGGTGAGCTGCAAGGGGCTTTATCGCTGTTATCATTATTATTGCTGCTGATATCTTATAACTCATCATCGGGAAGTATATATTCCGGCATCGTATCCTTCATTGCCTGTTGGCTTGAAAGGGTACGCTTACGCTTGCTTTCCCTGTAGTTTTTTGGGGACATGCCGGTTTCCTTCCTGAATATCTTGTGGAAGGCTTCCGCAGACTGGTAGCCGCAGGACAGGGCGATACTCTCCACAGAGAAATCTGTAATGGTCAGCAGATGTTCAGCCTTGGTTATCCTGAAATTCTGGATATAGCTTATAGGGCTCATTCCGGTGTACTGCTTGAACAGGTCAGAAAAATAGCTTCTGTTGATACCGACATAGTCCGATATTTCCTCTACCTTAAGGGGCATGCTGTAGTGGTTTTGTATGTATGAGATAGCGTGGTTCACATACATATTTCCCGATGGCGGCTCGATCTTGTCCTTCTGGGCTGTTGCCAGGGTGGACAGGAACAGATACAGCATTGCCATAAGCCTGTAGCTGTCTCCTTTATCTGATGTATTATGATTTAACATGTCAAATACATATTTCTTCAGACGATCTCCCTCGTTACAGGTAAATATCGGCTCGTCCGAGGATAACCCGATATCGTGGAGTATCTCCCCAGCTCTTTTTCCGGAGAAGCCTACCCACACATAAGACCAGGGCTTGTCCTTATCCGATATATATGTGGCAGGAATATCAGGCTCAATAAGAAAACCCTGTCCCTTCTTAAGATGAAAATTAAGATTATTGGTGTAGAAATCCCCTTCTCCATCCACAACAAAATGTACCAGATAGAAGGACTTCACAGAAGGCCCCGCTTTGTGTAACGGCTCTGTCACCGAATGACCGAACACATTCAGATACAGATCCGCGCTGCTCTCCGTAGGAAACTCCATAACAATTTTTTTCTCCATAGGCACCTCCTGATATTTTAAAAGCAGTTGATTGCTTTTTCTTATTTAAAGTTGCACATGAGATACACATATAATATAAAAGTCCGTGCCATAGTGAAGTTTTTCGTTATGAGGTTTGACCTTGCTACCGGCACAAAGCCCATGTTTGAGTCGGAGCTATAGGTAAAGAATAATAATATTGCATATTACTCCGACGAGTTTGGGCGGCTGCCGGTTAATAAGCTGGTCGAACCGAATAGGAAAACGAACAAGGCCGGCGTTATATTATATGTGTATTCCTATCAACACACTCATATAAAACATCCCTAACAAATCTAACAAATGGACATACATATACTACGACATATCATTTCAATAATCAATATTATAGTGTAAAATATCTTATATATTACAGGGAATGCAAACTGCGCAACGATAGAAAGGCGCAAATGCAGGCAACAAAAAAAGGACATTGAAGCAACCGGGAAATAAAATAACAGACAGGAGAAGATTTTATGAAAAGTATTGAAGAATTAAAGAAGGAATTTGCAGAGGGTTTACATGACCAGAGGCTTAAAGAAATCTACGTGGACGAGAAAAGAGTACCTTACAACAGAGAGAGATACATCAAGGCATTAGACAGATTTAAAGAATTGTACGGAGACAAGCCGGTAGTCATATTCAGTGCGCCGGGAAGAAGCGAGGTGTGCGGAAACCATACAGACCACCAGAACGGTCAGGTACTTGCCACATCAATAAACCTTGATGCCATCGCGGTAGTATCACCTGAAACAGATAATACCATCAGACTTGTATCAGACAATATGCCGGAAGAAGTGATCGACGTAACAGATATCGACAAGAAGCCTGAAGAAGAAGGAACAACAACAGCCCTTATCAAGGGTGTGGCTGCGGGAATTAAGAGAGACGGCCATGAGATAGGCGGATTTACAGCATTTATCACAAGCGACGTACTGATGGGAGCAGGAATGTCATCATCAGCAGCCTTTGAAAGCCTTATAGGAACGATCCTTTCAGGTCTCTATAACGATATGAAGGTTTCGTCAGTAGACATTGCCAAGATCGGACAGTATGCAGAGAATTACTACTTTGGCAAGCCATGCGGACTTATGGATCAGATGGCATGTGCAGTAGGCGGACTTATATACATCAATTTCTATGAAAAGGAAAATCCTGTTATCAGGCAGGTGCCATGTGACTTCGAGGCACACCAGTACAGCTTATGTATCGTAGATACAAAGGGTAGCCATGCAGACCTTACAGACGATTATGCTGCAATTCCGGTTGAGATGAAACAGGTTGCAGGGTACTTCGGCAAGGAGCTTTTAAGCAGAGTTACCCCGGAAGAGTTTATTGCAGCAGTGCCTGCCTTGAGAGAGAAGTTAAGCGACAGGGCAGTATTGAGAGCTCTTCACTACTACACAGAGCAGGCCAGAGTGGCAGAGGGTGTCACAGCTCTTGAAGCAGGCGAATTTGACCATTTCCTTGATGTGATAAAGAGAAGCGGAGACTCATCAAGCAAGCTTCTCCAGAACATTTACAGCACAAAGGATGTCCACACACAGAATGTAACAGTTGCCCTTGGACTTTCAGAGTATTTCCTCGGAAAAAATGGTGTGTGCAGAGTACACGGCGGAGGATTTGCAGGAACAATACAGGCATTCGTGAAGAATTCAGCCGTTGCAGATTACAAGAGCAGCATTGAGAAGATCTTCGGTGAGGGTAGCTGCCATGTATTAAAGGTAAGACCTTATGGCGGAATAAAGGTAATGTAAAAAGTGTCAAATGACATATGAAAAAGAAAAGCACGCAAGTCGTGCCAAAAATTGATCAGGTGGTGACAGCTATGATAGATAAGAATATAAAGCAGCTTGTGGAGTATGGTATTGCCCATGAGCTTATTACAGAATACGACAGAATATATGTGACAAACAGGATACTTGAGGTATTAAAGAAGGACGACTACACAGAGCCGGGAGAGGTAGAGAAGATAGAGACTTCCGAGGAGCTTGAGGAAGTCCTTAAGGGAATACTTGATTATGCAGTGGAGAAGGGGCTTATTGAGGAGGACTCAGTAGTCTTAAGGGATTTATTTGACACCAAGGTCATGAGCACAATGGTTCCTATGCCGGGAGATGTTGTGAAGAAATTCCGTGAGAAGTACGCAGTATCACCAAAGGAAGCTACAGACTTCTACTACGCTTTCAGCAGGGCAACAGATTATATAAGAACCTACAGGGTGAAGAAGGATATCAAGTGGGTCAAGAACACTGAGTACGGTGACATTGATATAACCATCAACCTTTCAAAGCCTGAGAAGGATCCTAAGATGATCGCTCTTGCCAAGACTATGGGAGGCTCATCATATCCTAAGTGCCAGCTTTGTATGGAGAACGAGGGCTATGCCGGAAGGATAAATCATCCTGCAAGACAAAACCACAGGATAATCCCTATAGAGATAAACGGAAATAAGTGGGGCTTCCAGTATTCACCATATGTATATTACAATGAGCACTGTATTGTGTTTAATGGCGAACATGTACCTATGAAGATAGAGAGGGCAACCTTTGAGAAGTTGTTCTCATTTGTAAGCCAGTTCCCGCACTACTTCCTGGGATCAAACGCTGATCTGCCTATAGTGGGCGGCTCGATCCTTTCCCATGACCACTTCCAGGGCGGCAATTATACATTTGCCATGACAAAGGCACCGGTGGAGACTAAGATAAGCTTCAAGGGTTACGAGGATGTGGAAGCAGGAATAGTAAAATGGCCTATGTCAGTAATAAGACTTGACGGCACAGACAAGAATAGGATCATTGATCTGTCAGACAAGATACTCAAGGCATGGAGAGGCTACACCGACGAGGCAGCATACATATATGCCGAGACAGATGGTGAACCACACAACACTATCACACCTATTGCAAGAATGAGGGACGGCAGATATGAGATGGATCTGGTCCTTAGAAATAACATCACAACACCGGAGCACCCAATGGGACTCTACCATCCATGGGAGCAGTACCACAACATCAAGAAAGAAAATATCGGACTTATCGAGGTAATGGGGCTGGCAGTGCTTCCTGCAAGACTTAAGGGCGAGATGGCAGAGCTGGCGGACGCTCTGGTTTCCGGCAAGGATATCTCTGCAAATGAGAATATAGCAAAGCACAAGGAATGGGTAGATACATTCAAGGACAGATATGATAGAATAGATGAGACAAATGTACACCGGATCTTAAGAGATGAGATCGGAGATGTATTTGCAAAGATACTTGAGTGTGCAGGTGTATATAAGAGAGACGAAGCCGGCAAGGCAGCGTTCTTAAGATTTGTGGAATATGTAAATGAAAGGTAATGCCTGGATTTATATGTTATAAAGATTGTATTAAGTTTTATATGAAAGCCTAAAAAGGAGGATAAATATCATGAAGATTTTAGTTACAGGTGGTGCGGGTTATATCGGTAGTCATACATGCGTTGAGCTTTTAAATGCAGGCTATGATGTAGTAGTTGTTGATAACCTTTATAATGCCAGTGCAAAGGCTCTGGACAGAGTAAGAGAGATCACAGGAAAGGATCTTACATTCTACGAGGCAGACATTCTTGATGCTCCAAAGATGGACGAGATATTTAAGAAGGAGCAGGTTGACTGCGTTATACATTTCGCAGGTCTTAAGGCTGTAGGCGAGTCAGTAGTTAAGCCGCTTGAGTACTACAAAAACAACATTAACGGTACTTTGGTACTGTGTGAGGCAATGAGAAAGAACGGATGTAAGAATATCATCTTTTCATCATCGGCTACAGTATACGGAAATCCGGCATTTATCCCGATCACAGAGGAGTGTCCAAAGGGAACACCTACAAATCCATACGGCTGGACAAAGTGGATGATTGAACAGATTCTTACAGACCTCCATACAGCAGATCCTGAGTGGAATGTAATTCTTCTTCGTTACTTCAATCCTATCGGAGCACATAAGAGCGGACTTATGGGTGAGGATCCAAAGGGTATCCCTAACAACCTTCTTCCATATGTGGCTCAGGTTGCCATCGGCAAGCTTAAGTGTCTTGGTGTATTCGGCGATGACTACGATACACCGGACGGAACAGGTGTAAGAGACTACATTCATGTTGTGGATCTGGCAGCAGGACATGTTAAGGCTATAAACAAGATCAAAGAAAATCCGGGTGTTAAGATCTACAATCTTGGTACAGGAAAGGGATACAGCGTTCTTGATGTTGTCAAGGCATTCAGCAAGGCCTGTGGACATGATGTACCATACGAGATCAAGCCAAGACGTGCCGGCGATATATCAACATGCTATTCAGACGCTTCTCTTGCAAAGAAGGAGCTGGGCTGGGAGGCCAAATACGATATAGATGAGATGTGTGAGGATTCATGGAGATGGCAGACAATGAATCCTAACGGATACGAAGACTAAATTGCCTAAAATATACACAAAGCAATATATGAAATATAACTAAATAGTTCCCCGAACAGGTCCTGCGGTCAAATAACTGGTGGCAGGACCTGTTTTTTATGGTAGAATACACATGGGATATACCGCGATGATCAAGACCAGGGGGGACAGGGCTAGATGAAAAGAAAAAATATCGCATTACTTCTCGCTCAGGCAGACGAGAATACGCAGAGAAGATATACAGAAGGATTTTTGAGAGAAGCATTTGCAAGAAATTATGATGTGTGCATATTCTCCATGTTCCTTAAGTATCAGGAATCCACCATGAGAGAAGTGGGGGAGTCTAATATATATAACCTTATACAGTACGACAGGTTTGATGCGGTTGTAGTCATGAAGGATACCATACAGACACCGGGAGTGGCTGAATGTATAGAAGAACACATTAAAGAAAGCTTTAAGGGTCCTGTTATTGTCATAGATGCTGAAAGCAAATATTTCAGAAGCATAATGATGGATCACTACACACCTATATACAGAATGGTAGAACACCTTATTAAAGAACATGGGTACAAAGATATTGCATTTCTGAATGGCAGAAAAAATCATATTCATTCAAGACAGAGACTGGCAGGCTATGTGGACAGTATGACAGATCATGGGCTTACAGTTGACGAAAACAGAATATATGACGGGACCTACTGGTATAACAGCGGTGATGATATGGTGCATGAGCTGTTAAAGAACAGAGAAAATCTTCCTGATGCCATAGTCTGTGCAAATGACTGCATGGCTATAGGTATTGCTTCACTTCTGTCTGCAAATGGTATAAGGATACCTGAAGATATTGCTGTAGTAGGCTATGATTCTACGGAGGATGGAAGAAAGAGCCCGGTTCCGTTGACATCTGCGGTTATACCGGCTTACGAGTGCGGAGAATATACGGCGGAACTGATTGATGCCATAATAAATGGTGATCCGGAGCCTGAATTTAATGTCTGCGCCAAGCCATTTATAAGCAGGAGCTGTGGCTGTGAGATCAACCGGGACTTTATGGTAGATGTGAGAAGAAAGGCGTGGGATACGGATATATCGTCAGTAGGTGTTAACTCATGCTTTAATCACATGACTGAAGAGCTTATCAGCCGGGATGATTACAGAGATTTTTTTAATGTGATCTTTCAGTATGTATATCAGATAAGAGATTTCGACAGCTTTAGTATGTGTCTTAACAGTTATTGGACAGATTTTGAGACCGTAACCGGGGACAAGGCCCTCAGATACGGATATACAAAATACATGAACAGAATAATAAAGTGTGGTGCCGACAGGTTTGTCGGAAACAGTATCTCTTTTGACGAGAAGTTCGGTACTGCCAGTATGATACCTGAGCTTGATCGGGAGAGGGATAAGCCGGCAGCATTCATATTTACCCCATTATATTTTAATGACAGAACCTTTGGATATTCTGTCATAAGCTATGGCAATAAAGCAAGGATATATGGAAGTTCCTACAGGGTGTGGATGAAGAATGTCATGATGTGCATGGAAGCATTCTACAGACAGGCGAGTTATATACAGAGGCTTGGCAGATATGAGGCAGAGCAGATAAGAGATGCTCTTACAGGTCTCTATAACTACAGAGGCTTCCTTAATCAGGGAGCCCATGTGGTCAAGAGGGCTGTATATGAGAGAAAAAGCATTGCCATAACAGCCGTGGATATAAGCGGACTTAAGAAGGTTAATGCCATATATGGCAGAAAAGAAGGCGACGAGGCCATAGTTACGGTGTCCAGGGTCATAAATGATGCCGTAGGTGCAAGAGCCTTGTGTACAAGAATGTGTAATGATGAGTTCCTGGTATGTTCAGCCATAGACAGCGACAAGGAATACGATCACAATATAGAAAAATCCATAAGCAATGGAATGGCTTTCTTAAACAAACATAGCGGTAAGGATTACGAGCTTTCGGTATTCATGTACACCAAAACAGCCATGGTGACTGAGAAGGCAGGCTTTGACCACCTTGTAAATGATACTGTAAATGAGAAGAACAACCAGAAACAGAAGCTGGCTGACAGACTTAAGGCAGAGGCGGGACTTACAGATGAGGCTATAAGGAATGACAGGCTTGTGGCAGAAATCCTTGACAATAACAATATGGCATATAGGTTTCAGCCTATTGTTTCTGCAGAAACAGGGGATATATATGCTTATGAAGCCCTTATGTATGTTAAGGGCGAGGTAAAGCTTCCGCCACTTGCCATTCTTGAGAGTGCAGACAGACTGGGAAGGCTTTATGATGTTGAGCGGCTTACTTTCTTTAATATTCTTGATTATCTTGATGAGAATCTTGAACAGTTCGGCGATGCCAAGATATTTGTCAACAGTATATCAGGCTGCCAGCTGGAGGATGAAGACAGAGAGAAACTCGAACAGAGACTTTCGAAGTATGAAGGAAGAATAGTTGTGGAGCTTACTGAGGAGACAGAGATAAATGACGCAGAGCTTGACAGCCTCAAGGAGCGCTACAAGAGAATGAACATTGATACAGCCATAGATGATTATGGTGCGGGATATTCAAATATAAACAATCTGCTACGTTATATGCCTAAATATGTGAAGATAGACCGAATGCTTATGGCAGATATACAGGATGAGCTTCAGAAGCGTCATTTTGTTAAGGATATAATAGAATTTGCCCATGATAATGACATACTTGCCCTGGCAGAGGGCGTTGAAACTGTAGATGAGCTTAAGGAAGTTATACATCTGGGAGCAGATCTGATCCAGGGGTACTATACGTGTAAGCCGTCAACTACCATAGTAAAAGCTATAGACAGCAGGATAACAAAGGAAATAATCCAGTTTGGGCAGGGAACTATCGGTAAGTTTAAGAAGAAGATATATGATGTCTCCGATGAAAATGTATTTTCGCTTATCAAGCTTGCCATAAACAAATACTCCGACATAGTGTGCGGTGGTGCAGACTGTGACAGCAGAAAGATAGAGATACTTGGTTCCTCAGGCTTCAAGTCGAATATTGTTGTGAAGCTGAAGGAAGGCTCCTGCCTTACACTGGTGCTCAACAATGCCAGCCTGGCAGGTGAGAAGGGACAGGCGTGTATCGACATAGGCGAGAACTCCGATGTGAGAATTCTGCTTGTGGGAGACAACGAGCTCCGTTCAGGTGGCATATGTGTTCCTGAATCCTCGAGGCTTACCGTAGAGGGTGACGGCAGCTTAAGCATAAACATTGACGCAGGAAAGTACTACGGCATAGGAAATAGTATTGACAAGCACCACGGAGATATAATCTTCAACCAGGACGGAGCCATAAAGTGCTCTGCAAATGGTATGAAGGGCGTATGTATTGGCTCCGGTCTCGGTGGTAACATCAGGATCAACCGGGGAAGCTACGATATAGAAATGAGAGGTCAGGACGGCGTTGCCATCGGAGCCATAGAGGGCGAGTCCGATCTCAGGATAGAGTACTGTGATCTGGATATATTCTTTGGCGTTGCGGGAGGTACAGTAATAGGTTCCATTGCAAATGACGCCCATATCCGTATGGAGAACGACTCCGTAAGGATAGTTACAGGTGGTGTGTCCATGACGGGAATAGGAACATATTCAGGCTCCAGAGCATATGTGAGCATGAGAAACATGAGTGCTTCCATAGATATGAGATCCACAGAGGGCTGTGCCATCGGCGGAATGAGAGCCGATACCCAGGTTCTTATAGAGTATGCTTCGGTAACGGTAATGGCCGAGGGCAAGAGCTGCTTCGGTCTTGGAAATGCAATAAAGACTGCGTACATACAGAGCTCCAACTCAGATCTTAAGGTGGATGTGGTAAATAACACCGGCATGGATGTGGGAGCAAGAGAAGAGGATATACATATCCTCAATGGACGTGCGCAATTCATTGTGAATGATACGGAGATTAAAAGGCAGATAAATGTCGCAGAGCTTTGATCGGGATGCGGCAGAGTGATCTTCAATCTTGCTGTAATCCTGCTCCAGTGTACCTTTAATGAAATATTAAAATTTTATAAATTGCATTAAAATACATGATATGATATAGTGTCGGATGATGATATAGATAGTTAGAGGGAATGAGATATCCATGTAACGCAGGCACGTATTAAATAGTGGTGACGAAATGCCACCGAACGAATGTGGATGGACGATAAAAAGAATTACTTAAGAAGAGAGAGTAGTAGATAAATGGTATTTTCAAGTCTGTTATTTGTATTTTTATTTTTAACGGCTAATCTAATAGTTTACTTTAAATGCGGAGAGAAAAATCAGAATAAGGTGATGCTTATATTCTCTCTGGTTTTCTATGCCTGGGGCGGACCGAAGTATCTTGTGCTTCTTGTAGGCGAGACGTTTGTCAGCTGGTTCACAGCCAAGAAGATGGCAGAGGACAGAGAGCAGTACGGAAGTGATGCATCGGTAAAAAAATATCTTGTGATTGAGTGCGTTGTACTTCTTGGACTTCTGTGTATATTCAAGTATCTTGGTTTTATCCTTGGAAATGTACATGCACTTACGGGCTTTCCCAAGTCTGTACCACAGATAGTGCTTCCTATAGGAATATCCTTTTATACATTCCAGCTTATTTCATATGTTGTGGATGTGTACTGGGGGAAGACAAAAGCACAGCCTGTGTTCTGGAAACTTCTTCTTTACTCAAGTCTGTTCCATCAATGTATAGCAGGTCCTATTGTAAGATACCAGACTGTAGCTGATGAGATAGATCACAGAAAGATCAAGATGAGCGATGTATATACCGGCGTCCGCATGTTCTCGCTGGGGCTTGCCAAGAAAGCTATCCTTGCAAATTCCTGTGCGGCAGCAGCAGACAGCCTTCTTCCTGCAGGTGTCGAGAATCTTAAAATGCAGGCAACCTGTGGAATGTGGCTTGGAATGATATTTTATATGCTCCAGATATATCTGGATTTCTCAGCATATTCGGATATGGCTATAGGAATGGGAAGGATGATTGGCTTCCATTACGATAAGAACTTCAATTATCCTTACATTGCAGGATCGGTTCAGGACTTCTGGAGAAGATGGCACATATCATTAAGCACCTTTTTCAGAGATTATGTATATATACCTCTGGGAGGAAACAGGGTGAGCACAGGCAAATGGGTAAGGAACATGGCGGTAGTATGGTTCCTCACTGGATTGTGGCACGGAGCAAGCTGGAATTATATATTCTGGGGATTGTGGTATCTGTTCTTCCTGCTACTTGAGAAGTTCGTGATAAAGGATAAAATGCCTAAGGCAGTGGGACATGTATATACACTTATGGTTGTATTGTTCGGATGGGTAATATTCAAATTCGAGAGTCTTAAGGAGCTTGGGGTAGTATTCGGAGGAATGTTCGGAATAGGTGCGAATGGCTTCACCAGCATGAACGTCCATACAGTATTCTTAAAGTACATATTCTTCCTTATATTTGCCATTGTGGCATGTACACCGCTCTACAATAATGTGAGAAAGAAGCTGTTTGATGTAGGAAGAGAAAACGATACAGTGTTTATGGTTGCAAATGTGCTTGATATGATAACACCGGCACTCATGCTGATATTGTCAACACTGGCACTTGTCGGCGCCAGCTATAACCCATTCCTGTATTTCCAGTTTTGAGATTGTGCCCATGCGTTGAAAACGCATATTTGAATGGCACAATCGACTTGCCGCCGAGAGATTGTGTCCATGCGTTGAAAACGCATATTGAAATGACACAATCGACTTGCCGCCGAGTGTAAACGAGGGGGCGTTACCCATGATGTGAGGGGGCGTTACCCGTAAAACGAGGGGGCGACACCATGCACATAAAGAAGGATTTAGCATATGAAGAAAAAGTATACTAAAAAACAAAGACAGATAATAAAAAAATATCATAATTTAGGAATAATACTTTTTGCCGGAGTAATGCTCTTGGGAGCATTTTTAGGTCTTCTCTTCTTCGCAAGACCAAAGACCTCGGAGAAGGAGAAGCGTAGTCTTGCCAAGTATCCGTCATTTACCATGAAGACCTTCTTAAACGGAGAGTACTTCTCCGATGTATCCACATGGTACTCTGACACATACCCGTTCAGGGATGCGCTTGTTTCAGCGGATCAAAAGCTTAAAGGTCTCTATGGAATAGAGAGCAAGACCATGATGGTAGGTGAAGAGAAACAGGCAGATGAGATACCGGATATAAATGATAATACAGAAGCTGTTACCGAGACAACCACAGCAGCCACAACAGAAGCGGCTACCGAGGACACAGAGGCAGGAGCTACAACAGAAGCTACTACAGAAAAGGTAAGAGAAGTTGATCCACCTGACTCGAAGGGGATGGACGAGGAGATACAGAACCAGATCCAGCAGAATCTGTATGTTAAGGGTGATGCAGCCTACAGCGTGTATTATTTTGGCAAGGAAAACTGTACCAACTATGTTGCGGCACTTAACAATGTGGCAGCAGAGCTTAAGGGACAGACAACAGTGTATAACATCCTTGTGCCTAACAATTCGGGTGTAATGCTTTCAGAGGATGAGCTTAGCAAGCTTGCAGGCTCCGATCAGGAACAGGCTATAGATTATTACTACAGTATCGAGTCAGACGATGTTAAGACCGTTGACACTATAAAGACCTTAAGGGAGCATAATGACGAGTATCTGTACTTCCGTACAGATCACCACTGGACACAGCTTGCAGCCTACTATGTATATCAGAATTTCTGTAAGGTTAAGGGAATAGAGGCTCATGATCTGACATATTATGACAAGAAGGAGTTCAAGAACTTCCTTGGAACCTTCTACAGTACTCTTGGCAACAGCAACATGGAGGCAAATCCTGACACTGTTGATGCCTATGTTCCAAAGGGAACCAACGATATGACCTTCTGGGATACGGACGGAAAGGAATGGAACTGGAATGTCATCTATGATGTGGATAGCTGGGCAAGCAGCTCCAAGTACATGACCTTCATCGGTGGTGACAGACCTATGGAGGTAATAGAAAATCCACAGATAAAGGACGGAAGCTCCTGTGTAGTATTAAAGGAATCATACGGTAACTGTTTTGTTCCGTTCCTGGTAGACCACTATCAGACAGTTTATGTCCTTGACTATCGTTATACTACAGTAAATGTCCTTGATTTTGTTAAGGAAAAGCAGGCTGATGATCTTATCATCATAAACAATATAACCATCATCGGCAGTACATCTGTTGTAGACCTTATAAGCGGATTGCTTAAGTAGTTATAGAAAAGTGTCAAAAAAAAGAAATCAGGAAAAATATGAAAAAACATAAAAAGGTGATTTTTGAAACATTGTTTTTCATAGGTATATTCTTACTCACTCTTTACAGTGTGTTCTTCGGCGAAGACCTTGGAGCTATTGCAGATGGTCTGGGGCGTTGCAATAAGACGTGGCTTTCACCTGCCATACTGTGTGTTGTGATATTTATATGCGGAGAGGCCGTTATCATATGGCATCTCATGAAGACATATGGAATAAAGACACCTATGAAATACTGCATTCTGTTTTCATCAGTTGGATTTTTCTTCAGCTGTGTAACACCGTCAGCCAGTGGCGGACAGCCTATGCAGGTATATTTTATGAAAAGAAAAAATATTCCCATACCGGTGGCATCGGTGGTCCTTATGGTAGTAACCATTGCATATAAGATGGTTCTGGTCATTACCGGTCTGCTGCTGTTGATATTCGGACATGGCTTTATTGTTTCGCACCTTGGTGAAGCCATGTGGATATTCTATCTGGGAATATTCCTTAATGTAGGTTTTATTGTATTGCTGTTGTTTGTAATGTTACATCAGACATTTGCATTAAGACTTACAGTGGGATTTAACAAATTTCTTGAGAAGCTCAGGATAATAAAAAAGAAGCCTGATATGGTCAAGAAAGTAATAAAGTCCATGAGACAGTACAGGGAGTCTGCGGCGTTTATGAAGACACATCTGGGACTCATGGTAAATGTATTTATAATAACCATAATACAGAGATATGCTATGTTTGCGGTAACGTATTTCGTATATAAAGCCTTTGCGCTTTCAGGCACGCCATGGTACAGGATAATCCTGCTTCAGGCGGTGGTTGCCATATGTGTAGATATGCTTCCTCTTCCGGGAGGAATGGGAATATCAGAGTCACTGTTTAAGATAATGTTTGAAAACATATTCGGAGCGGCACTTTTACTTCCGGGACTTATATTAAGCAGAGGTATAGGATATTACGTTGAACTTATATTCTCAGCATTGCTGACTGTTGTGGCGTTTTTAGTGTTAAAGGATAAATCTGGAGGGGCAGGAATAGAATGATAGGATTTTATAATTATACAGTGATACTTACTTATCTGAGTCTGGCATCATCGGTTATCGGTATGGCATGTGCTATCTGTGGTATGCTTAAGTGGGCAGTGTGTTGTCTGGCAATATCCGGATTGTTCGATGCATTTGACGGCAGGGTAGCAAGAACCAAAAAGGACAGGACAGAGGATGAGAAGAGCTTTGGAATACAGATTGATTCTCTATGTGATATGGTATGCTTCGGTGTATTTCCGGTTATAATATGCTGGAATGCAGGTATGAATACAGCACTGTCATTTGTAATATTATTGTTTTATTGTCTTGCAGGACTTATTAGATTAGCATATTATAATGTTATGGAGATAAATGGCAAGCAGTTCGTGAAGGATGGCAAGAAGTACTACACAGGACTTCCTATAACTTCTGTGGCAGTCGTACTTCCTATAATATTCCTTATATCGCCATTATTTGAAAATTATTTCATTTATGTGATGACCTTCTTCATGTTGCTTATGGGCATATTGTTTATAAGCAACTTCAAGTTGAAGAAGCCTGATACAAAGCACCTTATGATTCTTATCATAATAGTTGCTGTCATTATAGT
>ERZ1034882.269-NODE-269-length-29082-cov-5.827815_pt1 | contig 29082 bp, 19 predicted proteins | sample MGYA00520606_ERZ1034882 | MGnify/ENA primary metagenome ERZ1034882 (study PRJEB33766, sample SAMN09781726) | gut metagenome | biome: gut microbiome | host: Homo sapiens | place: Madagascar | study: EMG produced TPA metagenomics assembly of the PRJNA485056 data set...
TAAAAATAAACCATATAGCTAAAATTCTCGAATCTTAACTTCTGCGCTGATAGCTATCTGGTCTAGTTTATTTTCTACCGAAACGGCTTTATCATATGCACTTGTCGCAATTTGTTTGATTTCTTTTGTTTCCTTTGTCCATTTTTGAAATTCTTTACGTTGTTCATCCATTTGTTTTTCCATCTTGTCCCCAAGAGTAGCAAGATGGATTACAGCATTTTGAAAAGCGCTAAAATCATCAGAAACGACAAACGCAGAGCCGTCATTTGGGTCGGACAATACATGTACAAGAAAATTCGTGCTAGAAGCAATTGATACCGAATCAACTAATTCGACACAACAAAGCACATCTCCTTCATGTAACATAGCTCGCGGCCATTTAATTTCCCATACGATAGGGTCTTCATGTGTTTTTGTAAAAACATTATATCCTTTTATATCTAGTTGAACATGCCGCCAACTCAAATAAACTTTTGTATCTGCGACACATTGCGCAGCAGCTTCTTGGTCGAAAATAATTCGAAAAGTACGACCATTTGCATCTGCGCCGCCAGCCACAATAGGGTCTTGAATGTCTTGGTCAAGAGACTTTAAATTGACTGTAACTGCTTTTAATTCCTGACCCATTTATTCACCCCTTTCATTGTTCTTTTGGCTTACAATAAATTGTGGATTGGAAAGATTGATTCTCGGTAGCTCGCGTATCTCTTCCATCAAGCCATCAATGAATGAGTTGCCACCTGCCGCTTTATAATATAAATACCTGCGCTCTAAAGATTCTAAATTAAGGTCATCAATAGCCTTGATTTCATAGCAAAAATAGTGATGCTTGTCAATGATATAACTGCGGGAGTTCTCCTGTAATCTTTCAAGAGTAAGTTTTTCATGCTCTTTGAGTGCTTTAATATCATTCGATTGGTTGCTAATTTCTTGGCTAAGCCTTTTAATGTCTGCTTGCAACGAAACAATACTTTCTACAATCTCAGAGTGCTGTGTATCTTTAAGTGTCTGATAATTGAAGAATTTTTTTAATTTATTATAAAAATATTCCAACAGCTCACTTAAGAATTTAAAAGCGACAGCTAAAGTCACAATTAACATAACGATAGCCCCGAAAGAGTATTGCGACACCAGTTGCGACAAAGCATCCATTCTCGGCAATATCCCTTCTTCTCTACATAATCTAATATAATATAAAAATAATTTACATTTGATTTTAGGAATTTGCCCATAAAAAAACGAGGGAAACATAAAGTTTCCCTCGAATAAATTAAGCTGTGCGTTTGTACATATTACAAGTAATATATGCAGGACGATTATCCCAATATATATTTTTTGAATAAATACGTGGCTTAGGAATTGCATGAATAGAACCAGTAACACCAGTATTAACACTATGATCCCATGGCGAAGCATTCCACGTGGTGCTACTTTTTACAATATTTGGTGTATAATCTACTGTTTTGCCGTTAGGCCCAATGTTCAATAAACTATCATCAATATCTTGGTTATATGTAGGAACAACAGCTCCATAGTAAGAGCCATACGTAAGCGTAAAACCAATATTACCAGAAAAGCCACCTGTAGAATTGAGAGCATCGGTTTCACTTGAAGATTGTAAGAACTTACCATCAATCTTTTCCCAAGAACCACCGACTGATTCTATTGGGGATACATCGCTAAAAGTAATGTAAACAGAACCAACAGGATAAACTATGTCTAGGAGGTTAACAAAATTTGACATTATGCGACACCTCCTAAAATATAGCTAGGCTGTGCGGAAATAGATGTTAAAAGCTCTGTACTTGGGACGGTTGTCAAAAGGCGTGTGTGAATACATGTCATCTTTGCTATTAGCGATACGCATAACTTCGATGCCGTATACAGCACCTTTATCAAATAGGGCACTAATAACCGCTGGGTTTCCATATAATGCTTTAGCAGTACCTCCCGTAAGCCATACATTTGGCGGCAAATTAATTGTTGCCAAAGCTCTTTGATTGTCTCCACCTGTAGAACCAGGCGTGCCACAGCAAATAAATGTGTCGCTATCGAGCTTCGTCCATGTCCCACCAATTGAATCTGCTGGTGAGATTGACGTGTTTGAAATAAATACTGACCCAACTGGGTAGACAATATCCAAGAGGTTAACGTAATTAGACATACGCCACCTCGCTTAGATTTAAGCGGTGCGATACCAGATGAAGCAGGTTGTGTAGGGCGGTAGGTTGTTGTGTGCTGCCCCCCCCCCCATTCAATTTAACAGGATTGCGGGGACATATCCAACCAAAATTCGAATCAAATACATACCAGTTACCAACGTTTGACGGAATTGATAAATTAGTTCCAGACAGTGAATAATTTATATCATGTGTATGATTTGGCATTTCATTAACAGTCAGCGTATGTGTCGCTTCGCCACCTGTTTGCTTAGCGATTGTAGACCCGTAAAGAAAAGTTTCTAACTGAGTCCACGTACCGCCAATCGTTGACGCAGGCGATGTTTCGCTCATGCTTTGATAGATTGAGCCTACTGGATATATAATATTCAATAAATTTACAAAATTACTCATTTATATCCTTTCTAATTAAATAGAAAGAATATTATAAAATCTTCTTAGGCTGTTCTTTTCCACACATATAAAGAATAGTGATATGGGATATGTTTTTTTTGCTCTGCAATTAAATTACCGTCAGCATCAATTCTCCAAGTGCCCTTAGTCCATAGATTCCAACCAGTACTACCAGCAGTATTGCCATATGATAACATTGCCCAAATATTGCCACCGCCAGCATTAGTTGCCCAAAATGCACATGGAGTATATGTAGCAGAAGCAGAATTCCATGCTACAACTTCGTGCTGATGGTCTGGAATCTCTGACGTAGTAATCATATCGCTACTAGCATAACAATCAGGCTGACCGTACACATTTCCACCTGCGGCAAGGGTGCAATCTTTAATTTGTGTCCATGTACCACCAACACTACTCGCAGGAGAAGTACTAGAAGTACTAAAGTATATACTACCTACTGGATAAATAATATCAAGAAGATTTACAAAATTAGACATGGCAAATCACCATGCCTAGAACAGCCATTGAAGAAGAAGCTACTTTACTGTAGCCCCCCCCAATGACCGGGATTAGTCATTAAGTATTTCATAATATCCTTTCATTTTAGGATATTAGATAAGTTAATGTGAGTAATTATGCAATTCTACGATAAATATGAACAGTTATATATGGCGGCATATTGTTATGTGCTTTACTGCCACCTGTTTTATTAGTATCCCAACCGCCATCTAGTCTATATTGTTGATATTTTGTAATCCAAGTTGAACCAGCTGCACCCGAACTACCAAAATTACAGTAATGAGAATGTTTTGGCATTTCATCTACAGTTAATATATGCTCTTCTTCTCCACCAGTAATACCAGTAGCATCAGCAGAACTATATAAAAAAGTATTTTTTAGCAGTTCCCATGTGCCGCCTACTGTATCTATTGGCGAAATTTCATTAAATGTAATATATACGCCACCAACGGGATATACAATATCAAGTAGATTTACAAAATTACTCATATAACCCTCCTAGATCGAGGGCATTAACTAAGAGGAATGCCCCCCCAGAAGAGTGTGATTCTTCATGGTATCTAACATCTTTAATTACCTTTCTTAGATAATTCGATATTAGATTTTAGATTTAAGCAGTTCGTTGATAAATAAAAACAGTATAATATGGTGGTAAATTGGATTCAATTGAAGTTGTACCTTCTTGCGTATTGACATAAGTATTTTGTATTTCAAGCGCAGGGTTTTGTGCCATAATAGGTGATGTATAATTTGCCGCACCACTACTGCCATGATGCCAAGGCTGTAAATGTTTAAAAAACAAAGTGCTACCAGATGAACCGGTAAATGTATAACCTTGTAATTTTTTAGCAACGTCAACAATACCAGATATGGGTGCATATCCCATTTTGTCAGTTCCCGTAGTATTTGACCAACCATAATACTCTGGGAAAGCCATCATAACTTTATGATAATGATTATCGTTGCCACCAACACTAGAAGGACTTTCATTAGATGAAGCTCCTTTTAAAAATTTATCTTTAATTTTTACCCATGTTCCACCAACGCTGTCAGCCGGACTAACGTTGTTAACGCTAATATAAATACTTCCTACGGGATATACAATATCTAATAAGTTTACATAATTAGACATTAGCGCCACCCGCAATCACATTTAAGCAGTTCTGACCCACACTCGGCAAGCGTAAGAGTAAGGGTAGTATTCTTGCCCCCCAGCATTGCCAGTATTGCATCCTTGCGGATACTGCTGAGCGCCAGCACTTCCAGAGTCAGCAGCATAGTCTTTACGAACAATGTTTGGGTTACCACTATTTGCAGTGACGTATTGAGCATGAAAGTGTACTGGCATCTGATTATAAGAGATTGTCTTGCTGCCAGTATAACCAATGGTACTATCATACGCGGCCAAACATGCGCCACCACTAATATTTGTCCAAGTGCCACCGATAGTTGTGGCAGGTGAAACATTACTAGTTGTAATATACATGCTTGCTACAGGATAAATAATATCTAAAAGATTTACGAAATTGCTCATTATTCAACCTCTTTACTTGGGAGGTTATCTAAAATCATAATATCAAATTGATTTATAGATTCTAAGCTACCGCAGTAGCCCCCCCCCTAGAGAGGTCAATTCATCAAACTTATTCACATAAAACTCCTTTTCTTTCTCAGAATTATATTCTATATCTATATGAAAAAAGGGCAAAACCCGTAACAGAATTTTGCCCAAGATTATATTAGATTTTAACCCATAGTTTAACATGTTCTTCAGTAGGCATATCAGTACCTACATATACAGTGCCAACATCATCCGCAAGTTTAGAATTAGTAATAGCTTTATTTGCAATTTTAGCAGATGTAACTTTGCCATTACCAATAGTAGTAGTCATTGTAATAGGACTTACAGTATTAAAACTCGTTGCAAATGCCGTAATATCGCCACTTAGTGCAACGGTATTATTAAACTTATTCGCAGATTGAGCATTTGTAGCGCTAGTGGCATTACCTTCTACATTGCCAGTTAGGTTGCCGACAAACTTTGTAGCATATACATAGCTCCATTTCGCATTAGAAGCGCCGAGATTATAAGAGTTGTCTGCGCTTGGTGTAATTGTGCGGCCAATCAAATTACCAGTTAAAGTACCACCAGATAATTTTAAATAACTTGTATCGTGATTATGATTAGCGTCTGCGGCACCGATATTAGCACAAGTAAGATTAACGTTACCCTTACGATAGCTTGTCTCTGTATTGCCTTTAACGCCAGTGACCTCACCAGCAACTTGCCATGTGCCATCTCCGCGCAGAAATTTGTTTTGATTTCCAGCCGCAGGAGCAGGAACAAGACCAGCACTCCCAGCAGTAGAAGCGGTAGCTCCCTTCATTTCTTCTGGCTTAGTCGCATCTATAGTGAGAGAAGCATCAGAAGAACCGTCAAAAGTAACAGTTTTAATGCCAACAGCTGAGCTACTTCCATATTGAAGTTTAAGGCTCAAAGCATGGCCGACTTTGCCAGCAGTAGTAGCGCTATTTGCACTACCCGCACTTGTAGCATAGCTCGCGTTTAACGCTGTACCAGCTTTATACTCTTGGTATCCAGCGTCAGAATTTAATTTACTGTCATCAACGACAACGTACATAACGCCAGTATCATTTTGAATAACGCTATCGCCTGTCTGTACTTGTGAAGTAGTTAATTTAAAACGTGCGGCCTTGTCTGCTACACGAACTAAACGCTCTAATGCGCCTTGCGGAATTGTGCTTAAAGGTAACACTCCAGTGATACTTGTTGCATCAATTGATGGAATTGTAATTGAAATATTTCCAGAACCATCAAAATTAGCACTACCCGTGCCGCCATTATTACCACCCTTAACACTGATTGAACGTGCGGCTTTCAGTTTTGTAGCAGTATCGGCATTACCAGTGACGTTACCAGTAAGATTTCCTGCAAATCCACTATTGCCAGTAACTTTTCCCTCAAAAGTCGTAGGAGATTTAACTGATTGCGCAGTAGCGGTTGTCTTGTCTAATTTATTGTTTGCATTGTCATTAACAGCCTTTACTGCTTTTGGTGTCGCGGCAACAACTCCTGTAGCAGCGTTATCGGTTGCATTAGTCGCATCTGAAAGCCAGACTTCGCCACGCTTGTTGTCGGTAGCATCTGGCGCAACATAAATCGGCCTATACGTTTTAAGTGTAGGGTCATACACCTTGGCAACAAAATTATTTTTCATTGTAGAATCATTTGGATTACCTTTAGCCATTTACTACCTCCTTATTCATCAGCGTCTCTGTAGATAACATCTACAATTGTCTCTGGTGGCATACTCTTTTCAAATGTAAACTTCAACTTTGAACCGAAATTTCCATCAAGCTCAAGTATACCTGTCTCATTTACCTTGTATGAAAATTCACTTTCGCTTGTAGTAATTGTAATATCATAATCAGGAATTTGCGGGAAAAGGATAATTTCCTCTTTACCTTCGTTTAACGCACGATATTCAGAATATGCAATAGGCTGACGCTTTGGAATTTGAATGCCGATATGTACATAAGAATTACCCGCACCAGCATTAAATGTATGACTTGATTTTACTGAAAATGGACCTTTAATTTGTTCAAGTTTCATATCTACGCTCCAAACTTATAGGTACTAGACCAATAGGAAGGAATAGCGCTGTCTGAAACTGTGACAGAATTCTGTAGGAAAGCAAGACCCTCTGCTGTCAGCGTTTTAAGGCTCTCATAGCTGGCCGCACTTTCATCCATTAATTTAACATCGCGCATACCAGTATCGGCAATCTTACCAAGATAATACCACGTACTTAAATTATAGTCAAACGCATAGAACTCTTTATCACTCTTGGCATCATCTTGCGGTTGATACGTCACAATCTTGCCGAGATTGGATTGACCACCGGGCTGATTCTGTGCGCCAGTAAGACCGAACGGGAATTCATGATTGAGATACGTTACAATATCCGCATCGGTAAAACCAGCAGCAGTGAGCTGTGACTTAGTAATATTGAAGCCAATTAAAATACCAGCTTGGTCTTTAATTGTGCCAAGGTCTTTCCAATATACATCTACGCCGTAATCAGGAATAGAAGCATCATACTTCATTGCATCGTTGTTTGAAATCCAACCATCTGTTGCGACTTTTACGCGATGTGATGGGTCACTATATAGGACAAATAGATGCCAGTCAGCTGGACGAACAACAAGACGTTCAATAGAATTGATTGGGTCGCTGACTTTAACAGGGTCTGGACTACTATTGTATTTAACATAAATACTCTTATCATCGCTGATTCCAGTACCCATGTAAATAGACTTGACAGTAGTAATCTTATAATTCTCACCACCGTTTGAAGTCTTGAGACTAATTTCCTCTCCTGTATTGAAAACAAGAGTAGTTTCACCAATGTCATTGACACGTGCGGCAGTTAAAAGTTTTAGCTTAGCCGCACTTACTTTATCGCCAGTAGTCGTGTTAAGTGTGATTTGACCATTCTCTTGGTTGATTGTAATATCTTTAACCCAAGTAAGATATTTATCTACAGACGCGGTACCATCGTTGAAGGAACAAATGAAATGACCTGTATTTTCATCTAGGGTAACCGAACTAATCCAACGGATATGACCGACTTTATTCTTACCGCTATTGGATAACTTGCCGCCATTGGTGCCAGCAAACGTACCAATAACATCGCCATTGTCTTGAATCTCAAGACCCTTGACCCATGTAAGATCTGTCGTATATGCGGGAGAATCGTTGTTGAAGGTCATTTCAAAACGACCACCCTCGGCACCATCACCAGTAGATAAAGCAACGCCTGTTACCCATTTAATTTTCTTAGTAAAGACAGTATTATCATTATGTGTATAAGATACTGTTAAAGTGCCTTTATCATCAAGAGTAATATTCTTAATAATATTGAAATCACCAAGATAAATTAAGATAGGGTCTGGATTGATTTGCTTGTCATAGATATATAATTCATATACTACAATCTGACGATGTTTTACAATATCATCATTCATATTAGGATAGCCAGATTTGCCGACTGTCGCAAGACCAGTAGTAGAATCAATTACAATATTATTTGTGGCATAGACTTTATTGCGAAGCTCTTCGGTCATTTCAATAACTTTAAGATTGCGCAGAGTGTCGCCCTTTAAACCTTTGGGAATACCTATGTCCCAATATTCCCAGAAAGGATGGGTCTTATCATCAATGCGGCTCATAGAGGTCATATCAGCATCTTTTTTAATATTACCAGCCGCATCATATTGAGAAACCGCGTGAGCCTTATAGTCAATTACTGTATATGGGAATTTCATTCCTACATAGAACCAAGAGTCAGCATCTTCATCGTCTTTACGAATATTGACCCATGTGTATTCAATATCATCGTTAAAAGACGTTCCATCTTTGCCAGGAACTAGCGTACGATTTTGAACATTGAATTTAAAATCTTTTTTAAGTGTGCCGCCAGCATCATACCAATCACCGTTGACATCTTGCTTCCAGTTGGTGACAACTGTGCCATCAACATTTTGACTAATTGGATAGCGGCGATAAGTATTCTCTTCAAGAGTCTTGGTTGAAATCTTTTCTACGTTGTCAATTGTGTCTACTTGAAAGAAAGGCGTTCCGCTTGACGGACCAACGATTTGTCCAACGAAGATACTGCCAGCAGTCTGTGGATTCTGGTAATCTAGTCCACGTCTAAAAACTTTTCCGTTATCAGGATGATTCTTATTCTTTGTGGAAATTAAACAATATTCATGATACCAGACTTCAGTGAAATTGCCACCTTGCGAGAATCTTTGCTTCATTTCGTCTACAGAACTAAAAGAAGCCTTGATTACAAAACTAACTCCTTCATGTGAAGAATATAAGCTGTCCAAGTCTATTCACCTACCTCTTCTACGTCTTTATTTGAGAATTCATAGTCTACTGTGAACGAATCATTAAAATCACGAGCGACTACACCAAGAGAAGAAACAGGAACTTCTGATAGCTCATAGAATCCGCTTGGTCCAATTTTAATCTCTTCACCGTTAATAGCCATCATTAAACCAGAATGTCCCCAAACGCCAATCCTGTCTAAGTTCGCATTTGAATTCATGCTATTGACAAGATTGCTTACTTTATAAAGTTCGCATATAGTTTTATCAAGGTCTAGTATGCGGCCATATTCAGTGCCATTTTGTGCCGTATGTTGAATATTATAATCCTCAGACTGTCTTGTCATAGACAAAACGATAGATACGAAACCTTCTTCTATTGGCCTGAAAATCATCTCAAATAAGCCATACCTCTCACCGACATCAGTTTTCCATGATGCCGCAAGTGCTACGATATTACGCTTATCTGTTTGCTCATATCTTGTGCCGCCTGTACCAAGATAATATTTTTTATCTAGTTCTCGATAATACAGTGCGCCATTGATATTACTTTGCCCATATTTAAGAGGAATCATGGCATTTATGCTGCCATCTTTTTTCTCGTATAGAGCAACATTATATACATTAGTCCCGTCTCCACCAGCATTAACATTAACGGTCTTGATATACTGATAAGGACCTTGGTTGGTATCCTTATTTTTCATTAACTTAATAGTAAATTCCATAGCATAATTCATATCTTGTGGAATCTTAACTTTTAAGTAATAATCTTGACCTTTTGAAAACTGCTCGTCGGGAATGATAGCAACATCTTTGAAACCTGTATTTTTTTCATCTAATCCAGTAATATTAATGTTGGATCTTACATATCCTTTCTTGAAAGACATACTTGTAATACAATTGCTACTTGCACCAGCATATCTATACTGACCAATATTTGTGGTTGCCAATTTCCCTCCTTTTATCTCTAAAAATATAGCCTAATATAAAATAAAAAATAGGGCAAACCGATTATACGGTTTTGCCCTATTACTAGAATCTCTCTATTGATTGGTTGCATGAAACAGTCATTGCATTACCCGGTCCAAGAGGAATAGAAAGTGTATTTAGATTATAATCACCATATGTGTTCGTAGAGGTATCATTCAATTCAATTCTAGAATTAGGCTCTAGATAGAATACTGGCAACGCAGTAATCGACACTGCATTTTGATAAGTTGTATGAAGATATAATTCATACTTCACTTGGTCAAAAGCCCCATTCTTATAACCGCCAGTAGCAAGATTATAAAAAACCTCACCGCGTACCTGAGTATATGGCATACCATTATCTTCGCATTCTTGTTGCTTTGTCCTGCCCTTGTCATCTTCATCAGCGTTGATAAATACAATGTTTGGAATCTCAGGCGCAAACAAGCAATTTACAGTATCAGATGATACCGCATCTGTTCTGCGTCCAATAGCGGAAACAGAGAATTGACCTAAATCAGACGTTGAAGAATCAATAAAATCCAAAAAATAATTGCCATCTGTCAACGAAGATGTAAGTAGTTCCGCATTTTCTTTTTCTCCAATGAATTTCTGGTCTACAAGGTCATACACTTGCGGCCAAAACGCATCAAGCTCTTCAAAATAATAATCAGTATCTATCCTACAATTATGTGCGTATTGTAGAACATCTCCTTGCCAACCAGCAATGCTATCAATCTTCGCATAATAATTACCAGAATCAATACCATTCTTCTTGGCTAACATACCTTCAAGATAAAGCTCAGTACGCCAATCTTTAACTAGATAACCGCCATTTACTATTGGAACTGGTACTGGCTTAGTTTCTTCTTCTTTGGTTTCCTCAGAGCCAGTTTCTGCAATAGCAGAAATAGATAGTGTATTTACTGCTGGATAGTATGCAGAACATTTTAAAGACTTATATGTATCATCTTTCCAGTAGTAAGCAAATTTATTTGTCGCATCAAAGTAAATAGTATTAAATTCGCCAATAGAAGGAAAATCATTCTTTACTGTATATACCGCAGGAAATGCAGCTTTTATCTCTTGAGTGGATTCTTCCGTATACAGTAATAAATTATAATATGTATTATAATAATTATTACCACGTTCATCTGACGAGACAGGTAAAGGCTTGCGGTCAATACAAAGGTGATAACGAACATCTACCTGTTGTTGGCTATTTGTGCCTTGACGTTTACCTTGAATAATAAAATCATTTTTAATATTATTAAATTGAGGTGTCTTGCTGATACTGATAATATTGTCTTTATCACTAAAAGTGTATACACTCTTACCTGTAGTTGTCTCTACTAGATAATCATGTTTCTTCATATCATTTACTAAAGTAGTTGCTTGCGTAGTATTGAGATAATTCTTAATTTCTCTAAAATGAAATACGCCAAATTCATCATAGAAATATTCAAAATTACCAAGATAGCTTTTAATCTTATCGAGTACAGATGTTACGCTTTCGCCAAGATTAGCAGATAACTCAGAATCATACACAAAATCATCATATACATAACCGCAATCTTGACCGCTTAAAATCTCAATTGCGCCGTCTTCCAAAGTATCAGGTCTATCAACATATGCCGCATACCATACCACTCCAGCACTACCACTTTGTTTAGGCACGAGATACAACGGATTAGAACCAGTCCATTTCATTACCCTTTTAATGCGGCGAGGTACATCCTCAATAATGATATTATTTAAATCTTCTCCACCATAATGATTTACTAGTTCTTGGATAATATCATAAACTAATACTTTTTTAGTAACATATGCACCACTTGCATCCTGTGTATCCATTTCATCGAATATAACAGCCGCAGGCAATGTGCCGGAAACGTCACCAGATAAACCGCACATTTTATCTTTCAATGTCAGCTGTAATGATACGGCAGATGAAACAGAAGACGATGCACTTGCACTTGCAATAAAGAAAACGCCTTGAGGAAACCACAAAATAGGATAATCTAAAAATTGATTACTATGGTTTTCTATGCCAATTTCAATAAAGATTTTTTTATTGATAGCAAAATCATATGACATATTTTCAATATCATATTCACCGCTATCAATAGATGCAGTTAATGAACAAGTACGTCTGACAGACGAAGAACCGTCTTTAGAGAGACTACCAGACGCAATAACGCCTTGAATCTCCTTTAACGGTTCTTCGTTCCAATTGAGAAGAGTTAGCCGCACATACTGTTTTTGATTGACAAAATTATCAATGGTCTTGAGAAAATTTCTACGCTTTAACGCACTATTGGCATCTTCATAGAAGCTGTCATTTAAATAAGGATATGTCCTTCTCATTTCCCCTCCTATTGATAATTCGTAGTCATTACAGTACCATAATAGTTAATCATACCTTCTACTGGCATAGCGGCAATACCGATACGTTCTGTAGCTGTATTTTTATCAATCGCATCAATTGATGCAAAAGCAAAATTGTACCATTGATAATTATAGTATAATTTTAACTCGTTACTAATATTGTACACAGTATTTAAAACAGGTTTTTTAATTTCATCTATTGAATTATACATTTTAGTGCCAGTATCCATACCAATAGGATTCCAAGTTTCACCAAATGAATCTTGCGGCTCTTGCTCGTCTTGAATAACCGATACTGGCTGTTTTGTATCAGTATTATCTATAACTGTAAACCAGTTAAGGGCCGTAATACTTGCCGCGCCAACAGATGAATCAAGCCTAAACTCATTTTCTTGGAGATACTTTTTCTTATTTGTAAGTTTCATTCGTATACCCAAGAAACATATATCGTCTACTGAAACGTCTTTGAGCATATGCAAAACACCTGTCCCACCGACAAGGTAGTTCTTATATTCATCTTCATTGTGGTATTTGATGCTGGCAACCGCATAGGGAGTAACATCTAAACAGATGCCCTTCCAATATTTCATGCGCTTGCTGGAAAGCATAACGTCGCCATTCATCTGAATAAAATTATATTTATTCCTAATCTTATTACCGAGATAAGCGTTTGGCTTAAATATGCCACTCTCTTGACCGACTAGCGTACGGTCAATTGACGCACCAGATACGGCTTCTTTTGTACTAGAACGCTCTTTGTAGCAAAGCGTATACTCAACAGTGACAACATCGCCAATTTGGAAATAAAGACCAGTAACATCTAATTTATTAGGAATTTGGTAATAGCCACGTTCATTTACAAAAATATTATGGTTGCCGTCACTACCACGAGTAATAACGCCAAAATAATATCCACGTTGAACTTGTTTTTGATTCAGCATTTCCGCAATGCCATTTGTATTTTCAGTAACTTCTGTTAAGCCATCTGAATTGGCTTGAAATGTATAGTAACGAGGTTTAGAATGATAAAAAATCTTAACATTTTTAAGAACAATATCTTCTGCCTTAGACCCAGATAAGACACCACTATACTTCTTTGATAAAGCATCATTAATATCATTTCTAATATCATTATTATTTGTAACTGTTATCTTATACATCTGTGCAGGCTTGATAACTTCAATATAATCTTTAGGGTCATCTTCTGAATCCTGTTTACCGCCACCATTAATAGAGCCAATCATTTTGCGGTTATAGATACCAAGAGTATCAAGAGTGTCTAGAGAAGAAGCATCTTCAACCTCATAAACTGTAGCAGAAAAATTCCATAACCTGCGACCAACAGTAGAATTAGGTGTCAATGTAACGTCTGTAAGCGTAACGACCATTGAACCTTCTGCCATGGAACGATACAATTTAGGTTCACCATCATTTAACCATGCAATTAGCTTCTCGCGGAATTCACGCTCATAAAGCCAATCGTTTGTAGTTGTCGTTAAATACTCTTGTGACGTAACACTAGAAATAGGCCCACTAGGATATTGATTGCCGCCAGTTTTCTGCCAATTCTTAAAATCATTGCGAATTAAATCTTCAACGCCAGTTTCATCTTTATACTCTGAGTATAGGTCTTTAAGAGTATCATTATTATGATGAATAAGCTCTGTCTTATTTGCAAACTCAGAATAAACATCAGACTCGGCGCTAATCATGCCGGAGATACTAAACTGCTTATAATTTAATACAGCATTTTCCGCGAACTTAGGATATTTGCCACCAAGAGTATCAATCTTAGCTCTATTAACTACTGGCTTAAAACTACTTACCTGATAATTATATCTTACCGCGTATTGTTCTTTCCCACGAGAGAAATACGCATCATAAAATTGCGGCAAGACCACTTTTGATATTGTTGGCTTGGCGATTGACATTCCAGTAGAAGTAAGGGCTTCTACACGGTAGCGATACCATGTCAGACTTTCTACTGTATTATCTACAATTGAAAAATCAATTTGCTGTAGTTTAGCACTATAGATTGTCTCCCACTCTTTGAAATTATCTTTATTGGATGCACGTCTCACATATACCGAAACACCGTCACTGAAAGAATATTCGTTCTTAACTGAAACCTTGATTGAAGCTGTTTCATCATCAACTTCTGCGGCAATTGTCGGTTGCCATTCATCCGCGCCAGTATATTCGCCAATTTGGAACTTATATTCCTTAGTAAGCTGATACTGATTCTTTGTGCGGCAAGTAATGCGGCATACGTAATACGTGCTAGTGGGGTCTGATGTTGAACCATCTGCACTATTCTTTAAAGATGAAAAATCAATATTATAGACAATATTATTTGGATTAAGATTCTCACCCGTGTAAATTGTGGGCGTAGAAAATAATACATTATCTGAATCATCTAGAATATCAAATTGATATGCTTCAAGCGTTTCGGTTTCAGTATTTAAAACTACCTCTTCGCCACTTTCATTTTTAGTGATAAAAAGAAGACCGCCAGCAATCTGCGTTAACCCCTTATTGAAAGTCATATATGAATTACCTGTATAATTTTCAAATACAGATAGATAGATTTTAGGTTGGTGAATAGGTCTAATTAGACACACAGAAGACCATTCTGAAAAATATTGTGTATGTGATAAAAGATAACTATTCTTCTTTGCTTCATCATTGATAGGCACTTCATCAGTTCCATTATAGCTATCGAAACGAATTTGAACTTTATAAAACTGATTTGTATTGAAAGCATTACCTTCAATATAAGCGGTAGGTATCGTTACATAATACATACCGCTTACTTTATCAAATTGTAAATCTTCAATAAGAATGCCCGAGAGTTTATTCAAAGCATTCTCATTGTTAAGTTGATTTACGCAACTGACATGCACATGCTTAATCTCAGATGCGGAATTAAAAGAAGAAAGAGTAAAATACACAACAGCATCTTCTGTGTTCACGAAAGCATTTTGAAACGTTGAAACCACAGGAGGATACAGCGTACTAACGACTGTTGCCATATTTCACTCTTCCTTTCTATTGGTTAGAAGAACTTGTATCAATCCAAATACCAACGTGTGTATTGGTAGGCTGTGTTTTACCAGTATATACAAACGTTGTATTTTTCATGAAGTCCATGTAATTGTCGAAAAATTGGGCAAGAGAATAATTGCCTTTATCCCTACGCGTGTCCACTACATTTTCAAAGCCAACTCCAAATTCAGAGTAAGGCATGGTAAGTGAACCATCTTTGGCCTTTTGACCAACCTTTTTAACAAAGGATTTTACTGCCATTATTTAACTTCCTTCTCCTTGGGAGTAGCTTTTTGCTCTGCTTGATTGATTTCTTGTGCCTGCTGTTGAGCCTTGGCCGCAGTTTCCATATCAATAGCTCGCAACATTTCGCCCTGAACTAATGGATAAAGACCGACAAGAACAGAATTAAGAGCGTCTACCATAACAGTAGCGCCAATTCCATTCTTTGCCATAAAATCGTAAATCATATCTTTTGCGAGAGCATGAACCCTCATACGTACTTCTAGTTCATTCATATCCTTTTGTCTCCTTTTATCTTATAATTTATTAAACAGGTCGTGAAGTTGAGAATCCAGAACCAGTAGACAAACTATAAACATATTCATTGGCACTTTCTTCATCGCCAACGCGTACTTTACTACGTAATACCTTAAATTGGTGCATGTGATTATTATAAGTAGAAGTATCAACCTTACTATTGGCAGTAGCTTGTGCCGCATTTGCTTTCGCTCTAGCGTCATTTACATCAGACTTGCGAGCATTAACTTCATTGCTAATCTGTGTCTGCAAATTGTTTAACAAATCATAGATACAGCCTAAATGGTCTGAAATCTTAGTTGAAATTCTATCCGCGCCCATACAATTATGAGAATATGCTTTATTATAACAATATTCATTACTATAATTCCAACCATTGATACTGCGCATATCTCGCTCAGCAATAATTGATGTTGTAGATTGTGAGTCAGGCGTACCTAAGAACGTACCCCAGTTTGATACAATACCATGACCAATACTTACGTAAGTTCGTTTGCCTACATGTTTAATTTCATCATATTTAGATTCAATACTACCAGTGCCAGACCTAATATAGAAAGCACCATTACCACCCGATTGCGGAATAAGGCTAATGCTCACGCCGCCTTGTGCTTCATTATCTTTAATAGCCGTAGCAACAAATTTAATACCATCAGGCGAGGTGTCGCTTACAATTTTAACACCATTGTTTGCGGCATTGAATTTAAGGCCTTCACCCACAAGAGTAGTATCTTGACCTGTATTATCATTGAGCGTCAATAGCGCTTTAGCATTATTTGCGCCAATAGTGAAAGTTCCTTCATCATTTTTTGCAACAGAAGAGAAAGCCTTTGAATTCATAAAATAATCTTCGCCAGCTTTAATCTGAAAATCTTTATCTGCAATATTCGTAATTGAATTTGTTGCATTAAGTCTCAGATTGCCGCCAATGGCGTATGTATAGTTACCATCTTTATCTGTCTTGTCATCTTTTGGAGTCCCAATAGCAGAAAGAGTAAAGTCTCCAGTAGACATTGTAGTTTTTCTGTCTTTTGGATTCATAAATTCAAAATTATTATTTAAGTATAAAACAGATGTTTTTCCTTCTGTCGTATCATCTGCCGCAGATAGTGCAGATAATCTTAGATAAGAATTTTCATGACCAAGAATAGCCTGCTCAGAATCAATATGTAATCTATGCGTTGAGCTATCCGCAGACTCCTTGCCTAAATCTGGCGCATAAAGGCTAACGTGTTTACCATAAACATTGAACCCTCTTGGATATTCATTATTAACGTTTGTACCAGTAGACAAATAAAGGTCTGTAATTGCTTTTTCAGAACTTCCAACTGTGCCATCAACAAAGAATTTAAACAAATTGGTGTCAGACCAACCAAATTGAGCGCCAATATATTTAGCATCGAACGCACGCTTGCCAAAAGCACCAATCTTACCAATACCCATTGAGGATTCTTGGTCTTGAATTGCATTCGTGTAAAACTGTCCATACTGATTGATGCCGACCAGCGGATAACGATGCCACTTATTATCTTTCTTATAGTGTCTATAAATTGAAAAAGTTGAATCTTTGCGCGGGTCAATTTCTACTTCAAGGCTATCTCCTTCGGCAAGTGCGGCATTTGCTCCATCAAAATCAATATTTGAGTTTTGTTTTGTAAGTGGCTTACCTTTGACTGAAATATATGCGGGATTAGCGCCTAAAATAAGACCCTGTTTGTCTGATGGAATTGAAAATTGTGAATCCTTTACAGGATAATCTGTATATGGTCTATCTACTTTTGCTTCTGTGAAATTACCGTCTTTATCAACTTCCGCATTTGCAATATTATATAACGCACGAGAACCAATACGCCATGCGCCAATATAGCTTTCGCCACCTGGGACTAATTTGATGCGGCCTTCCTCAAAATGATTATTCTGCGATGCCTGCTGTTCTGGTAGACCAAAAGTAGCAGAACCGTCTTTAGCATCTAAGAGGATAGATTGTTTACCTTCCGAGAATCCCATTAAACCAATCTGAGACTTATCAGAATCATAAGTCTTAGAAGTTCCCATAACAACGCCAGTGAATTGATTGTTTTTATTCTTTTCACCAGCACCAATTTGCGGCGCAAGGATGTAATTTTCATCTTCATTGATTTCTAGATGTGTTCCATCCCAGTCATTTAGTGATTTAAGACCGTAAGTATTCAGTGACATATAAATAGGAATATATAGCTCTACAACAGGATTGGCCGCATCTGCTGACGTATAGACTTTACAATGAACTAAATTGTTTCCATATTCACCATCATATACATCATTTGGGAGGATATAGACTTGACTTAATCCTTTTGTGCGGGCTGTCTTTTGTACACCATCAGATGTATTCTTTTCTGTAATAATTTTGAAGCAAGCACTTAACGGATTCTCATCATATGTTTGACCAGCCTTTGAAGGCTCGCCGCCCTCGGCAATCCATTCAACGAATAAATCATCAAGACCTGTGCCAACAAGAGTTACACCTTGGTTCTTATTATACAGAGGATTGCGCCCATCTGCATTATAAGTAATAGACTTTAATAACGAAGTCTTGTCAATTTGAATATCATTGTCCGCATACTTCTTAATTACTGGAATACCATAGAAAGCATAATATTTATATGAGGTATCTCCAACAGTATAAGTTGTCTGCGCTTTGACAATTTGATTCATGAATTTGCGCTTGGCCGCATTTGTAGTATCCCAAGACACAACACCATCATTGCAACTCATATATTTGCTTTGACCATAGCCCATAGACCAAGAGACAGTAGAATCATCATTGATTTTCTCATTACGCTGGTATAACTGGAACTGTAGAACTTGCTGTGAAATAGATTGCCCTGTATTCCACACAACTTTATTATTCTTGTCGATAATAAGCGCAAGCATTTTACTCTTTAGACTCTTGGAAGTAGGAGAAATCTTAGCAACAATATCTGTACCGTTCGTACCATTTTCTCCAACCTTTGTAAACAGAAAATCAGTCATTTGACTATATGTAACACCTTGATATGTTACAATAGCTTCAATCTGATTTGACACTGCGGAGTAATCAAAGTTCGCTGCAATCGCCATAGGATAAATTTGCGATGTACAATACTCGATTTTCTGATTAGACTGATTGAGTACCATTCCTTCTTTTGGAATTGTAATCATTGAGTCTGTTAATGGTACTCGCCATTTAATATCATATGTATCTTTATTGACTTCAAGGCCAGCAGGGTCGAAGAAATGGCAAGTAAGTGGTTTAACCTCTAATGGGTCTTCGTATCTATCATCATCAGGAGATACACCAGATTCACTATACTGGAATACTTGGTCACCATTTTCAATAGTGATATAATAATCTGTAGGGTCTGCGGCAGTTGCGTTCTTTAGAATAAGTGTTGCAACACCGATATTATATTCAATATCTTCTACAGATTCATCTTTTGAAGGTTTCCTATCGCGCAAATAAACAGCGCATTTGAAAGTAGCCTTAGAGTCAATACCCTTCACTGGATAAGTGAGTGTATTTTTATCCCATGAGACACCTTCGAGCGCATTCATTTGATTTTTCAAAGCTGACAGATTATTATATCCAATACCCTGTTTTATACCATCTTCATAACGAGCTTTAAGCTCTTCTACCGTTTCAATGAAAGATAACGTCTGAGCATAATCGTCAACTTTAGACCAAACAAATCTAAAGAAATTATCTGGATGCCCATTTGCTTTACCAGCTTCAAAGTCAGAAGATTTACCATCCAAAAGACAAGTTAAAGTAGGTTCGCCACGGTCAAAACTAAAACCGACTCCAAGAGAAGAAATAATTTCAATGTCACGTTTTGCTGCTTCATTATATAGCGTAAAATAGTCCTTTAAAACCATTTGTTCTTTATAAACGCAAACGCACATATATTTATTTTCATAGGCACGATTTTCCGCACCAGTAGTAGCAAAGTTATATTTGTTGCCTTTGGATTCAAGATAAGACCAACCAGCGCCACCGTACATTTTATAGTCTTTAGAACTTGCAGTCACTCGTCCATCTTCTTTGAACCAGTAAAACATTGCATCGCCTGAAAGGTCTTCATTCTTGTGACGAAGAGTGCTGACAACGCTTAAAGAAGAGTTTTCAGTTAAGTCTCTAAGAGTTGAACCTTTCGGCATAGACAGGTGCATTTGGTAATCACCATTTGCCGCGCTGATTTTTCTAAGGCCATAAAATTCAACATCTTTAATAAAAATATCATCGCCCCAGCCAATCGGTCTATCTTGTGATTGGATTGGGTCAGTAGTTTCTACAAAATCTTTACAATAGAAAATAATCTGGTCGATATATAAGAAATTCTCAACGTCTACTGGAAAAATCTGATATTGGTCAAAATAGCTTTGATATTGAAGCGGCGAACCTGTCATGCTATTACTGTCAATAGTATACGATAGTTTTTTAACTAACGCCTGACCTTTATCGTCTGTGGCATCTCCGTCTTTAAAAGCTAAGATAAAAGTGATACCATACTCGCCAGGCTTTGTAAGTTTGTGCTCTCTCGGCAAAGATTTGCGGAAAGACGCTTCAATTAACACCGCTTCTGCCTGTTTAATATTATTCTCTAACTCTTGGGTGTCAATAGATAGAAACTTAGGTTTAGAGCCGCTTACATCTTCGTCTTTCTTATATAGAACTTTATAATCTTCTTTTTTATAAGAACGAAGTCCCGCAGGCGCGACTTTATTTTTATCACTAAGGCAATTGCGGCCAATGAGATTATAATTACTAATAGCCGAAGATACAAAGCTAATATTGTTATCATCTTCTGCTGCCTGCGCAACACCTACGATATTCTTTTTCTTGGTGAAATCACCTTCTGGGATAAGGACATACACTGATTGACCTTGAGTATATGTGTTTCCTTCTTGGGCATATGCTTTTAATTTGCCACCATTATATGAAACAAGGTATTCTCCTGTAAGTGAATTAGTACAGCCAGCGACAGTGGCGGTAACTGTTTTATCCGTAGCTATCTGTTCTATTCTATTGGATACAATTGTATCCACAGCTTCAAGAACAACGTCCTGTAGATTCGCCATTGTCAACTCCTTTTCAATCCAAATAAAAAACGGGAGAACACAAGTTCTCCCGTTTATAAAATTATGCTCTAAGACATATCAAAACCATATATATTCGATTATAAAATTTTGCCCATGTTTATCTGAACTTATAAGCGTACTGAACCGCTCTGTCATTCAGTGACATAAGCGCAGATTCAATTTCTGCCGCACTGTTCGCAGCTGGGAATTCAGCCGTGATATGTACGTTTTGGTCAATTGTCTCGGATGCGTTATTTGCTTTCGCGCCACTTACCGCTCCAAGAGCAGTAGAAAGTGATTGCGCAAGACTTGTAGATTTAAGGCTATCTGCAAAAGACCTTACGGATTCAACTGCCGCAAGAATATTCTGCGTGTCTGTAGCGTTAAGGACAAGTTCCTTCTGATGCAGAACTGCCAGTTTGCCATTTTTGGCATCTGCGGTTTTATCAGACCAAGAACCTGTATAGCCACCTGTATCATAACCGATTAGATTCTTAGAACTATATTTCATAGAACCGTAATCAACAAGTTTACCAGACCTAGAATATTGATTGATAATATCCTGAACATGGCGGGCAAAAGCAGTACCATATGCACCAGTCAGCTTGCTAGAACGTACAGGGTCATTGCCCCAGCCAGAAGCCCAGCCATAAGTCCAAATCGCCTTAGCAATACCCCAAGCAGTATCTTCGTTAGCGCCAGCTCCACCACCGCCGCCAGATGAAGGACCGTTAGCGTTGCCATAGTGCTCATAGTTGTAATTCTTTTGCTCAGCCTGCTTTAGAGCTTCGCTTAGATTGGCGTTCTCTTGTTCTTTCTTAGACAGCTTGTTTGCAGTTTCATCAGCAAGTTGCTTGAATGCCTGCATATTATTGTTAGCATCTGTAATACGATTGGCATAATCAGTCATCGTAGATTCGGTCTTTTTAACCTCACCAGATACATCTTTAAGGATGTTGACAAATTCTTTTGTGCTGTCCGCAAGTTCTTTTGTCTTATCGGTTGTACCGCTAATACTATTGGAAATATCATCAAAATTAGTCTTTGCTAGGTCAGCGATAGTCTTTGTACCATCCGCATAATCTTTGCCAGCTTGCGTCAAATCGCCAAGCATCTTATCTGTATCGGCCTTGAACTGGTCCATATTCTGTAACCAAGAGGTCAAAGAAGTAGACCAACGTGTATCAATCTGGTCGAAAGCATCTGTGCTGCCATTAACAATCTGGTCGTATACGTCTTGTAGGTTATCTTTGTTCTCACCAGTAAGCATATCGCACATACCGATGAAGTCATTAATAATGTTCTTTTGGGACGTGCTTAGCTGTTCGCTGGTTCCCGCAAGATATTCTTTCAGCGAATCAATGATTGTCTGTGTTCTCTTGGTCTTCTCTTCAAGAGACAGGTTCGCATTATTCCAAATATCGTTGACCGTAGACTGAGCATCCTGTAGCGCAGATAGTGAATCTGCCTGAGTCTGCTTCATCTGGTCTTTAGACATATTATATGCGTTGTTCTGTGCATCTAGAAGGTCAGATTGTGCGGAACGTACATTATCATCGTTCGCTGTATAGACATATGAATAATTACCCTGAGTATCCCTGCGAAGTTTCATTTGAGACTTATTACGCTGAGCTTCTTCAAGCGCAATTTGCTTCTGTAAGACTTCAAGCTGTGCGTTCGCATAGTTTACATCATATTCAGATAGCTTAGTCTTATCGCGCAGATATTCAAGCTGCTCTTTCATTTGCGCTGAAATCTTCTGCTGGATAGCTAAATCATTTGAACCATCTAAGAGGTCAAGATACTTACTCTGTAGCTTTTGAATATTATAGGATTTATTAACATCATCGAGATAATAATCAGCATTGCGATTGATTAGCTCCCACTGTGTATTCATCCAGTCAAGGTCAGTACCAACAGCCTTGGTTCCCCATGCTTTTGTAATCTTTGAAACTGTATTTGAATACTGCTTCTGTAGATTCTCTAAAGAGTTTTGAATAAGGTCGTTAATGTCAGAAGTAGCATCTTTAATCTTGTCAGATACTTCATTCCACTCTTCCGAACCTTCTTTCATGGAGCCAAGCATATCTTTCCAAATATCGCGCTGCTGCATTAGTTCATTTAGCTGTGCTTTATAATTGTTCTGCTGTGCGCCAAGGATGGTATTTAAATCATCATAAGATTCTTCGCCATGAAGCATTTCAGTGATGTCTAGCCAATGCTCAAGTTCATCAGTAATAGCTTCGTACTGGTCTTTACGCCTATCCATCTTATCGCTAATATCATCAATCATATCCATGACGTTATCATGGAGATTTTCAATCAATGACCAGTAGTCCTGAGCAAGTCCTGCGGCCTGTTCATACACTGTCTTAGCTACATCATAGAGGTCTGCGGAATTCTCACCGAAAATATCAGATTTACCAGTCTCTTCAAACTGCTTCATCTGAGCGTTAATATCAGTTAGATTCTTCATAGACATATCAAAATAACCAGTGCCGTAGTAGTCTACACTCTTGTCACCATTAAGCGCACGCTGCTTGGCGGCTTTTAGTTCGTCTACGCGACCTGCTGACCATTTCTTATATGCGTCAGATGTACCTGCGGCATTTGCTGCATCCTCTTGTTTCTTGATAAGATTGTCATAATATTCATCAACGCTCATGGTAGCAACATCAAAGTATTTGCCGAGCTTAGCTACATTATCTGCTGCTTCTTGATAAGGTGTTAGCTTGATACCACGATTGAACGCACGGTCAAAATCAACTAGACTTTCTTGAATATCTTTAAGATTATCAAGAGCTTCTACTTGTGTCTTGAAAACATTAATACGTAAATCCTCAATTTCATCATTAAGGTCTTCAATCTGCTGGATTGTATCTCTTAAATCACTTGAAATTAAAGTATCGTAGCGTTGATATAATGTTTTGAATTTGTCAAGATTATCGTTGGCCGCATCAATCTGGTCATTAATAGCGTCTTGCGCTTCTTCTGTACCAGCTGCGTTGTATTGACCGATTAGGTTATTAACATTGTCAATTAAGCCTTGATGAATCTTTGCGTAATTAGAAATATAGCCCTCAGCATCAAACTGAATACCATATCCAGATAGCTTAGACTGAAGTTCATTCATTTCATCATTCTGAATAGACAGTTTTTCTTTCTGTAAATCAATTTGACGCTTTAAAAGCGAAGTCTGTTCAGAAAGATTCTTAACTAACTTATCGCCAGTTAAACGTTCTTGCTCTTTGTTAATACGTTCATAATCATTTGCAATTGCATCGAGAAGCGTATTAACACGTTCGTAACGGTCAATTTCATCATCAAGGGCTTCTTTGGTGTCTGGGGTGAATGAGCTACCTCCACCGCCGCCACCTCCACCACCGCCCGAGCCAGAGCCGGATGAAGGAAGTCCAAAGTTTGATGGTGACGCAGCGCCGCCAACACCAGAAGGTGCCCAGTTTTTAAGGCTAGGAGTTGAAGAACCGAAAAGCGAATTTAAACCCTTTGCAAGTTGCTTAGAGTGTTCTTTAATAGATGCTTGCGAACCATTACTTTCAGCTGCCCAATATGTTCTGCCAGTATTATTGTTAGTATATTGAGCCATAACCGTACCGTTGCTGGTGGTTTTTGTCCTACCAGTAGCAGTAGAGTTCTTACGTTTGCCGCTGCCCCTAGAATTATCTGAACCACTAATGTGCATCTTAAACTTAGGAACAGTAATATAGCCTACATCGTCTGTGGTGCCTTTTTCAGTATCAGTAGATGTAATTTTTTTCTGTTCTGAACCAGCATCGTCAACAGAACTTGTAACATCACCGTCAATGCCGCCAAACATAGCCATAATATCGGTAATGATACCAGAAACGCCATTAGCCATGTCAGAAACAGCGCCCTCGGTTTCAGACATTGTTCCTTGCATCGCCGCACCAGCAACTTCTGTATTAGCTATCATTGCTTCTGCTAGGCCTTGACCAGTAGTAAGCATTGCATATGCTTGTTGCTGTGTCATGGCACCAGTAGCAGCAATTGAAGCAGCAGTACTTTGCGCAGCATCAGAATTTGTCTTATAGAAGGTTGTCATTGAACTTGCTAAGCCCGAAATGGTATCGGCATATTGAGCTTTAATTCCACCCATTTCATTCGTAGCATCTACGGCAACTTTACCAGTGTCATCAAATACTTCATTGATTTTCTTAAAATTATCAGTAACAAAATTATTAAAATCAGCTGCGGCATCAAGTTTCTTCATCTGATTAGATAAATTCTTAATCTGGTTTGCGGCTTTTCTTTGAGATTTTGTCATTGAATTTGTGAGCTTAGAAATATCTTCGGTATTTTCAATTTGCTCAACTTGTTCATCAGTCAAACCACTAGTTGCTTGTTTCATCTTAATGGACTGTTTTGCGGCTTTACTCATTGTTTGCGCGTACTGCGTGACATTCATTTTGCCGCTCTTGAATTGTTTGTTGGCCTGCTGTAAGCCAGTATACATCTCATTTGTCATAATCTGAGCAAAGTTAGAAATATCATCATCTTTTAATACATCAGAAAGTTCTTGACCGCTGCTAACGGCATTATCAATTTTACTAGCTAAAGTATCAAAACCAGAATTTAATCTATCTAAAAAGTCAGTATTTGAAATAGCACCATTAGTAAGTAAATTATTAAGTTGCTGTATTTCTTGAAGTGGCTGTTGTAAATCAAGATTATTGGTTGAAAGATTCTGGTATGCTGCAATAATATCTTTATTGGTTTGCGACATATTCACAGCTTCACCAGTTGCTTCTTTCATCGCGGCAGTTTGCTCACGAGTTTTTTGCGTCCACTGCTCAACCGCACGCTGGTTCAACTGATATTGGTCGCCAACTTTTTGTAAGAATTCAACATATTCAGGATGTTCTACCATAATGTCAGCGGCTTCGTCTTCTGTGAAGCCGCCATTCTTTTGGTATGCAGTCTGATAATCTTCAAGAACGTCTTTCATTGAAGACTTATCTTTAGTTGTTGTTTCTAAATTATCTGTTGAAACATCAACACTCAAACCTGATTTAATAGCATCTTGTACACTAGTTTTACCACTGCTAAGAGCAGATACAAGATTATCAATATATTCTTTACCTGCTTTTGTTGCTGAACCTCCAAGAGCTTCATACTCATTAGAAATATCTAAATCATCTAAAAGAGTTTTCTTAATTTCTTTTTTAGATTGCCCAATGAAATCATTCTTATCTAATTTGCTTTCAGCGGCTTTAGCCTGTTGCTCAATAATTTGTTGCGCCTGCTGATAATTATCTTGACCTAAAACGCTGTTTACAGCATTAAGTCTGCGATTAAAAGTATCCTTCGTTTTATCAGATAAATCTTTTCTATTTACCTGTTTTTGATAATAATCAGCAGCTTTATTTAATTGACTTGTTCTTGAAATAACATCGCCGCTATCAAATATAACATCAGGTATTTTACTAATATAATCAGACAAATCAATTGGATTTGCCGCCATGCTAAATTGTTTATCAACTGGTAGCATCCAAGTATCATTGGTTAAATTTGCTAATTGCTGTTTTGCATATTGTTTGCTTAAACCATCGGCTTCATTTTTTGCTTTGCCAATTTTATTTGCTAATTCATCAAAATTGCCAGCATTAATTAAAGCAGAAGAACCAGTAATATCAAGTTGGTCAGCGAGACTCTTGGAAGAATTTGTAAGCTCGTCTGTAACCTCACCAGTTTTCTGATACGTGGCATATGCAGCATCGAAAGAAGAAGTATCAATTTGTGACTTAGAATAAGCGTCATCATATTTTGTTTGGGCGGCATCAATATCTGCTTGTTTAGCAGAAGACACAGCAGAGCTAATAAGGCCAATAAGCGAAGTAATTACAGCGATAGCAATACCTACTGGGCCAGTTAAAGCGCTCAAGGCTTTTCCAAATACTCCAACTGCTCCAGAAGCAGCTTTCAGTCCAACACCACTAGCCAAAGCTTTGGCGCCAAGAACTGAAATACCTTCACCCGCGGCTTCTGCTTGCTTAGCTATGCTTGCAACCTGTAAAGTGCTAGATACTTTTTCAAGAGTTTCAACAGCTTTAGCTGCATTTTTAAGTTCACCAAAAGCACTAACAACTTGCGGCACGACCAACGCAAGATTCATCATGATTTCTAAGATTTTATCACCAAGTGACATATCTTCACTATTCCAAATTGAACCTAAATTCTGAAAAGCCTGCCAAGCAAAACTAAGCTGTCCAATAGCGCTAGTAACATTTACAATATTCTGCACATCTTCTTGCTTACTTAATATATCTTTAAGACCTTCATTTTGGCCCTTGATACCTTCAAGTACAGCATTAGCTCCAGTAACTTTTTGATTCCCTCGCGTCAAAGTGGAAGCAGAATCTATAGCTATTCGCTCCTTAACCAACGAATTATTAGCTTTATCTAAGGCTCCTTCTGCTGTTTGATTAACTTCGTTTAATTGACTTTGAAGAGTGTCAAGAAGTCCAATTCCTTCTCCTAAATTACTAGAATCTAAACCATCTTTCCAAGATTTTTCACTTGCCAATGAATTTATTTGACGTAACGTTTGAATTACTTTTTCCATTGGCTGTAAACTGTCTGTGGCTTGTTCGTCTAGCATAGCAAAAACAGAGTCTTTACCAAAAATATTCTTTTCGGTGACACCACTAACTTTAAGTAATCTTTCAGTGTCTTTAATTACTGCTCTTAGACTTGCTCTACCCTCTGTTGTAATCTTGCTATTATCAGAATTAGCACCAAGAGCAGCAATTTTATCACGATGTTTCGGAACAGTAATTGAACTAATACCAGAAGATTCGTTAGCAATGCTTCTAAGCTGTTGTTTAGTCGCATCAGAAGACACTAAATCATACAAGTCTTCTCTTTCGGCATTTACATTATTATAAAATTCTTGAGAACCCTTAGCTTGAAGAATACCATTTTCATCCCTCAGAAGCTGAATATATGTTTTATGATTATCAGTCGCTACACCAATGGCCATATTAGTTTCATTAACAGATTCTCGTAATTTAGCTTCTGCATCAGTAACACCATTAATTGCATGACTTGTATCTACAAGCAATTTATTATATTGCGTTTGCTGCTCATTACTCATGACTGACTGATAATTTGTTCCAACATCAATCATATCTTTTAATGGGTCTAAAGACTTATCGTCAATCTTTTGATAACCCATTGCGTTAAGTTTTTCTTTTCTTACTTTGGCATTATTTTCTTTAATCTGTCCAAGAGAAAAGTTCTGAGCCATAGCTGTTAAACCATGCGCCATTTGTTTACTGAATACTCTTGAAACAGTAGCACCAAGTAAGGTAAGTGCGGCAGACCCGCCGCCGATAGAATCAACTAATTTCTGCATTAAGTCTAATGCAGTAGTAAGTCCATCAATAAAACCATAAAAATCAGAAGAATCACCAAAGCTGTTGATGATACCTTCAAATGTAGTTTGTAATTTATTTAATTTTCCCTGTAATGAATCTATATATTTTTCATTCATTACATCTAGCGTGCCACTAGCATTTTCAGAACCAGCCTTATACTGACTATATAAGTCTGAACGATTCATCAATGCTTCAAAACGTGCTAACTGGAATTTACCAGCAAGCGTTTGACTTACGGCAGCTTTTTGCGTAGCATCAATAGAACCCCAAACTTTCATAAGGTCTTCCATGATATTGCCTACGCCACGCATCTTCCCATCGCCGTCTAGAACCTGTACGCCGATTTTCTCTAGCGTGGATGTGACTTTTCCTAAGTCTACTCCATCGTCTAGAGTCTTACCCATTGATAGGTCTGAAAAGCGGGCATAAAGTGTCTTCCTTATGATATTCTATTGGATACGCTACTATCCAATACTGTGATTCAGCTATATGTTTCCATATAGAATAGACTATATCTTAACCATTCAGGTAAAAAATATTTCCACAATCAATCGCTTATTGTGTACTTCCCTTCGCGGGAATAGTCGTTGAACTAAAAGGTAATATATCTAAAT
>ERZ1034882.271-NODE-271-length-28945-cov-8.032191_pt1 | contig 28945 bp, 28 predicted proteins | sample MGYA00520606_ERZ1034882 | MGnify/ENA primary metagenome ERZ1034882 (study PRJEB33766, sample SAMN09781726) | gut metagenome | biome: gut microbiome | host: Homo sapiens | place: Madagascar | study: EMG produced TPA metagenomics assembly of the PRJNA485056 data set...
AATTAAGCCAATTAAGCCAATTAAGCCAATTAAGCCAATTAAGTCAAGGAAAGGGAGCAGCTTATGTACACTAAAAATCAGTTGAAAGAGCAGTTAAAGAATATGGGACTTGCCGGCAATGAGACAATCCTTGTACACTCATCAATGAAGTCCATAGGGGCAGTTGATGGTGGAGCAGATACAGTGCTTGATGCGCTGATTGAATATTTTGAGGATGGGCTGCTGCTTTTTCCAACTCATACATGGAAAAATGTCAATGCAGACAATCCAGTATTTGATTATAGAACAACGCCATCATGCGTGGGACTTCTCACTAATATGTTTATGAAAAGAGAGGGAATTATACGTTCCCTTCATCCAACACACAGCATGGCTGGAATCGGGCGAGAGGCTGCTTCATACCTTGAAGGCGAGGAGAATAACAATACACCATGTACACCGGGAGGCTGCTACGACAAGCTTAAAGACTGCGGAGGTAAAATACTTCTTATTGGCGTTGGACATGCAAGAAATACCTATATACATAGCGTGGAGGAAGTGCTTAACGTACCAAACCGCATTTCAGACAAGCCTATGCATTTAAAAACGATCCTGAGAGATGGAAGCGTGAAAGATGTATATATGAGAAAGCATTATAATCCAGACCAGCCGCATATATCAGAAGATTTTGTGAAGCTTGACCAGGCATTTTATGATTGCAATGCGGCTGTAAAGACAAGCTTCGGGGATGCAGAGTGCATATTGTGCGATGCAAAAAGGATATTTGAGATAGTCCGCTTTGTGCTGGCAAAAGAACCTGAATGTATCGTCAAAAATCCATATATTGATAAATCAAGCTGGGAAGCGTTAATATAAATACAGCCGGCAACGTGTAGATATTCATTGTAATTGTACTAATGTAAATAATATATGGATTTTTTGTGCAAAATGAATTATACTTTAATGAATAATGGCTAAATTGTAATTATGATTTGTGTGTGCACTATGGCACAGAAATGAGGATATATATGAGAGTTGGAATGGGATATGATGTTCACAAACTTGTAGAGGGAAGAAAGCTTATCATTGGTGGGGTTGAGATTCCATATGAGAAGGGACTTCTTGGACATTCAGATGCAGATGTACTTGTGCATGCGATAATGGATGCATTGCTTGGTGCAGCAGCTCTTGGTGACATTGGACAGCATTTTCCAGATACAGATGAGAAGTATAAGGGTGCGGACAGCATAATGCTCTTAAAAGAAGTAGGAAAAATGCTTGATAAGGAAAACTTCATAATAGAGAATATTGATGCTACGATTATAGCGCAGAGACCTAAGATGGCTCCTCATATTATGTCAATGAGAGAGAATATTGCAGGTGCATTAGGCATACAATTAAATCAAGTAAATGTTAAGGCTACAACTGAGGAAGGACTTGGATTCACAGGAAGCGGAGAAGGTATATCTTCTCAGGCAATATGTTCAATCTCTTCAGTAGCTAATTATATATATGGTGAGGCGGATATGAAGAACTGTTGCCCTGGCTGTGGAGAATGTCAGACAGATAAGCAGAATTAATAAGGGAGCAGTCATGAAATATATAGATTTTGTTAAACAGCAGATAGCTGTTATTAAGGAGAGAGACCCGGCTATTAAGACTAACAGGGAGGTTTTTCTCTATCCAAGCTTTAAGGCTATGTTAAGATACAGAAAGGCTCATAAGCTGTATCTTGAAGGAAAGTATTACAAGGCACGTAAGATATCACAGAAGACAGCCAGACAGACCGGAATAGAGATTCATCCGGGAGCACAGATTGGCGAGGGATTCTTTATAGATCACGGACATGGTGTTGTTATCGGTGAGACAGCCATTGTCGGCAATAATGTCACACTCTATCAGGGAGTTACACTTGGTGGAACTGGTAAAGAGCAGGGAAAGCGTCATCCTACAGTTGGCAACAATGTTATGATTGGAGCAGGTGCAAAGGTGCTTGGTTCGGTATACATAGGAAACAACTGCAAGATAGGAGCAGGCTCTGTAGTTTTAAGTGATGTTCCAGACAATGCAACAGTTGTAGGTGTACCGGGAAGAATTGTTGTTCTTAATGATAAGAGAGTTGATATTGACTTAGATCAGGTTCATCTTCCGGATCCAGTTCAGTGCGATATAGATGAATTAAAGGGCGAGAACATATTCTTAAAAGACAGGGTTGAGACACTTGAAGCAGAGTTATCCCGTCTGGAATGTGTTAATAACACATCTAAAAAGAACAGTTAATGAGAATGTCGATACAAACAGGAGGATATGACGGTGAAGATATATAATACACTTTCAAGAAAAAAAGAAGAATTTGTCCCATTAGAAGAGAATAAAGTTAAAATGTATGTCTGCGGACCTACAGTTTACAATCTTATCCATATAGGTAATGCCAGACCAATGATATGCTTCGATACAGTAAGAAGATATCTTGAGTACAAAGGATATGAAGTTAACTATGTATCTAATTTCACAGATGTAGACGACAAGATTATCAAAAAGGCTATAGAAGAGGGCGTTACAGCAGAAGAAATCTCAAAGAGATATATCGCAGAGTGCAAGAAGGATATGGAAGGCATGAATATCAAGCCAGCTACTACACATCCACTTGCAACACAGGAAATTCCTGGCATGATAGATATGATTCAGACTCTTATTGACAAGGGTTATGCCTACGAGAAGAATGGCACAGTATATTATAGAACAAGAAAGTTTGAAGGATACGGCAAGCTTTCTAAGAAGAATATAGATGACCTTGAAGCAGGACACAGAGACGAGGCGCACCAGCTTAAGGTTTCAGGTCAGGACGAGAAGGAAGACCCACTTGACTTCGTATTGTGGAAGCCTAAGAAGGACGGAGAGCCTTTCTGGGAGTCACCATGGAGCAATGGACGTCCAGGCTGGCATATTGAATGCTCAGTTATGTCTAAGAAATATCTTGCCGATGAGATAGATATACATGCAGGTGGAGAGGATTTAATATTCCCTCACCATGAGAACGAGATAGCGCAGTCAGAAGCTGCCAATGGAGTTCCATTTGCAAAATACTGGATGCACAATGCATTTCTTAATATTGACAATAAGAAAATGTCAAAATCACTTGGCAATTTCTTTACAGTAAGAGAGATTTCAGAAAAATACGACCTTATGGTGCTCAGATTCTTCATGCTGAGCGCACATTACCGCAATCCTATCAATTTCAGCCGTGACCTTATGGAAGCAGCTAAGAACAGCCTTGACAGAATTGTAACAGCAGTTGATAATCTCAAGCATTTATCAGCCAACGGAAAAGCTGGCTCAATGAGCGCAGATGAGGCTGCATTGATTGACAAGACTAAGGAATTTTACGACAAATTTGAGACAGCTATGGATGATGACTTTAACACAGCAGATGCGATATCAGCATTATTTGAGCTTGTTAAATATGCCAACTCTAACAGCAGTGCGGATAATACAGTAGAATATCTTGAAGCCATGAAGAAGAAGATTACAGATATGGCAGATATATTAGGCCTTGTTGTTGAGAAGAAAGAGGAAATGCTTGATTCAGACATAGATGCTCTTATTGCAGAGAGACAGCAGGCAAGAAAAGACAAGAATTTTGCCAGAGCTGACGAGATAAGAGATGAGCTTCTTGCCAAGGGAATCATACTTGAGGATACAAGAGAAGGAGTAAGATGGAAGAGAGCTTAAATGTCGGTCTTACAGATGCTATTATAGAAGGACTTGATTTGAAAAAAGCTAATCCAAAGCAGTTATCTCCGCTTGTATTGGCGTATATAGGCGACTGTGTGTATGATTTAATTATTAAGACATATCTTCTTGACAGGAAAGGCAATATGCCTGTTAATAAGCTTAATAAGATGGCGAGTGGACTTGTCAAGGCACAGACACAATCGGAGCTTATCGGAATTATTGAGGATAAGCTGACAGACGCGGAAGAGGCTGTGTATAAGAGAGGACGTAATGCCAAGTCATATACTTCAGCTAAAAATGCAACTATTGGAGATTACAGAAGGGCAACTGGATTTGAGGCACTGATTGGATATCTGTATCTTAATGATGAGTATTCAAGAATGGTGGAGCTTGTTAAGATTGCACTTCAGGGCTTTGGAGAGATGTAGTAGGAGTTACAATAATGAGATATACAGAATTTACTATTGAAGGACGTAATGCGGTTTTAGAGGCATTCCGTTCAGGTAAAACGATAGATAAGCTGTTCATACTGAATGGTTGTCAGGATGGTTCAGTTAACAGTATAGTAAGAGAGGCAAAGAAAACAGATACAATTATCAATTTTATAGACAAAGAGCGTCTTGACCGCCTTTCTAAGACTGGACACCATCAGGGAGTTGTAGCGCAGGCAGCAGCATATGAATATGCCGAGGTTGAGGATATACTCGAAGCCGCAAGAAGTAAGGGAGAAGACCCATTTATATTCATATTGGATGAGATAGAGGATCCTCACAATCTTGGCGCAATCATAAGAACAGCCAACCTTGTCGGCGCACATGGAGTTATCATACCTAAGAGACGCGCAGTAGGTCTTACTGCTACAGTGGCAAAGACATCAGCAGGTGCGATTAATTACACTCCAGTTGCCAAGGTTACCAATATATCCAAGACTATAGAGGAACTGAAAAAAGAAGGCTTGTGGTTCGTGTGCGCCGATATGGATGGCGATACAATGTATGACTGCAATCTCACAGGGCCTATCGGACTTGTTATCGGTAACGAGGGAAGCGGCGTAAGCCGTCTTGTCAGGGAGAAATGCGATTTTACAGCATCTATTCCAATGAAGGGTGATATAGATTCCCTTAATGCCTCTGTTGCGGCAGGTGTGCTTGCATACGAGATATTAAGACAGAGATTAAAAAAATAAGAATATCAGTAAATAAGCTGGGCGCAGAACATTTCTGCATCCAGCATTAAGATATGTGTTAAATGTGGCTGTATGATTGGCAGAGGTGTATTCATGAATTATGAGAAGTGCAGTGATGAAACTCTTATAGATATGTACAGGGTTGGCAATGAAACTGCAATCGAAACATTGTTTGACAGGTATAAAAATCTGGTACGCAAGAAAGCCAAGGCGATGTATATAGCTGGTGGTGATAGTGATGACCTCATTCAGGAGGGCATGATTGGGCTGTACAAGGCTGCCAGAGGGTATGATGAGAGCAAGGGAACGTTCTGTTCATTTGCAAGTCTGTGTATAGACAGGCAGATAATGACAGCGGTGACGGCTTCCAACAGAGAGAAGAATGTTCCGCTCAATAACTATGTGTCATTTGAAATGCCAGCGTACAATGATGACGACAATGAAAATGTCATGAAGCTTGCAGACGTGATAACGCCCGCCGCTGACCAGAATCCTGAATTTATATTTATAGATAATGAATATACAAGGACATTTGAAGAAAAGCTCCAGAAGGAGCTCAGCAGCCTTGAAAAAGAGGTGCTTCATTATCATATGGAAGGAAAGGATTACAGACAGATAGCACAGATACTTGATAAACCTGCAAAGTCGATAGATAATGCGCTGCAGAGAATCAAGGCAAAAGCAAATAAAATAAGATAAAGGAATTTCCGGAATTTGCAGGCAGTCAGCCGCACAGACCTGGTGCATACCTATATAAAATTGCTAGTCCTTTGTACCTAGTGGCTCTAAGGGCAGCACGACAAAGTTTATTAAAGCCATTTGCTAAAAACGCGCTCCGCTTGGACGGTTTAGCAAATGGCTTAACTTTTGTCTAACACTGCCCTAAGAGCCACACGGTAGTCGTCAGGCAGATTTTATATAGGTATGCACCAGGTCTGTGCGGCTGGCTGCCTGCAAATCCCGGAAATTATTTATATAGGCGTTAAATATTAAATACGTGGGAAGAGGTGTTTTTAACATTTTAAAAGTATAGACAAAAATTATTTACATGTGTCTTGTCAGTTGTAAACTCTTGTAGTATACTGTAGCACAATACAAATATAATTTGATTGGAGTATACAGATGTCAATTACAAGCGATATTATGAAATTGAAAAAAGAGAAGAATGCAGTTATCCTTGCTCATTACTATGTTGATGAGGATGTGCAGGAGGTTGCGGATTATGTCGGGGATTCATTTTATCTTAGCAAGGTAGCGACTAAGGTTGACCAGGATATTATTGTGTTTGCAGGGGTTGAGTTTATGGGTGAGAGTGCCAAGATACTTAATCCGGGGAAGAAGGTGCTCATGCCAGAGCCGGGTGCAGACTGTCCTATGGCGCATATGGCGACTAAGGAAGAGATATTAAAGTTAAGAGAGCAGTATGATGACCTTGCAGTTGTCTGTTACATCAATTCAACAGCAGAATTAAAGACATATTCAGACGTATGTGTTACATCATCTAATGCAGTAAGGATTGTTAAGAATCTTCCTAATAAGAATATTTTCTTCATACCAGACAGGAATCTTGGAAGCTTTGTGGCTAAGCAGGTTCCAGAGAAGAATATCATACTTAATAATGGATTCTGTCCAAGACATGTTGCAATAACTAAGGATATGGTTATAGAGGCTAAGAAGAATCATCCAGATGCTAAATTTGCAGCGCATCCAGAGTGTACAGCAGATGTGTTAGAGATGGCAGATTATGTTGGAAGTACATCGGGTATCATTGATTATGTAGTTGACACTGATTGTGATGAATTCATTATTGGAACAGTTGATGGCGTATTTGGCGAGATTAAGAAAAAAGCTCCTGATAAGAAGCTGTATACATTAAAGCCGGATCAGGTATGCGTTAATATGAAAATGGTAACTCTTGATAAAGTCCTTGATGTGCTTGAGGAAGAGAAGAACGAAGTGTTTGTGGAAGAAGAGCTTGCCAGAAAGGCAATGAAGCCATTAACAAGAATGTTAGAGCTTGCAAAGTAGTCACAGCGTGACTGTAACAGATTGGAGATAAATATGGCAGATAATAAATTGATAAAAACGGACATATTGATAGCAGGAACAGGATGTTCAGGATTATACATGGCGATGAATCTTCCGTCAGACAAGAATATTCTTATGATTACAAAGTCTGACTGTGAGAGCAGTGATTCATATCTTGCGCAGGGTGGAATGTGCATGTTAAAGAGTGAAGATGACTACGACAGTTATTTTGAGGATACTCTTAAAGCTGGACATTATGAGAATGACAAAAAGTCAGTCGAGATAATGATACGTTCATCAGCAGAGGTTGTGGACGACCTCGTAAAATGCGGTGCAAGATTTAAAAGACAGGAAGATGGAAGTCTTGCTTACACAAGAGAGGGGGCACATTCTGCGAACAGAATCATATTCCATGAGGATGTCACAGGCAAAGAGATAACAAGCCATCTTTTAGAGAAGGTTAAGACACTTCCTAATGTTAAGATTGTTGAGTATACAAGGCTGCTTGATATCATAAGTAAAGATAACAGATGTCTTGGCGCAGTTATAAGAGATAATGATGGCAATATCATTAAGGTAGAGGCTGCCGATGTTGTTCTTGCTACAGGCGGTATAGGCGGTCTGTACAGACATTCAACGAATTTCAGGCATCTTACAGGTGATGCAGTTGCGATTGCAATCAAGCATGAGGTAGAGCTTAAAGATATCAACTATGTGCAGATACATCCAACAACATTTTTCTCTAAGAAGCAGGAGGACAGAAGCTTTCTTATATCAGAATCAGTAAGAGGCGAGGGAGCCAAGCTTTATGACAAGAATGGCAACAGATTTGTCAATGAACTGCTTCCAAGAGATCTGTTGACAGAAGAGATTCGCAAGCAGATGAAGAAGGATGGCACAGAGTTTGTGTGGGAAGATTTGAGAACAATTCCAGAAGACGAACTTAAGTCACATTTTCCTAACATCGTACAGCATTGCCTTGATATGGGTTATGACCCAACAAAAGAGTGTATTCCAGTCGTTCCAGCCCAGCATTATTTTATGGGCGGAATCAAGGTTAACCATGACAGTAAAACAAGTATGAACGAATTATATGCAGTTGGGGAGACAGCTTGTAATGGGGTTCATGGAAGAAACAGACTGGCGAGCAATTCGCTTCTCGAAAGCCTTGTATTCGCAAAGAGAGCGGCACAGGATATAACAGCTCATGCGCCTCATAATATGTCAGAGGATGAGAGAAAATATTTTGATGCATTTGATGTGACAAGATATAATGATGAGGATGCGATTGATAAGGAATATGCAGAACTTGTCAATAACAAGATAAAAGAGGCTGACAGGGCATATGAGGAGAGCCAGAAATACGCATAACTGCGTGATATGCAGTGTCAGATAATAATAGTTTACTAATTGGATTGGAGATTTGATATGTTTGATAAAGTTACAATGAAATTAAATGTTGACCCGCTTATTCTTGGCGCGCTTAAAGAGGATATAACAAGTGAGGACGTGTCTACTAACAGTGTTATGCCTGAGCCAAAGCTTGGCGAGGTTGAGCTGATATGTAAGGAAGACGGAATTATCTGTGGTTTACAGGTGTTTGCAAGAACATTTGAACTGCTCGACGAAGATACACAGATAACATTTTTTGCAAAAGATGGTGACGAGGTTAAAAAGGGTCAGAAGATGGCAGTTGTAAGAGGCGACATAAGGGTGCTTCTTTGCGGAGAGAGAACAGCTCTTAATTATTTACAGAGAATGAGCGGAATTGCCACATATACTAATGGCGTTGCAAAGCTCCTTACAGGAACTAAGACTAAGCTTCTTGACACAAGAAAGACATCACCTAATAACAGGATATTTGAAAAATATGCTGTAAGAGTTGGCGGTGGCAATAATCACAGATATAACCTGACAGACGGTGTGCTTTTAAAGGATAACCACATCGGGGCAGCAGGCGGTGTTAAGCAGGCTGTCACAATGGCTAAGGAATATGCACCATTTGTCAGAAAGATTGAAGTTGAAGTGGAAAATCTTGATATGGTAAGAGATGCCATTGAGGCGGGAGCAGATATCATAATGCTTGATAACATGAGCCATGAGGACATGCAGGAGGCTATGAAGATAATAGCTGGCAAGGCACAGGTCGAAGTATCTGGAAATGTTACTAAAGATAATATTGCCAAAATAACTGATCTTGGTGTAGACTTTGTATCAAGTGGGGCACTTACACATTCAGCGCCTATAATGGATATTTCACTTAAAAATCTTCATCCGGTTAATGAATAATGTGTATGTGTACGTATTAGTATGCAAATATATGATGGGGAGATGCAGTCATGAATGGCGATGAAAGAAGAAAGCAGATAATCGACATACTTAAACATTCATCAAGCCCGGTTGCGGGAACGCAGCTCGCGCAGATTCTTGATGTAAGCCGTCAGGTCATTGTGCAGGATATAGCACTTATCCGCGCAAAGGATGTGGATATATTCTCTACTAACCGTGGGTATGTTATTAATGACAAGCAGGAGTACAGCCGTATACTCAAGGTATTTCATGAGGATGATGAGGTTGAGACAGAGCTTGAAGCTATAGTTGACCTTGGTGGATGGATAAGGGATGTATTCGTATATCACAAGGTGTATGGTGTTATAAGGGCTGATATGAATATCCATTCAAGAAGGGATATTAAGAAATATATGGAAGAGATTGCGAGTGGCAAGAGCAGTCTTCTTAAAAATGTCACATCTGGGTATCATTATCACACTGTGGTTGCGGAAGATGAGCAGACACTTGACCTTATTCAGGAGGAACTTGGCAGGCTTGGATTCCTGGCAAAGCTTCAGGAGTATGAGCCGGTTGATTTCTGGCATAATGCGAATGCTTGACAATATTTTAGTTATAATATATATTATGAGAGTGCCGATTATCTTGGCACTCTTATTATTTTACATGCTACTATAGCTCAGGAGGTAGAGCGCAACATTGGTAATGTTGAGGTCACGGGTTCAACTCCCGTTAGTAGCTTATTAAAAATCCGCATGGTTAAGCCATGCGGATTTTTTCGTGTCATACATTATTTAATATCAATGTTTCCTACATCAGTTGTTATTGTGACAGATTTCTCTGCGTTGGCGGATGATATATTACAGTTGTTTCTGTAGGTTGTGCCTAGATAATTAATTTTGCCAATATCAGAAGCGATATTCATATCACATGCGTTAATTCCGTCTATATCAGACATGTTAATATTACCAACGTCAGATGTTATCTTTAATTTGTCAAATGTGATGCCGCTTATATCAATATTGCCGACATCTGTGCTGATAGCCATATTAGAGAAGCTGACATTGCTAATTTTGATGTTGCCGACATCAGAAGTTATATTAGCTGAATTGAGAGTTGTTCCAGATGGAACAGTCAGCTTCATCTTGCATTTAAAATTCTGGTGGAGTCCGAAAATATTAATATTCCTGATTCCGCCCTGTGTGATATTAAGCGTGTCATTGGTTACAGAGATAGATGGTGTCAGCTTTTTAGTACATTCAAGAGAGTAGCTGAAATTGTCACCGGATACAACTGTTATGTCAATTACATCTGTATCAATAACTATATTTTTAAATGAATCAAGAGTTATATTATTGTCACTGTATGATTCATTACTCGTGTCTGAATTGTTCAAAATTTCGTATCTGCTTGAAGTTACATTCTTGATAAATCCGCCAAAACCGAAGATTACATGAAAACATGTTCCGACTATGATACATGCAATCGTGATAATGCTTATGACGGTAAGATATATAGATTTTTTCATAAGGATTCCTTTCTGATATTATTTATGTCCCCAAAGATTTTCTATAAGTGCGTTGATAACGGCTGCAACAGGCCATATAATCCATGTGATATGCCATGCAAATGTAAGAAAGCTTATGCAGAGGTAGATGCATGTTATAGTTGGCCAGTATACAGACATAATAGTGTTAAGAGTTTCGTTATCGTACTGATATGCTGTCTTCTGCGCATGGAAGTAGTTGCCGCTGACAGTTTTGTTGTCGTTGAGCGACAGAAGTCTTTTGTATGTGCCCATATTGAGCGAGCTGTTAACAATAAGAAATACGCCTATTGCAACAAATATGAATAATAGGCAGCATGAAAGGCAGTCTGCAAAATCACTATCAGTTGTTGATGGAAGAGCATCAATAATAATAACTGGAGTTACACTTATTATACACAGAGCTATGCCGATAACCAGTGATACTGCGTATGTCTGCTTGTAGGATGCATGGCGTTCGTTGATGTAATCAGTTGTTGCAAGGTCTGTCATGTGTGGCTCGTATTTTAAGAATTTCCATCTGCTGACAGAGATATTAGAATAGATAATCAGTGCAACAGCAACAGCGATAGAGATAAACATGAGGCATACGCCGACAGCTTCTATAGCACTTGTATACATTTGTGATATGCTGCTTATGCCCTCACTGAATATAGGAAAACATACTGATAATATACACAGCATAACTCCCAGAGAGAGAAAACATGCGCGGTGGCTGTAAGAACTTATATAATCCTTTGCCATGTCAATGTTAAAAAGTTTCTTTTCAAGGTCTGGTTTTTTGCCGACTACGTTGTCGATGCCTAAGTCCTTGGCAATCTCGTCGAGGTTGCCGAATTCCGATATTACAATGCCTACAGCTTCATTTTCAGTCTTGCCTTCAGCTTTTAATTCGGTGTATTTGTCCTCCATCATCTGCCATAACTCATCTTTAGCTTTGTATACCTCTGGGGTGTTAGGCAGAGACATGAACATGCTCTCAAGATAATTTCTAATTGTTTCCATAATGTTCCTCCCTGATTTGCACATTATCTGACAAATCATTTTTAATAAATTTTTCAACGACTTCCTTTGTTATAAGCCATTCATTACATTTTTCGTGATAATAATCAATTCCTGCCGGTGTAATCTGATAGTAGGTTCTGCGTTTGCCGCTTGAATTGTTATCATCATAGAATGATGTTACATATCCATTTTTTTCCATTCGTGTAAATGCTGAATAAAGAGTTGTCTCCTTGATGACATATTTTTCATTAGACAATTCCTTGATTCTTTTGGATATCTCATAACCATAGGATGGCTTATCAAGCAGGAGATACAGAATCATCGTGTCGTTGTATCCACGTATGACATCACTGCTGATACCGCTCATATAATCCTCCTTAAATTAAATATTTAATTACTACGTCTGACATAATACGACTATCGTACTACGACTGACGTAGTAAATGTATCACACATATATATATATGTCAACATATAAAAATTATGGCATCAAAAAAGCCCGGCTTATAAGCCGGGCGTGTGTGTGAGTATATCTGTATTTGTGTCTAATAAATTCTGCATTAAATAACTAGCTGATTAAAAATCGACCTGATTAACTGTGCCAGCCGTTCCGTTCTCATGAAGAAACATTCCTGAGGAACGAACCATGGCAATTGGTTTATCAGTGTCTTGTTCCTTGACTGTGAAATCAGTCTTGGAACTGCCAAGATAGATTGCGCCTACGTCCGCATCTTTTAAAGACATCAGGACATCCTCGCCCTTCTCGTTCTTGACCCATACCTTGAGTTTGGAATATATCTCGTCAGCCTCATCAATCCATCCGTTGTGGTCGGAATCATACTCGGCAAGTTCTTTAAAACCATTGCCAGTCTTGGCTCCGAACATTTCGCTTCCGTCATTGATAATGCCATCGCCGTTCTTGTCGAATACAAGGTATCCGCTTCCGGCTCCGAGCTGTGCGATATTTTCCTTAGTTCCGTCACAGTTTAAATCAAAGTAGAATGACTGGTCTGTGATGTCGACAGTGCTGTTCTTTAAGTTGATTACAAGTGGGTCAGTGAGCACATATGGATAAGAAACAGTCGATTCAATTCCAACTGCCTCCATATAACTTCTCGACATTGTGAAATCAACACCAAAAGATACCTGTCTGCCATCAGCAGTAATAGCTGTACCAGAACCTGAGAATGTAGTGGATTCGGATTCTTCGAAAAAGTAAGTTGAAGTATTCTTTACTGTAAATCTTGAATTCCACAGGCTTCCACTCGATACATCAAGTCCGCCGTCACTAGTCAGGCTGCTTTGTGACGTGCCATTGTACATTGAAAATATACCTTTACGGAGCTGCTCAATCAGTCTTAAAAGTGACATAAAGACTGTTGAGGTGTAATTGTTCTGGAGTCCGGTAATGTCTGTCATTTTATCAGCGGTGGTAGTGCCGCCAATAGAATTATCATCTGACTTACCATTAGCATCCATTAGTCTGCCATTCCTTGAATATGTAAACATATCATCTGGAAATGAGTCGTCATCATTACGTCCGGAATAGTCGTATGAACTGCTTCCAGAATTGTAATAATCCTGCTTGCTGTAGTAGCTCTGTGCAAATGTAGACATTGAGACAGATGCTTTGCCTCCCCAGTAGACAGTTCTTGTGTTGCGTTGTCCTTCAGTACGTGAATACTGTCGTGACGATGCAAGGTTTACGTTGCTGCTTTGAATAATCATAGATTAACCACCTTTCATATTATTTCCGCAATGAACACAACAGCAATAGCTTAAACCATTGTTAATATCGGGAAAAGGTGTATATTACTTAATCATTTACAGAAAAAATACTTTTATAAAACTATTTTACAAAAGTTATTGATAAAGCAAAAAATGTTATGTATAATCTGAGTTAAGATATAAATGAAGACTGCGCCATGTGGTGTGCAGACGGAGTAGGAGGATTATATGTGGGTTGCAGATTTAGGTAATGGTAAATACAGAAATCCGGTTCTTTATGCGGATTATTCAGACCCTGATGCGATAAGGGTAGGGGACGATTATTATATGGTTGCATCAAGCTTTAGCAATGCGCCGGGTCTTCCATTACTACATTCCAAGGATCTTGTTAACTGGAAGGTTGTTAATTACTGCGTAGATAGGATTCCAGAGTTCAGATACAGAAATCCTATTCACGGATGTGGTGTGTGGGCACCATCAATAAGATATCATGAGGGAACATATTATGTATGCTTCCCTATGCCAGATGAAGGCATATATATGACAACAGCAACTGACCCACTCGGTAAATGGAGTGAGCCGATTAATATAAGACCGGGTGCCGGCTGGATTGACCCATGTCCATTCTGGGATGATGATGGAAGAGCATACCTTGTTGCAGGTGTTGCCAAGAGCCGTATCGGATATAAGAGTGTTCTTCACATGGTTGAGATGAAGCCGGATGGAACAGGACTTATCGGCGAAGAGGTCAAGATATTTGATGGTAATGAGAATGACCAGGTGACAATAGAAGGCCCTAAGATGTACAAACGTAATGGCTGGTATTATGTATTCGCACCAGCAGGCGGCGTTAAGACAGGATGGCAGACGGTTCTGCGTTCTAAGAATCCATTTGGGCCATATGAGTACAGAGTTGTCATGCGTCAGGGCGATTCACCAGTTAACGGCCCTCATCAGGGTGCATGGGTTGACACTGTTACAGGTCAGGACTGGTTCTTGCATTTTCAGGATGTCTATGCAGCAGGAAGAATAACACATCTTCAGCCAATGCACTGGGAGGATGACTGGCCAGTTATCGGCGTTAACAAGCCGGGCAATATATATGGCGAGCCTGTCATGGAGTATGACAAGCCAGATGTAGGCGCAAATTATCCAGTATGTGAGCCTGATACATCGGATGATTTCACAGGAAAGAATTTATCGCTCCAGTGGCAGTGGAATGCTAATTATGATAAAGACTGGTATGAGCTTACTGGTAATGCGTTGAAATTAAATGCAGTGGCAGCAGTTCCGGAAAGACCTATCGGTGACACAAGGAATATTCTTCTTCAGAAGTGGCCAGCACCACATTTCAGCTGTGTTACTAAATTGAATATTTCGGACATGAATGAGGGCGATGTGGCTGGATATATTTCACTCGGAATGCAGTATTGTGCTGTGACATTTGAGAAAAATGCAGATGGCATTAAGACATATCATGTGACAGGTGCACAGAATTTTGACTGCGATACCCCATACACAGATGAAGTTAAAAATGAGGTGAAGGACTTCACAATCGGCACATCAGGCGAGGTGTATGTAAAATACACTGTAACGCAGACTGGTACAGTAGACCATTATGAGCTCGGACTTCCGGTTAAGAATGCGCCAGTTGAGGAGGTTACTATTGAGATAAGCGCAGATGGCGTGAAATATTCAAATTCAATAACAATTGAGGCAAAGGCTGGAAGATGGGTCGGTATCAAGAACGGAATGTTCATACGCCACGACAGCACTGTTAAGGCAGATGCGGGCAGCATGAGAGTTGAGTATGTGAAATATTCAGAATAGTTATTGCATAGATATTATTGTATTATTATTTGCCTTAAGATTTTATTATTTAGTACATACTCCAGTCTGAGAAGAATACGTGGTCGCCAATCTTTAACTTGTTATCATCCTGTGAACCTCTGTATCGTATAAAGTACAGCGCATCAATATTGATTCCGCCCTCTAACGCCTGCTTGGCTGCCTTTACACATTCAGAACCTGCGCCTCTTGCAAGAACAAGTGCGAAACGTCCACTGGTAACAGGAGAGAACTGTTTAGGTGACAGGATTACACCAGAAACTGTGTTATCAAATCTTGGATTGTTAACACGGTTGCATACAACGCTGGCTACACCGAGTTTTCCTGCATATGGCTGGTTGCCAGCCTCACACTCAACGATAGCTGCAAGCATGGCGAGGTCATCTGCTGTATATTTGATAGGTGTACCGCCATTGACATAAGAACTGTTCTTACCAGTTCCCTGCGCCATAAGAGCCGCGAGTCGTTCAGCTTCGAGCTGTTCCTCGTATTTCTTATAGAGAGCCTCTGTCTCTTCTATATTGATTGAATTCAAGTCGATTTTGTTCTGTGTATCAAGAATCAATGATTTCAGATTAGATGATTCCGCAGAAGCAGATTCCTTTAATGTGCCAAGCTGCTGCATGTCTGCCTCCACAGTTTCTCTTGCCATATTGAGCCTTGTCATTGAGTCATTAAGATTAACCATCATGGCATTATCATATCTTGTAATCTGGAATATATATTCTGATCTTGAAAGAAATTCTGCGAAATTCTCAGAACTCAGTAATGAATTGATAAGTGTATCAGTTCCATTCTCATACATGTATCTGATTCTTAATTTCATGGATTCGTACTGCTCATCAATATCGGCTGACAATTCCTCACTTTCCTGTGAGAGCCTGTCAATCTCTTCCTGCTTGTCCTCAATCTGGTTCTGTATATCAGAAAGCCTGCCATTGATAGTATCCATCTGGGAATTCATATTAGATAATTCTGACGACTGCTTAGCCTGCTCTTCACGCAGTTGGTTGAGAGTGTCTTTAGTCTCGTCTAACTTCTGCTGTGTATCAGCATTAGCAGCTACTGAAAAACACAATATCATAGATAATACAATTATAAATGTGCTGATAATTCTGTTGCGTGTATTAGCCATCGGCTGAGTCTCCTTTAGTAGTCGATACCAATAATTATAAAATGTATTTATTTAAAAGGCAAGTGGTAATATTTATTAACAGTTTATACATTTTTAATTTGAAAATAATCTAAAGTGAATATAGAATGTGTATGTTACAGAAAAGATTATTAAAATGGAGAAATAGTCGTGCTTGAGTTAATAGATATAAAAAAGGATTACGAGACTGGCGGAACGAAAGTGCCAGCACTTAAAGGGATTAATCTGAGATTCAGGGATAGTGAATTCGTATCGATTCTTGGACAGTCAGGATGCGGTAAGACGACAATGCTTAATATTGTCGGAGGACTTGACCAGTATACGTCAGGTGATTTGATAATAAATGGCAAATCAACGAAGGATTTCAAGGACAGGGACTGGGATTTCTACCGCAATAATTCGATTGGATTTGTATTCCAGAGTTATAACCTGATACCACATCAGACAGTGCTTGCCAATGTTGAGCTTGCACTTACGTTGTCGGGTGTATCTAAGGCAGAGAGAAAGAAAAGGGCAGTAGAGGCTTTAGAGAAGGTTGGCTTGTCAGACCACATTTATAAGAAGCCTAACCAGATGTCAGGTGGACAGATGCAGAGAGTTGCTATTGCGAGAGCTCTTGTCAATAATCCAGATATTCTGCTTGCGGATGAGCCTACGGGAGCACTTGATACAGAGACATCTGTACAGATTATGGAGCTGTTGAAAGACATTTCCAAGGACAGGCTTATCATAATGGTTACGCATAATCCTGAGCTTGCCATGAAGTATTCAACAAGAATTATAAGATTGCTTGATGGTAAGATAACTGACGATTCTGACCCTTACACAGACAGGGAGTACAACAGGGATATTACGGTTGATACGGCTGAGACAGTTGAATTATTCGAGATGACCGAGGAGGACAGAGCTGCATACGATTACGCAAGAGAGGTTGGAAGCGCAGCTAAAAAGCACACTGCAAGAAATAACGCAGATGCGGAGCTAAGAAAGTCTAAGCATGAAGGGGCTGTCAGATCAAAATCAGAAAAGCCAGCACGTCAGGCTGGCAAAAAGCAGAGAACTTCTATGTCATTTTTTACAGCACTGTCTCTTAGCCTTAATAACCTTATGACTAAAAAGACAAGAACCCTTCTCACAGCATTTGCTGGAAGCATAGGTATTATCGGTATTGCGCTTATCCTTGCGATATCTAATGGTATCCAGGAATATATCGACAGGGTTCAGAGAGATACATTGTCGAGCTATCCTATAACAATCCAGACAGAGAGTATAGATGTCAGCAGCATGATTGAGAACATGACAGGACAGAAGAATAGAGAGATAACCCATGACAAGGATAAAATCTATTCCAATAATATAATGACGGATATGGTTAATTCCATGGTTGCAGAGGCTGACAGTAACAATCTTACTAAGTTCAGGACATATATTGAGGACAGAAGAGATGAACTTAGCCAGTATGTCAGCGATATCAAGTATTCCTATGATGTTCCACTCTACATTTATTCTGCAGATACATCTAATGGAGCTGTCCAGCTTAATCCTGGAACTATGATGGAGAGCATGGGAATGGGTACAGGCCAGGAAAGCAGCAATTCCATGATGACATCTGGAATGATGAACAGCAGCGTGTGGAATCAGCTTCTTGATAATCAGGAGCTTCTCGATGAGCAGTATGACGTTGTGGCTGGAAGCTGGCCATCTGATTACAACGAGGTAGTTCTGATTGTTGATGAGAATAATGAGATTGTGGATTACACATTGTATGCATTAGGTTTCAAGGATCCTGATGAAGTAAAGACTATATTTAAAAATGTTTACGCAGGACACAGTTATGATACAGATAATATAGAACTTTCCTATGATGATGTCCTGAATCATGAGTTTAAGCTTGTGTATCCGACACAGTTTTACCAGTATAATTCTAAGATCGGGACATGGGATGATTATGCTAAGGATGATGCATATATGAAAAAGGTTGTTGATGGTGGTGAGTCTATTAAAATATCTGGAATCATACGTCCTAACCATGATGCGGTCAACACTTCAATATCGAATGGAATTGGTTATACAAGAGAGCTGATGCTCCACATAATTGATAAGGTTAACCAGACCGAGATTGTGAAGAAGCAGCAGGAAAAAAAGGATGTTGATATATTTACAGGAGTGCCATTTGATAATACGAAAGATACTAAAATAACTATGGATGATGTCAATACGTATGTTGCGTCTCTTGGTGAAGAGGAACAGGCACAGATGAAAGCATATATGGGAACAATGACAGAAGACCAGATTCTTGAAATGTTCTCAAAGTCGCTTAAGGCTAAGACAACAGATGCAACATATGAATCCAACAAGAAGAAGCTGGGGATAACATCGCCAGAGACTCCATCGCAGATTGATATATATTGTAAGGATTTTGAGTCGAAGGAGCATATATCAGACTTTATAACGCAGTACAACAAAGAGGTTGATGATGATGGACGAAGTGAGGATGAGATTAGCTACACAGATTATGTTGGAATTATCATGTCGTCAGTGAGCACAATTATAACAGCTATATCATCAGTACTCATTGCATTTGTGGCAATATCACTTGTAGTTTCTTCGATAATGGTTGGGATTATCACATATATATCAGTTCTTGAAAGAACGAAGGAGATTGGTATTCTGAGAAGCATAGGTGCATCTAAGAAGGACGTTAAGAGAGTGTTCAATGCAGAAACAATGATTGAGGGATTTGTATCAGGAACTATGGGGATAATCATAACGCTTCTTCTGTGCATACCAGCTAATATCATTATCAAAAATATTACAGATATATCTAATCTTGCTAAACTGCCGGTTGCTGGAGCGGTAATCCTTATTGTTATAAGTGTCCTGCTCACAACGATAGCAGGACTTATGCCAGCATCTATGGCGGCTAAGAAAGACCCTGTTATTGCACTCCGTACAGAATAAGAAATATTTTAATAAGTCTGGCGGCATACAGATGCCATAAATTTATCATCTGTTTGTCGCTGGACTTTTATAGTTTAGTGTGGTAAACTATTAACAATGTTTGATTTTGGGGGTGCGATGTGAATAAAAAGCTGGATAATAAATCAGTTGATTTATTTTTTGATGCAATATTGAGCCTTGAGAATAAGGAACAGTGCTATGATTTCTTCGAAGACGTGTGCACGATTAATGAGATACTATCGTTCTCACAGCGTTTTGAAGTGGCAAAGATGTTAAGAGAAGGCAGGACTTATCTTGAGATAGCCCAACTTACAGGAGCATCTACAGCAACGATTAGCCGTGTCAACAGGTCGCTTAACTATGGTAATGACAGTTATGACAGAATATTTGAAAGCATGGGCGTAACCGACAAAAACAAGAAAACAGAATAAAGACAAAATAAGAGTGGTGCACCTTATAAAGTGCACCACTCTTATTTTGCTTTAGGGTCTTTCTTAGATGCTGACTTGCCCTTGGAGCCTGGTGTAGACTTGTCATCCTCAGGCGCATGCTTGGCAGAGTAATCATCTATAAGTGACTCGATTATGTTCTTTTTAAGATATACGTCAAAGCTTAAAAGTGAAACCAATGAGAACAGTTCAAGAAATTCTTTCTCGTTCTCATCTTCAACGTAAGAAAATGAATTCTGTGCAAGCTGTGACTTGCGGAGAACATCCTTCGATAATTCTGAAAGTTGTGATTTGCACATATCATGAATCTCTGAGTAGAGATGCTCCATATTAGGTATGCCATCAGTTTCAAAACAACTGTCAGTAAGCGGATTGATAAGCTTCTGGATATCGCTTATAGACAGGATGTTCTTGAAATAATATATGAATGCGAGAACATATATATGGTCTCTTGAATATTTTTTCTTAACAGGTGGTGGAAGGAGATCATTCTTAGTATAGTTGTTAATCATTGTCTTAGTGAGAATCTTATCGTCCTCATGACGCTTGCTTTCACTAAGATGTTCATCCATAAATGTCGTGACCTGATCCATATAGAGATTGATATTAGGAACCTCTCCGGGCTTAATGTAGTTAAGTCTAGCCAGCTTTCTTAATACAGAAGTGATAATTTCTGATTTATCTTCGCTCATGTCTTGCAATCTCCTTTCAAATACACATAACACATTATATAGTATTAAAAACTAGATGGCAAGCATAAACTTTTATCGTGACAAATATTGTGGAATATAATATAATGGTAAAGACGTGTGATGCGTCGATAATAACAATACATATATGAATATATGGGAGGATTCAGCGATGGGGATTTTAACAAGATTTAAGGATATTATGGCTTCTAATATTAATGCACTTCTTGATAAGTGTGAGGATCCAGAGAAGATGATTGATCAGTATATGAGAAACTTAGAGAGCGACCTTGGCAAGGTTAAGGCTGAGACAGCTTCTGTTATGGCTGAGGAGACAAGAGCTAAGAGAGAGTTAGACGATTGCAATGAGCAGATTGCAAAGATGCAGTCATATGCAGAGAAGGCTCTTTTAGCTGGCAATGAGAATGATGCAAGAAGCTTCCTTGAGAAGAAGCAGCAGCTTACAACAACACAGGCTTCACTTCAGAAGGCATATGATATTGCCAGGGATAATTCAACTAAGATGCGCCAGATGCATGATAAGCTTGTTAAGGATATGGAGAGCTTAGAGGCTAGAAGAACAGCAATCAAGGCAACTATGAAGGCTGCTAAGGCACAGGAGAGAATCAACGAGGTTGGTTCAAGCTTCAAGGGTGCTGGCAATAATATGGAAGCATTTGACCGCATGGAAGCTAAGGCTAACAAGATGCTTGATGAGGCTAATGCTATGGCAGAGCTTAACAAATCAGCATCAGATGCTGATATCGATACACTTGCAGCTAAGTATGATGATAAGCCATCTACATCAGCAGTGGATGATGAGCTTGCAGCACTTAAGGCAAAGATGGGACTTTAATAGTATAGAATAGAGGATTGATATGGGGTTATTTGGAAGACAGTTAGCCAATGTCATCGAGTGGGAAGAGTTCCGCGATGACGTTATATTCTGGAAATGGACTAACAGAGAAATCAAGAAGGGCAGCCGACTTATCATAAGACCAGGTCAGGATGCTATATTTATGTACAATGGTGTTATTGAAGGAATATTCAAGGAAGAGGGAAGCTTTGATGTAGAGTCAGACATTATTCCATTCCTTTCAACACTCAAAGGGTTCAAGTTCGGATTTAACAGTGGAATGAGAGCTGAGGTATTATTTGTTAATACTAAGGAGTTCACTGTCAAATGGGGAACTAAGAATCCAATATCAATACCAACACAGAATCTTCCGGGCGGATGCCCTGTTAGAGCATTTGGAACATTTAATTTCAAGGTGAGCGATTATGTTGCCATGATTGATAAGGTTGCAGGTGTCAAGCAGATATATACTGTGGAAGATGTCAGAGAACGAGTTGTTGCAGTCCTTGACCAGCTTCTTATGAAGTGGATATCTAAGGAAGGCAAGGATATGTTCAATCTTCAGGCTAATGCTATGGATATCGCTAATGGTATCAAGCAGGACCTTGATATGGAGATATGTAAGATTGGTATCGAGATAACAGGATTTAATATCGCAAGCTTTAATTATCCAGAAGAGATTACTAAGATGCAGAATAAAGCTGCTTCTCAGGCTATGGTTGGTGACATGAACAAGTACACACAGATGGCTATGGCTGATAGTCTCGGCAAGGGTGGTGGCTCTAACATCGCTGGCGATATGATGAGTATGCAGATGGGTATGGCTATGGGACAGCAGATGATGAATTCATTCAATAATGCTAACAATGTTAATAACCAGAGCCAGATGCCAAGAGGCGAGGGAACTGTGCCTAAGTTCTGTCCAGAATGTGGACAGCCGACTAATGGTGCCAAGTTCTGTGCTAACTGCGGAACTAAGCTTGTATAACAATCTGCAATCTTAAATATTTGCAGAATTGTAAGATTTGTTCTGTAACAGAACAATTTGCGGGCATGAGTTGTTTATTAAGCCATGGGGCGGGGTATCAGCGTTCCATGGCTGTTTTATGCATTGGAGATTAGTATGAATTTAGAAGGTTTGAATGAAATGCAGCGTAGAGCTGTCAAGTATACGGATGGCAGTCTGCTTATTATTGCTGGTGCTGGTTCAGGTAAGACGAGAGTTCTTACACACCGAATCGCATATCTGATAGAAGAATGTGGCGTCAGCCCTTATAATATTCTTGCCATAACATTTACTAATAAAGCGGCAGCAGAGATGAAGGAGCGAGTTGATAACATAACTGATTGTGGTAATCAGGTGTGGGTAAGCACATTTCACTCTACATGCGTGCGTATACTTAGAAGATATATAGACAGAATCGGATATAATCTTAATTTCACAATCTATGACACAGATGACCAGAAGAGCGTTGTCAAAGATGTGTGTAAAAAGTTAAATATAGATACTAAAATGCTTAAAGAGCGCACAATCATGAGTGCGATTTCAAGAGCGAAGGATGAGTACACAAGCCCTGAGCAGTTCCTGCTTGATGCTGGCAATGACTATAATCTTAAAAGAATTGCACAGGTGTACATAGAATATCAGAAAGAGTTAAAGCTTAACAATGCACTTGATTTTGATGACCTTATATATAAAACTGTCGAGTTATTTGAAAAAGCACCCGACATTTTAGAAGCATATCAGGAACGTTTCAAGTATATAATGGTTGATGAGTATCAGGATACGAATACTATCCAGTTCAATCTTATAAGCCTTCTTGCCAGAAAATATGGCAATCTGTGTGTCGTGGGTGATGATGACCAGTCAATCTATAAGTTCAGAGGTGCTAATATAAGCAATATACTTAACTTTGAGACTGTATTTGCAGATTCCAAGGTTATAAAGCTTGAACAGAATTACAGGTCAACACAGACAATCCTTAATGCGGCTAACAGTGTAATTGCTAACAACATTGGAAGAAAGCCTAAGACACTATGGACAGACAATTCCAAGGGCGATAAGATTCCTTTCTGTCTGTATGAGGATGGGTATAAGGAAGCAGAAGGCGTGGTTGAGAGCATATGCAGCAAGGTGCGTGACGGATGGAATTATAATGATTTTGCAATCCTTTACAGAACTAATGCACAGTCACGACTTTTAGAGGAGAAGCTTATCCTCAGAAATGTGCCATACAGGGTTTATGGCGGTGTGAATTTCTACCAGAGAAAAGAAATTAAGGATATTCTTGCATATCTTAAAACAGTCGACAATGGCAGTGATGGTCAGGCGATTAAGAGAATTATCAATGTCCCAAAACGTGGAATAGGTGCGACTACAATCGACAGAGTACAGCAGTTTGCTGATGCCAATGACATGTCATTCTGGGATGCACTCTGCAACGCATCGGAGATACCGGATATAGGAAGGTCTCTCGGCAAATTAGAGAATTTCGTGACATTTATACAGGGATATAAGGCAAAGCAGCAGTTCATGACAATTGAAGAGCTTACCAATGGAATCTTAGAGGATGTGCGGTACATGGAGAGCCTTGCGGAGAATGAGACGAGAGAGGAAGTTGAGGCAAGACAGGAAAATATTGATGAATTTATCAATAAGATTGTCGCATTTGAGAGCGGCAATGCGGAGGAGACAGATGGAGAGGAAGACCACTCACTCAGCGCATTTCTTGCAGATGTGGCACTGATTGCTGATATTGATAACCTGTCAGAGTCGAATAATCAGGTGAGCCTTATGACACTTCACAGTGCCAAGGGTCTGGAATTCCCAATTGTCTATCTTACAGGACTTGAGGATGGGTTATTTCCAAGCTACATGACGATTGTGTCGGATGACCCGACAGAGATTGAGGAAGAGCGGAGACTCTGCTATGTTGGTATAACAAGAGCGGAGAAGGAACTCATCATAAGCTGTGCAAAGCAGAGAATGGTTCGTGGTGAGACACAGATGAACAAGGTTTCAAGATTTGTCAAAGAGATTCCAGAGGAGTATCTTGAGGTTCAGAATAATGTGACTGGCTACAACAAATCAAAAATTGATTACGGCGGAGTTAAGGACCCTGAATCAACCGGACTTTTCAGCCCAAGGGCTCATGCCAAGGATGTGCTGGCGCGCTACGGAAGCGGCAATGCAAGCCAGTATGAATCATACAATGGCAGGAGAACGAGTATCAGCGGACGCCAGACCGGTTCTTATGGGGCTGGACTTGGAAGAAGCGCAGCACCTACAAGGTATGGAAGCTCGACCAATTATGGTGGCTCAACGAACTATGGAAGTTCGACGAAGTATGGTGGTTCAACCAACTATGGCACTTCTTCTAAAGCAGGTATGTCTTCGGCTGATAAGGCTGCTATAAGAAATGTTTCTGCGGCAAATGAGAATAAAAAGGTTGGATTTGGTAAAGAATTTCCTATGAGTGGATTCGGAAGCACCGCAGCATCTGTACAGAAATCAAGTGCATCTGGTGTTACAGCGGCATCTGCGCAGGGTGGTTCACAGGATTTCGTGACTTCCGGGCTTGGATATAAGGTTGGCGATACTGTAAGCCACGTCAAATTCGGAGAAGGCATTGTGAAAGACATTGTCAGTGCAACTAAGGATTATATGGTTACGGTTGATTTCAACGACTATGGTGTCAAGAAGATGCTCGCTGGATTTGCAAGACTTAAGAAAGTATAATTAAGACAGAAAAATTACATCAAAAGGCTAGAAAAGTAAAAAATGCTGTGTTATAATCTTGGCATATGAAGAGTATCTTGAACGGAAAGGGGTATTAACTATGAATAGAGAAAAGATAGACGAGTTAACATCTAGGATCAACGAACTTATTCACAAAGAAGAGAAGAAGGAAGAAAAGAGCTGCTGCAATATTTTAATAGTAGTTCTTGCAATTGTTGGAGCTGTAGCTGCTGTAGCAGGTATTGCATACGCTGTATACAGATATTTCACACCTGATTATCTTGATGATTTCGATGATGACTTTGAAGACGATTTTGAAGATGACTTCGAGGATGATTTTGAAGACGAGAAGTAATCTGGAATCTTGTTGAAGCTGGCTTTTGGCTTTAGAGTATTTAAGCTGTTTAAGTCATATAAGTCAGAGATAATGTCACAGAGTATTAATAAGCCACTGGTCGGACTGTCCGGCTGGTGGCTTATTTAATAAGCTGGCAGGGCTGTCTGGTACATCGTTTCGTAAATAACTATACCAATCACGCAGGATGCAGATTCGAGTGTGCAGGTATAAAAATGTAGGCGTAGCGGGCTACGCCGAGGCTTTTATGCCTGTGCAATCGGATTTGCAGACAAGTTAGTGGTATAGTTATTTCGAAAACGATGTACTAGTTAAAGAGTAGCTGGCTATAAAGAAGCTGGATGACTATAGATGAATTAGTTTTTCTAAGCTTAATAGTGAGGTTTGGATTTTTAGCAGCAGAAATCTTGTAAAAATCCAAAAACAGCTCAATATCAAGGATGAAAATATGATTTTGGCTTGATAGTAAGAAAGTGCCTGAAAAATCCAGGATTAGCGGAAAAGCTGGATTTATATAAAAAAATTCTGGATTTAAGCCAAACTTGCTTGGAAAACATATGAAATAGAGTTGATTTTGGAGCTTTTCAGCGAAGAAGTTGCATTTAAGCCAAAAACAAATTTGTTGAGGCAGCATCGAAAGTATAATAGATTAAGCCTAAAAGCATAGAGGTTGTGTCAAAAGATATAATATAAAAAATAAACATGAACAGGAGTATGTATGAGAAAAGGTGATGTGCTGACAGGAAAAGTTGAATATGTAGATTTTCCTAACAAGGCGTATGTAAGTACGATATCGGAGAATCCGGAGGATAATGGAAAGCTTGTCGTTGTAAAGAATTCCATTCCGGGACAGATTGTTGAATTTGGAATCAATAAAAAGCGCAAGGATAAATGTGAGGCAAGGCTGCTTAAAGTGCTTGAGAAATCACCACTGGAGACAGTGGAAGCCTGTAAATATTTTGGCAGATGCGGCGGATGTACATATCAGACAGTTGCGTATGAAGCCCAGCTTGCCATGAAAGAGAAGCAGATAAAGGATATTCTTGACGGTGCAATCAAGTCTGAGTATGAATTTGAGGGAATAACAGGAAGTCCGCTGACAGAGCATTACCGTAACAAGATGGAATTTTCATTTGGCGATGAGGTCAAGGATGGCGAGCTTGCGCTGGGACTTCATAAAAGAAACAGTACATATGATATTGTAACTGTTGATGGCTGCCGCATTATTAATGAGGATTTTTCTAAAATTCTGCGCGCAACTCTTGATTATTTTAAGGATAAAGACATTCCATATCTTCACAAGATTACGCACGAAGGTTATCTTAGACATCTGCTGGTAAGACGTGCGCAAAAGACTGGCGAGATTCTTGTAGACCTTGTAACAACTACACAGATGGACGTGTCGCTTGATGAGTGGAAGGAAGCATTGCTTGCACTTGAACTTGAAGGAAAGATTACGGGAATCCTTCACACATGCAATGACAGTCTTGCAGATGTTGTCAAAAATGATAAGACGGACCTTTTATATGGCCGTGATTATATTGAGGAGGAGCTTCTTGGACTGCATTTCAAGATAAGTCCATTCTCGTTCTTCCAGACTAACTCACTTGGAGCGGAAGTTTTGTATTCTAAGGCGAGGGATTACATGGGAACAACCAAGGATAAGGTTGTGTTTGATTTGTACAGCGGAACAGGCACTATTGCACAGATTCTTGCACCAGTTGCAAAGAAGGTTGTCGGCGTGGAGATAATTGAGGAAGCTGTTGTTGCAGCCCGCCAGAATGCGGAATTTAATGGGCTGTCTAACTGTGAATTTATTGCAGATGATGTTCTCAAGGCACTTGATAACATCAAAGAGACACCTGACCTTATCATGCTTGACCCTCCAAGAGATGGCATCCATCCAAAGGCACTTGAGAAGATAATTGATTACGGAGTTAACAATATCGTCTACATTTCATGCAAGCCAACATCGCTTGCAAGGGATTTGGAAATGTTGCAGGCGAGGGGATATAAGGTTGAAAAGGCTTGCTGTATTGACATGTTTCCTAATACTTATCATGTAGAGACTGTTGTCTTACTTTCCAAGGGAATGGTCGACAGCAGAAAAGTGAAGGTGGACTTCTCTCTGGAGGATATGGATCTATCTGAATTCAAAGGAAAAGCAACTTATGAGCAGATAAAGGCATATGTATTGGAACAGACAGGACTTAAGGTTTCATCACTGTATATCGCACAGATTAAGAAGAAGTGTGGACTGGATGTCGGTGAGAACTTCAATCTGGCTAAATCAGAGAATGCGAGACAGCCACAGTGTACATCAGAGAAGGAAGATGCGATTATGCAGGCATTTAGGCATTTTGGAATCATATAGATTGTGGATAAGCAGCATCGTTTGTTAAAAATATAGTAAAGTATGGGAAAAAGGACATTTCGGAACTGTAGATTTTACAGGTCAGGGGATGTCCTTTTTGCAGATATGGAAGTGTTTAAAGGACAATGTAATAATACTGAGGTATTAAGACTTATATGAATGATATCTATCTTATCTAATCAGATGATATGGATTGAAGAGATTGTGATACAAATTGAAAAATTCAAGTTTTCGAGATATGCTTTCCTTATATCTGTTGGCAAAATAATGGAGGGATGACATAGCGGTCAGTTATAAAAAATTATTCCATTTACTGATAGAAAAAATATGACGAATGCACGGTTGCAGCAGGAGGCTGGTTTCTCAGCAAATATCATCACACGGCTGAAACGTAATTGGTATATTTCACTCGAAAGCGTAGAGAGTATATGCCGTGTTCTGAACTGTGGCGTTGACGATATTCTGGAATTTGTACCAGAGGATAACGGAGGAAAAGAGAATGGTTGATACAAAAAAAGAACAGGAACGTGATGAACTGCACCGTGCAATATGGGCGATTGCAGATGAACAGCGTGAAGCAGTCGATGGTTGGGACTTTAAAATTATGTTCTTGGCACAATGTTCTATCGTTATATTTCCGAAAATCTGTGTAATTACATAAACAGCGGTGAGATTGATGCGGGCAACACCGATTTTGACTTTGCAAAAATGCCGGATGAGGATGCAGAAGAAGCAAAAGAAGGACTGGTAGAGGAAAAAGGATTTTTTATCCTTCCGAGCGAACTTTTCTGTAATGTCCGTGCCAGTGCTGCGAATGATGAAAACTTAAATGAAACACTGGAGCGTGTGTTCCGTCATATCGAGGAATCAGCGAAAGGCAGTGAGGTAGAGAGCGACTTTGCTGGACTGTTCGATGATTATGATGTAAACAGCAATAAACTGGGCTCTACAGTTGTAAAGCGTAATGAAAAACTTGTAAAACTGCTGAATGGCGTAGGCGAAATGAATCTGGGAGATGTGAAAGA
>ERZ1034882.281-NODE-281-length-27998-cov-17.290556_pt1 | contig 27998 bp, 24 predicted proteins | sample MGYA00520606_ERZ1034882 | MGnify/ENA primary metagenome ERZ1034882 (study PRJEB33766, sample SAMN09781726) | gut metagenome | biome: gut microbiome | host: Homo sapiens | place: Madagascar | study: EMG produced TPA metagenomics assembly of the PRJNA485056 data...
AATATTTTCTTTGCGGCTATTTATTATTTTTTGTGGTTTTATAAAGCTTTCGTAATTCTCATTTAAGAAACTATCTGTTTCTTTTTTATATTCATTATCCTGTTCATATCTCGATTTGTTGAATAAAACTGGAATAAATATAGACATAACAATCTTTTTTTCTTCTTCATTCTTATATTCTGGCAAGTTGTAAAGTTGTTTAAGTATAAATAATCCATCCTTTTGACGTTTTTCTTCTTTTTCAGGAGCTATATTTAAACAAATTGAAGATGTATTTTTTCTATATAAATACCTAACTTTGGTTGTAAAAGCGACTTTGTTGCTTTTTAACAAAAGTTCAACTAAAACAGGGTTATCTTCCCAGTAAATGTGTTCTATAAAACGAACATTTTCAAATAAAGATTTTCGGAACAATTTTGAACAAACAGAGCCATTTGAGATATTTCCCATTTTGTCTGAAAAATTTGAATAAATTCCATCTTTAAAATATTCCATTTTTATTTTCCGGAATTTTGTTGCTCGAGTTAACATTCCGCAAGCAATGTCAGCATCATTGTTTTCACATAAATTTAAAAGAACTTCGTAAAAATTTTTGTCTAACCAATCATCTGCATCTAAAAAACCTATATAATCACCTGTTGCAGAATTTATTCCAGTGTTTCTAGCTCCACCAAGCCCTTTATTTTCTTGGTTGATTATGTTTATATTTTTATTATCGAGTGTTTTTAGAAAATTCAATGTATTATTGTCTGTAGAGCCATCATTTACGATAATAACTTCAATATTTTTATATGTTTGATTTAAAACAGAATTTATAGCTTTTTGTAAAAATTCTGGATTAGTGTTATATACAGGAATAATTACGGATATTTTTTTATTCATTAAATTCTCACATATATATTAGTAGCAAAAAAGCGGGTTTAACCCGCTTGTATTGAATAATTTACCCGAGATGCGATTCGAACGCATGACCTACCGCTTAGAAGGCGGTTGCTCTATCCAGCTGAGCTACTCGGGCTTGGATCCAGAGGGTTTAAACAAGCGTTTGGTTTCTTGGGGTACCTGTATAATCCCTCGTACTTTTATATTAGCACAAACATTTTTCTTTGCAAGACTATGTTGTATATTTAATTGTATTAATTTTTGTAAATTGCCGTAATACTAAACTATATGCGACTTTTTATCATACTGTTTTTGAATATTAGTTCTATTTAGAAATTCAAATTAAAGTTTCTATTAAAAGTGTCCGTTATTGACTGTATGTAGTGTATTACTTAGAAAATAAAGGAGAAATTTTTTTATGGCAATTCCAGAAATGAATGGTGTAGGTGCGACACAAGGTGCAGGGGCTTCTTATGAAGTGAAAAAGCAAGACGATAAGAATGAATTTATAAATTCATCCTTTGGACAAGGCTATGGAGCTGCGTCTGGGGGTGGGCAAGTTAAGACCCAGGGTAATCAAAATTCTTTTTTGAAAAATACTACTTATACAAAAGAGGATTTTGCTCAACTGAAAAAATATGGTGATAATATCGCGAGAGATCTTAACCAAGCAAATAGTAGGTTAGGTGGCAAATATGCAAAATTGGAACGAGATTTAGTTCGAGCAATGCGTCTGATTGGTAATCCAGATGATCCAAATTACATTACTGCTCAATCTTATTTAGAGGATTTACACGCTATAACTGCAAAGACAAAAGAAGAATTTAATTTCCCTAAAGGTGGTAAAGAGGCAAATTATAAAGATGCACAAGCATCAGTTGATAGGTATGAAAGAGATACAGAAGCCTTATTAGATGGTATAACTGAAGATGGAACTTTTGTGGCATTAATGAATGCAGCAAAAGATATTAAGGCAAATGATAACAGAAACGCAGCTACAAATGCTGCTCTAACTGCAGGTTACGGTGAAGCTAATCTTAAAGCTACAGAAGATGGTGTCGCTGAAGTGAATGAACATGGTGATAAGAATACTGGAAAAATAATTGCAAATGATAATAGAAATACAAGAAGTATTAAGAGCACAGTTAATGCTCGAGCAGATCGTCTAGAAGCTGGACAAAAAGCCTTAAGTTATCAAATGGAAGCCGGTTTTGATGGTGTTAATAGAAACATAGATGGGCTTCATAGCGATATGAAGAAAGGTTTTGACAGGACTAGTAGAGAAAATCATGCAGAACATGCTCAAACTAGACGCGCAATAAAAAGTGATGGAGAAAAATCCAGAGCAACAATGCAAAGAGAGGCAGACAGAGTAATTGACACTCTAGATCCAACTGGTATAAATAGAGCAATAAAAGGTATTCGTGATATGGCTGCAAAAGCGGGTAAATCAGTTGGCGATTTTATTACTCAAAATCCAGAGGCACTTGTTCCGGGACTTGGAGTTCCAATTTGGGCGGCAAGAAAAATAACTGCCGGTATGTAATTAGGTTTAATTCAAAAACTAAAAACTCTAATCATTAACGATTAGAGTTTTTTTATTGTATAATTTTCTCATAAGATTAAAAAAGTAAAGGAATTAATTATGCTAACCGGAAATCAAATTAGAAAATTATATTTAGATTATTTTAAAGAAAAACACGCACACACTTTAGTTGAAAGTTCGTCACTTGTTCCTGACAACCCGACTGTACTTTTGACAACTGCCGGCATGTTGCAATTTTTACCTATATTCTTGGGTATTCAACCTTGCCCTTATGAACCTGCAAGAGCAACTTCTTGCCAAAAATGTGCTAGAGCAGGCGGAAAAGATTCTGATATCGAAAATGTTGGAAGAACTCCACGCCATCATACTTTCTTTGAAATGTTAGGAAATTTTTCTTTCGGTGATTATTACAAAAAAGAAATTATTCCTTGGGCTTGGGAATTTGTTACAGAAGTTTTGAAGTTGGATAAAGACAGACTATGGATTACTATTTTTGAAACAGATGACGAAGCTTATGAAATCTGGAGAAGTGTTGGTGTTCCGGCTGAACGTATTAAAAGAAAAGGTAAAAAAGACAATTTCTGGGGACCTCCGGGAGCTTCAGGATCTTGCGGACCTTGCTCAGAAATTCACTATGATTTAGGCGAACAATACAAATGTGATGATCCGAATTGTGGAATTGATACTTGCGAATGTGATAGATGGGTTGAAATTTGGAACTTGGTATTTACGGAACTTTATCAAGATGAAGAAGGTAATCAATCGCCATTGGGCAAGAAAAACGTTGATACAGGCATGGGCTTAGAACGTATTACAATGGTTTGTCAATGTGTTGCATCTACTTTTGAAACAGACCTTTTGAAACCTATTATGGATAAGGTTTGTGAAATGAGTGGCGTGCCTTACAAAAAATCTGAAAAGACTGACGTTTCTTTGAGAATTATTACTGATCACGCTAGATGTGTAACTTTCTTGATTTCAGATGGTGTAATTCCTGGAAACGAAGGTAGAAGTTACGTATTAAGAATGATTTTACGTCGTGCTTTACGTCACGGAAAAATCTTGGGTATGGAATTGCCATTCTTGTATAAACTTGTTGATGTTATTGTTGAAAATTACGGTGAAGCTTATCCTGATTTGGTTAAAAATAAAGCGAAAATCGTTGATACAATCAAAAAGGAAGAAGAACGTTTTGCAAAAACTCTTGATCGTGGTTATAAAATGCTTGATGAATTTATTGAGGCTAAAAAAGATATTGATGGCGAAAGCGCATTTAGACTTTATGATACATACGGTTTCCCTCTTGAATTGACAAAAGAAATCGCACTTGAAAACGGTTTGAATGTTGACGAAGAAGGCTACAAAGTTGCAATGCAAGAACAAAAAGATAGAGCAAAAGCTGCAGCTGCAAAAATTAGCGTTACAGGTGATATGAAGTATGCCAAAGTTGAAAAAGAAGTTGGTTCAACCGAATTTGTAGGTTATACTGAAAACGAATGCGACGCTAAGATTTTGGCAACAATTGATGGTGAAGGTTATGTTGATGTTGTTCTTGACAAAACTCCATTCTATGCAGAATGTGGCGGACAGGTCGGAGATTCCGGCGTAATTGAAAACGAAAACTTGAAGTTAGAAGTTTTGACAACATTTAAAGTTAACAAATTATTTGTTCACCGATGTGAAGTTGTTAATGGCGAAATTACAATTGGAGAAAATGTTCACGCAAAAATTGATGTTGCTAGACGTGAAGAAATCAGACTTCACCATTCATCTGCTCACTTATTGCAAGCAGCTTTAGTAAAAGTTTTGGGTGATGAAGTTAAACAAGCAGGTTCTCAAGTTGAAGAAAATAGAATGCGTTTTGACTTTACATTCTCTCGTGCAATGGAACCTGATGAAATATTTAAAGCAGAAGAAATCGTAAATGAGTGGATTGCTGCAGCATTGCCTGTTACAACTGAAGAAATGGATATTGAACATGCTAAATTGACCGGTGCAACTGCATTGTTCGGTGAAAAATACGAAGATGTAGTTAGAGTTGTTTCTATGGGAAATCAAACTAATTGCGTTTCAAAAGAATTTTGCGCAGGTACTCATGCAAGAAACACTCGTGATTTGCGATTGTTTAAAATCGTTTCAGAAGGAGCAATTGCTGCCGGTACAAGACGTATCGAAGCTGTTGTTTCAAAGGCTGCATTTGATTTTATGAACGCAAAAGTAAAAGAAATGGACAAATTGTCTTTGATGTTCAAAGCTCATTATGACGAGGTTTTGGAACGTGTTGAAAAATTACAGGAAGAAAATAAAGAACTCCAAAAAGAATTGACTTTAGCAAAAGAAGATTTGACAAGAGCAAAATTTGCTACATTCTTGTCAAAAGCTCAGGATATAACAGGCGGAAAATTATTTATTACAAAAGTTGAAAACATTGATGGTAATGCAATTAAAGCCGGTATTGAATTTGCGGCTCAAAAACTTGGTGAAAGTGTAATAGTTTTAGCATCAGCAAGAACTGTTGCCGTAAAAGTTTCTGACAGTTTTGTTAAAAAAGGTATTAATGCCGGTAAGATTGTAGGAGAAATTGCTCGTGCAACTGGTGCAAACGGTGGCGGACGTCCAAATTTTGCTCAAGGCGGAGTTAAAGATGCGTCAAAATTAGATGAAGTTTTGGCAAAAGTCGAAAATGAAATCAAAGGAGCGTAAATAGGTGTAGCTAAGTAGCTAGGAAACGAATTAGTTAGATATAGCTAGATGCCAAGAGGCGAAGATGCAAAGTCGGTTACAGCTGTTTGGGCTTTCAGCCCAACATTAAAAATAATAAAAAAGAAAGGAAATATAATGACAGTATTAAAGATTGAAAGATTACCGCACAACAAATTTTTGCCTGAATACAAAACTGAGGGCGCTGCAGGTATGGATTTGTGTGCAGCGATTTCTGAACCTATTACTTTGCAACCTTTGGAAAGAAAATTAATTCCGACAGGTTTGAAAATTGAACTTGAACATGGTTATGAAGCGCAAGTTAGACCTCGTTCAGGTTTGTCTATTAAACATGGAATTACTTTAATAAATTGTATTGGGACAATTGACGAGGATTATAGAGGGGAAGTTTGTGTTCCTATCGTGAATGTTTCTAATGAAGCATATACAATTGAACCTGATGAAAGAATTGCGCAAATGGTTATTGCTCGTGTAGAACAAGCTGAAATCAAAGTTGCGGTTGAGCTTTCAGAAACTTCTCGTGGAGAAGGCGGTTTTGGCTCTACTGGAAAATAATTACTAAATTCAGGTGTAGTTGCGTAATTTGTCGAACTTGAATTTTCCCCCGCACCCGCATTCGTAACACTCAATTTCCTCGAGAACGACTGCGCCCTCTCCCGCCATTGGGGTGAGGATTTAGGTATCGGAATTTCATAATAAAAAAGAACCTTTTGAAAATTAGGTTCTTTTTTTATTAATTGTTGTGTTGAGGAAAAGAGAGGAATTTAAAACTTATTTTTTATTTCCGTTGAAAACTGAAATCTTAGATAAATCGTTTTCAAGCGTAAATTTTGTATTTATGTCAAAGAGTGGATTTTGGAGCTGATTATCGGCGTTGTTGTTTTGTTTTGTCCAATAATCTTTGTCCAATTTAGGTAATCCGTTAGGTATGTCTGCATTAAAATCAACCATATATAATTTCCCTTTGTATTTTTCTTAACGTCAAACAAAAATATTTCTTTAGCTTTTTTGTGTGATTATTAAAAATTTGTTACATACGAGTTATAGTTAAAAGCATTTCATTTGGGACAAAATAGTCTTTTACACCGTAATTTGCGTTAACAAACAGAAATTCTAAAGTATCTCCGCTTGAAATATCTATTGTATCAAATGGGATTGCTACATCTACAACTTTGTCATAAGCAGTCTTGATATCTTTTGATGTTGTGATTACCCACAAATTGTTTGGGATTGCTTTTACTAACCTTACGAGATTTATTTCGCCACCAAATATTGAAATTTGCAATTCGTTATGGAATTTTTCTTTAGAAATTGGTAAAATACTTTCTGTTTTTTGGATAATTCTGATTGGAGAAAGAGCCTGTTTTTTATCTTGATTACGCATGTATATATACATTTGGTTAACCTGTTTCAATAGCGCAGGAGTTTCTTTCAAGTATTCATTTATATAAAATCTCAAGTACAAGTTGTCTTTATCATAGCCAAAATAAATTTGGTCGTAGAATTTGTTTTCTTTCAGAACAGGACCATCTGGAATTTTTATGCAACCTGCATTTAACCAAATTTCATCGTCGTGTTCTTTGCCGTCAATAATTGGGGTAAATTCTTCTTTTGGGTATCTTGAAGGTTTGGCAATTGCAGATAATAAAGGCGTTTCAAGGTATTCAGGTACATCTAAGCCGAGATACAAGTAGATATTTTTCAGGTGTTCTCTGAATATGTAGTCAAATATGTTGTCACGTCCGGAATCGTTTGGTTCGCCATACCACCAGAACCAGTCACTGCCTTCACATATAAATAATTCTCGTTTGGCGGCTTCAATATTTGGATTTTGTGGGTTGTTTTTTACGTATGCAGAAAAATCATCTCTAACCTGTTTTAGGTATGTCCAAGCAAGATTTTTGAGTGGTTCATCAATCCACAATTTAAAGTTGCGGTTAATCCAAGAGCCTGCACTAAGTTTGTTTAGCGGTTTTGGAGTGTCTTTTTCTAGGTAATCGCTTATTAAAACTGTTTCTAGGGTTGGGTCGTTTTCGATAAGAGAATAAATTTTTGTCAAAAATTCTTCTCCATCTTGCGGATAATTTTCCCAGCAGTTTTCGCCATCCATTGCGATTGTCAAAAGATGGTTGTCATCAGGAGATGATAATAGTTTGCTCTGTGCAACTTTAATTCTGTCATATAAGTCGTTTGCAGCACCTTCAGCAGAGTGGTTTGGGTATTCAAAACCGATTAGGTTTGGTAACATTGCATCTCTAAAAATTATATCAACTCCCTTGTGATTGTACGATTTTAGTAGATGATAAGGGTCTTCTAAATAGCCTCTGAAATCTCTAACAAATTCGAAATTGATTGAATTTGCCAAAATTCCTTCATCAGAAATAGTCCATTTTACTCCTAAATCGCTCAACATTTCTGTTACTTTGGAATTGATACAATGTTCTGACGGCCAAATTCCTTTCGGTCTTTTCCCAAAAATTTCTTCAATTCTGTTTAGTGCCATTTCAGTTTGTTCTTTTGCATCTTTTTCCATTTTTAATGTTTCAGGAAGATCGCTTTCTGATGATGTTTTAATATTTTTAAAATCCAAAAGAATTGGCAAAATCGGGTGATAATATGGGCTTGTTGTAATTTCGATTTTACCATTTTCCATGTATTTTTTGTATGTTGGAATAATTTTTTTGATAATATCACGTTGGATATCAATGATTTTAATTCTGTCTTCAAGTGTGTAGTTTTTCCCTTTTTTGATTAGTTTTTTTAATTCAGGATATTGGTTTTTGTAAATCGGATCAAACCACGCAAGATTAAATAATGCCATAAGGTCTGAATATTCTTGATTTGAGAATATATTCAAATCATTGTTTTCATTGAGTTGTGCTTTTTGGTAAAGTCTGTTGTATTCTTCATTAGGCAAAATCATTGAGTGAAAATTTGCATCAAAAAAGTTGTTTATAATAAACTCTTTATCATCATCACTCAAATCGTCAATATTAGTAATAGATAGACGAGAATGTATGTCGTGCAGTCCGTTTTCACCATAATCAATTAAAGCATCCAGCAAAACCGGAACAAGGTTAAAGTTTAATTTTATGTTTTTAAACTTGTCTAAAATCAAGACCATATCAAGGTAATCCTTGATTGCGTGTAGTCTAACCCACGGCATCAAATAATCTCCGGTCGGTGTAAGTTGATAAACAGGTTGGTGCATGTGCCAATAAAATGCAATGGATAATTTTTTTGTCTGAGCTGCCATAATTTTCTCGCTATTCTATGGAATTATTATAGCATAACTTGTAAAATGTGAAAAGGTTAGCTTGATTAATAAATTATTTGTTTGAATTTATTTGCAACTTGTTTTGGTGTTAATATCTAAATCTTTACAATGTAAATAATCCATATTCCCATTCATTTTTTCAGACAAAGTCGTTGAAAGTTTAAATGAACTTTCAAAAGAAGAATTAAAAGCAGTTAAAAAATTTGTTGATTTAATTAAAGTTAAAATGTAATTTATGCTACTTCAAGTTCATAGCCAAGTTCTTGAAAAATTTTAGCAATTGTTGAAAATTTAGGTTCTTTTTCGTTTTTAAATATGCTATATAAATTGCTACGAGATAGTCCAACTTTTTTTGCAAAGCCTGAAACAGTGTCTTTGGCTTTAATTACTATTTCTAACGCACGGTAAAAAGAATTGAAATCTCCATCTTCAAGATAGTCTTTTAAGCTTGCATTTAAAAATAATTTAATGTCTTCATCAGATTGTAAATCGTTAATAAGAAAGTCTTCTAAATCAGTAGTGTGTTTTAAGTTTTCCATTATAATTTCCTCCATTCCTGAAGTATTTTTTTAGCTTTTGCTATGTCTTTTGATTGTGTGGATTTATCGCCACCGTTTATCAGTAAAACAATTACGTTGTCGATTTCTGTATAGTATATTCTGTACCCAGAGCCAAATTTGAAGCGTAGTTCTGAAATTTCATCATCAATCTTTTTAAAATCGCCAAAATTTCCTTCTAAAAGTCTGGTTAATCTACTTTTAATCCTTGCTTTTGTTACTTTATCTAATGAAGTTAACCATTTTAAACATGGTTCTTCTCCATTTTCAAGTTTTACAAATTTAACAATTCTAGGTTTCATATTAAAAGTGTACTCGATAGCAGACACTTTGTCAACAATTAAATTATAAATCTAAGTTTATTTTATCTTCCTAGCTAATGATAGACCGGCCGGTAGTGGAAGAATTACGTTTTCGTAATTTGGGTTGGCATTGATTGCATCTATGAATGGTTTACATTTTGCTTCGTGTGACAAAACATTGTCACAAGCGATTATTCCGCCAACTTTTAGGTGTTTATCAATGACTTCATAGTATTTGATGTATTCGGATTTATTTGCATCAACAAAAGCTAAATCTATTACAAAATCTTCCGGTAAATCTTCTAAAAGTTCTAGTGCTGAGCCTTTTAAAGTTGTTATAACATCATCGACTTTACAGGTTTTAAAATTTTCTTTTGCGATATCTAATCTTTTATCCCAAAATTCAATTGTAGTTAAATGTCCACCAATTGATTTTACAGCATTTCCTAACCAAATTCCTGAATATCCGTTTGATGTCCCAACTTCTATCACATTTTTAGCTTTTTCTGCCCTGATAAGTGTGTATAAAAATTCTGCGGTAACACGTGATATGTTCCAAAATTGTTTTTGAGTTTCTTCCAAACCCGCTAGAATATTTTCTGTGGTTTCATCAAAATATTTCGTCATTTTATTTTGTCCTTAAAAATTATTTATTAATCTTTTTAACTTTTTCCGTTACAACGATTGAATTTGCTGGAATATCAATTGGAATAGTTTTTATAACTTTGTTCGTTCCTAAGTCAAATACTGTATATAAAGAAGCTTTTGTATCAGTGATAAGTGCAATATTTGTTCCTTCAATCCAACTTATTTTTGTCGAAAATCCATTTGTGTTCAAATAAATGGATTCTGTAATTGCATCGGTTTTTGCATCAATTACCTGAATTGAATTGTCGCCTGCTCCTAAAACGTAAATTCTGTTATGGAAAGTCAACATATCTACAGGTTTTTCGCAAATTTCCATTTCAACAATCAAGCCAACTGTTTCATAATCAATTATTGCGATACGGTTTTTAGTTCTGCTTGTCACGTAAACTTTGTTATTTGTAAACGCAATTTTTGAAACATTTGGGAATTTGCCGATTTCTTTTAACAAATAATTGTTATCAAGCTCGATTGCCCAAATATCACGAGTTTTTTTGTCGTAATAAAAGAGTTTCGTGCCATCTTCTGACAAAGTCAATTTCTCACACATTCCTGCAATTTTGATTTGCTTTGAAAGGGTCATTGTTTCAAGGTTTACCATATAAATACTTGAATCTATGGAGCTTGAAATGTAAGCAATTTTTTTTGCGTTATCAATAACGATTTCATCAGGTTGTGTTTTGGTATAAATCTGTTTGATAATTTGATCGTCAGCAAGCGAAATTACGTCAACTGAAGGTTTTTCATATGCAGTTACCAGCAAAAAACTATTGTCATAAGCTTTCATTGAAATTGGTACATTGTTTTGTGCTAGTGAATATTCAGGGGTTTTTGCACCTAAATTTAAAACTTGAATATTCTTTGAATAAGGTGAAGAAACATAGAAATTTTTATTTCTCAATTGCGGAATTTGAGAAAGTGTTTTTAGTGTTGTTCCTGACAATGCGGTAACCACAGGTTTCGAGTTTTCTACTTTTATTCCAGGATCATTTGTTGTTTGAATTTCTAGGTTTCCGACAATAGATTTTAGATTTTCAGGTATAACCAAACCTTTTGGAACAAGCATATCTTGAGGAAGTAAGCCGGTTCTTAATTCCATTGGGGGATTGGACATTTTAAAAATAGTTTTGTTCCCGTGTGAATCTGTCAAAACTTTTAATAGGGCAAAATCGTTGTTAAAAATTACGATATTTGGTTTTGCTGCTATTGTTTTGCCGGTTGGAAAAGTTTGTTTTATTTCAAGTTTTGGGAGCTTAATTATTTTTGCAGGATATAGAGGCAAGTACATAGTGCCGTCGGGCAAAATTATCATTCCGTCAAATCTGTAAGTGGTTTTAGGAAAATCTTTGTTAATAATTTGTTGAATGTTATCAGGAATTGTTGCTGCAAAGGCTGGCACAGAACAAGTGATTGCCAATGCTGATAACATTACAAATTTAGCTGCCAAGCGACTTAAATTTTTAGCTGCCTCTTTTTTCATTATTGAAATACTCCCTTTACCTTATCCATGATAGAAGATTGTTGTGTTGCTTTTTTGTTGTTTTGAATTTCGTATAATTTTTTATACAAATTCCTTTCTTCTTCGGTTAATTTTGTCGGTGTTTTTACTGCAACAACAACAATATGATCTCCTCTTTGAGAAGGTCTTTGAATATACGGAACACCTGCACCTTTTATTTTGATTGAATTTCCGCTTTGAACTCCTGCTTGAACAGTAATTTTTTGTTCGCCATCAAGAGTTCTTACAACGATTTCATCTCCCAAAGCAGCTTGAGCGGGAGTTATGTCAAGTCTTGAATATACGTCATTACCTTCACGTTTGAAATAGTCAGAAGCTTTTACATGAAGAACTACGTACAAATCTCCTGCCGGCCCTCCGTTTGTGCCGGCATCTCCTTCTCGAGAAACTCTGATTTTAGACATGTTGTCAACGCCTGCAGGAATTTTTATAGTCAATTTCTTTTCTTTTTGAAGTTTGCCGTGACCTTTACAAGCTTTACAAGGGTTAGAAATCTTTTTGCCTGAGCCTTTACAATCAGGGCAAGGAACGATTTGTGCAATTGAGCCTAGAGGAGTTCTCATTACTTGTTTGACTTGACCTGTGCCATGACAAGTAGGGCAAGTTACAGGCTGAGAACCTTTTTCTGCACCTGTTCCTCCACACTCAGAACAAAGTTCTAAGTGGTCGAATTTGATTTCTTTTTCACAACCAAAAATAGCTTGTTCAAAATCAATTTCGATATCAAGTCTAAGGTCATCACCTTCAACGGGAGCGTTAGGATCTGGTCTGCCACCAAAACCAAAACCGCCCATTCCTCCGAAAAATGAACTAAATATATCGTTTAAATCTCCAAATCCACCATCAAATGGACCATTTGTATTGAAACCTGCGTTTTTAAGTCCATCTTCGCCGTATCTGTCATAAGTTGCACGTTTATTATCATCCATCAATGTTTCATAAGCTTTTCCCAATTCTTTGAATTTTTCTTCAGCATCAGGGGCTTTGTTTACGTCGGGGTGTAATGTTCTGGCTTTTTTTCTAAAAGCCGATTTTATTTCCTCTTTTGTGGCTTCTCGTGAAACCTCAAGTATTTCATAGTAATCAGTCATTTATTATAATTCTTCCCTATTCCAGTTAGTTTATTTTAATTCTATTTTAGCATGTAAATCCTTAAGGGCAAAGTTTTCAAAAAATTACCGCCGAAAAATTAATTTTCGGCGGTTGCAACATTAACAAGAGCAGGTCTTAAAACCTTATCTCCCATTTTGTATCCTTTTTGTAATTCGTTTATAATAGTGTGTTCAGGATGTTCTGAAGTTGGAGTTTGCATTACTGCATCATGGAAATTTGGATCAAACTCTTTGCCTTCTGTTTCAATAGTTTCCAAGCCTAATTTCTTTAGAGCTTCAAAAACTTGTTTATGAACAAGATCGAAACTTTCTTTAACTTTTTCGCAATCATTTACACTTTCAAGTGCTTTTTTGCCACGTTCAAAATTATCCAAAACCTCAATCATTTTTTTCAACGCATTTTCAGTCCCAAATTTAAGAAGATTTTCTCTTTCTTGTTCCTGTCTTTTTCTAAAGTTGTCAAAATCTGCCGCAAGTCTTAAATATTGTTGATTAAGTGTATCATATTTTTCTTGTAAAGCAGTTAATTCTTCGTTGTTATTAGAAGATTTTTCTTCTACTTTTTCTTCTGTTTTTTCTCCATCTTTGATTTCAATATTTTCGTCTATATCAGAATTTTTGAACGGATTGTTGTTGTGATGTTTGTGTGACATTTCTCTACCTCTTTATTCTACATATAAATATATTATAGTATATCAAATACTTTTCTCAATAAAAATTTATTATTTATTAATAATTTGGAGCGTACCGCTCCACCCACCCTGTGTGACAATATTCATTCCTACCTTCTGGTTCGGTGGAAGGTTTTGAGCGTGCCGCTCCACCCGACCTGTGTGACAATATTCGTTCCTACCTCATGGTTTGGTGTAAGGTTTTAAACTAAAATTTTTCTTTACATAATTTAACTTATTTACATCAAAGCAATCTAATTGTATTATTATAAGAAGTGAAGTAAAATAATTATTTTAAAGGTAAGAAAATTGACAGAGAAATATTATATAAAAGGTGGTACCCCATTAAAAGGTGAGGTTTCAATAGGCGGAGCTAAGAACTCAGTTTTGAAGTTGATGGCTGCTGCATTGTTGGCTAAAGGTGAAACAAAGATTTATAACGTTCCGGATTTGACAGATGTTGAGATTATGTTGAGTGTAATTGCGCAATTAGGTGCGGTTACTCATTATGACAAAAAAGAAAAATCCGTAACTATTGATGCAACAAACTTGACAAGTATTACTGCAAAATATGAACTTGTTAGTAAAATGAGAGCATCTTTTATTGTACTTGGAGCTTTGGTTTCTCGTTGTAGGGAAGCAATTGTTGCAATGCCTGGTGGATGTGCGATTGGTGAACGTAGAGTTGATTTCCACATCAGAGGTTTAGAGGCTTTAGGTGCAAAAATTAAGATTGAAAACGGTTATGTACACGCAAAAGTTCCAAAACTTGTTGGTACGGACATATACTTAGACATTCCATCAGTTGGCGCAACAGAAAATCTTATGCTTGCATCAATTTTGGCAGATGGTTCTACAAGAATACAGAATGCTGCGCAAGAACCTGAAATCGTTGACTTGGCAAATTTCTTAAATACAATGGGTGCTGATGTTAATGGTGCTGGTACTTCTGAAATAGTTATTAATGGTGTAAAACAAGATGATTTACATCCAATTGAATACACAACAATTCCTGACAGAATTGAGGCTGGAACATTTATGTCAGCAATTATTGCTACAAGAGGTAAAGCCGTGATTAAAAATGTGTTCCCTGCCCACTTGACATTCTTTACAGATAAGTTGTTGAAAATGGGAGCAAATATCAAACTTGTTGACCCGAATGTTTTGGAAGTTTCTTGCAAAAACAGATTAAACTCTATAAACTTTATTACCCAACCGTATCCGGGATTTCCAACTGACTTGCAGTCAATGGCAATGACCCTTTTAACTACTGCTAATGGTGTTGGAATTATTACGGAGAGTTTATACGAAAACAGATTTATGCAAGTCCCTGAACTACGCAGGATGGGGGCTGATATTCATCAGGACAGAAATCACGCAATTATTAAAGGCGTTAAAAAACTTACCGGTGCAACATTGGCTGCAAGTGATTTGAGAGCCGGAGCGTCTTTGGTTGTTGCGGCATTGATGGCTGATGGTAATTCTACTATTGAAAATTTACATCATATAGATAGAGGATACGAAAATTTTGAAAATAAGCTAAGATTACTAGGAGGCAAAATAGAGAGAAAGGATGATGCTATAATTAATCCTGCTACTGTTGAGCCAAAAATAACGGAGGGCTTATTATAATGTCACCTGCATATAAACGCTGGTATGATCATGATCCATTGTTACTTGAAGTTATTGAGCTTTTGAAAAATTACCAAACAGAATTAAGAGCGCAAGCTGAAATTTTCTTGCAAAAGATTGAAGAAAAAGTTTCAAAAGAAACGATTGACAAGTTTTATGCAATGGTAAAGCCGGTTAATGCGAACAATCGTTGGTATGACAAAGATCCTGTTATTTCAAAAACAGTTGAAATTTTGAGAATTGTACCACCGGAAGCTCAAAAAATATGCGCCCAAAACTTTATCAGAACACTTAAAGAGATGGGCATTGACTATGTTAGCCCGAATGGGAATGATAAATAATTCGTGAATAGTGAATTGTGAGTGGTGAGTAGACTATTACGGAAGCGAAAGTTTAAATTATCTTTTGATGTTGTGAGTTAAATGAACCATTCACTATTCACTGTTCACTACTCACCTAAATCCTATGTTTAAAATAAACGCACCTGAAAATAATGAAAATTATGCCTTGTTTGAAAGATTTCTTGCAAAGTCTTTTTCGTTTGCAGCAACAGGGTTAACAACAATTCTAAGACTTTTGTTAATTACAAAAATTCGAAAAATTACAGACAAAAAGGTTCTTTTTGTCACCTCGACTGAACAAAATGCGCTAAGGTACCAAAATGATTTATTAAAGGCTTTTGGTGAAAAATCTGATTTGTTACCGTTTCAAAATATTTCTATGTACGAAACGGTTTCTCCTAACAGATATGATTATGCAGAACAGTATAGGATTTTGAATGAAAAACCAGATATTGTAATTGCGCCGGTTAAAACTATTTTAGAAAAATTTCCAGATGAAAATTTTTATAAAAATAATTCGACAATCTTAAAAGTTGGAGATGAAATTGATACAAAAATTTTGGCGCAAAAGTTTGTCGATTTTGGTTATAAGCATTCCACAATGGTTTCTGATATAGGAGAATTTAGTATCAGAGGCGATATTGTTGATTTTTATTCTTTGGATAAACACCCTGTCAGAATTGAGTTGTGGGGTGATGAAATTGTTGATATAAGATATTTTAACAACGAAACTCAAAAATCTATTGAAAAATTAAAATCTACGGAGATTTTACCGATGTATAAATTTACATTGAGTGATGTTTCTGATGATTTGTGGCAAAAACTTGCTCCAAAAGATGATGGGGAAGAAAAAGGCTATTTTGAAGGGATTGAAATTTACCAAAATTATTTCAATGACAAATTAGTTACGGTTTTGGATTATTTCAAGGATTACATTCTTGTTTTAGATGAAACTTCTGAACTTTATGCAAAATATGAATTTTTGGATAAGGGATATGAGGAACAATTGCAAGAAAATTTAAAACTTGAATTGAATGAAATATTAAAAGGTCGAAATCATGTGACTTTTGAAGAATTTATTCAAAAAACTGCCGGATTTGTAAAAGTCGGATTAAACAATTTTATTGATAGTGAGATGGATGAAATTGTTGAATTTGATACTCAAACAATTCAAAGTTTTGAGGCTAACCTTGACCATATCGCAGATTTTATAAGAAAATTTCTTTCTCCACAACATAACGATGGGTGGAGGATTGTTATTGCAACCGATTATCCGGAAAGAGTAAAAGAAATTTTAGCAGAACGAAATATTTTTGATGTTGAATATAATGAAAGTATTTCTTCTCACGGTGCGGTTTTGACAGATTTCAAAACTGTAATTTTAACTGATAGAGAATTGTTTAACAAAAGAAATAAGGAAATTACTTCCCAAAAACGTTCTTATTACAAGGAAAAACCTGAATATATCGAAAATATTAACGATATAAAAGAGGGTGAATACGTTGTACATAGTATTCACGGGGTTGGTATTTATAAAGGACTTTCGCAACAAGATATTGACGGTCAGTTAAAGGATTATTTGACTATTGAATATGCAAACAAAGACAGGTTACATATTCCGGCTGAACAAATAAATTTGCTTGTTCGTTATCGTGGATCAGGTTCTATCAAACCAAAACTTTCCCGAATGGGCGGAAAAGATTGGGAAAACACTAAAACTCGTGTTAAAAAAGAGGTTGAACAAGTTGCTTATGATTTGTTGAGATTGTACGCAAAACGTAAAATGCAACACGGTATTCAATTCTTGCCGGATACGACTTGGCAAGTTGAGATGGAAGAAGCTTTTGAATACACGGAAACTCCTGATCAAATGAAAGCTATAAATGATGTAAAAGCTGATATGGAAAGTGAACAACCTATGGATAGGTTGATTTGTGGCGATGTTGGTTTTGGTAAAACTGAAGTTGCAATGCGTGGGATTTTTAAAGCAATTACATCAGGTAAACAGGTTGCGGTTGTTGTGCCGACGACAATTCTTGCGTTCCAGCATTATCAAACAATGTCAGACAGGTTTAAGCCTTTTGGGGTTCATGTTGAACTTTTGTCACGTTTTCGCAGTGCAAAAGAGCAGAAAGAAACTATTAAACGACTTGCCACTGGAGAGTGTGACGTTGTTGTCGGAACTCATAGGCTTTTGCAAGAAGGAATTGTATTTAAGGATTTGGGTTTGGTTGTAATTGATGAGGAACATAGGTTTGGGGTTCGTCATAAGGAAAAATTAAAGCAATTGCGTGAAAATATTGATATTATTACAATGTCGGCTACCCCTATCCCAAGAACTCTTTATATGTCGCTATCCGGAATAAAAGACATGTCAATTATCAACACTCCACCGAAAAATAGGTTGCCAATTAAAACTTATGTCGGCGAGTGGAATGAAAATATGGTGAAAAATGCGATTACGCATGAACTTGATAGAGAGGGGCAGGTTTTCTATTTGTATAATCGTGTTGAAACTATTGATGAATTTAAACTACAACTTCAAAAACTTGTTCCGAATGCTCGTATAGCAATTGGTCATGGTCAAATGAACGAAAAGGAGTTGGAAAAAATAATTATTGATTTTGCAAACCATGAATATGATATTCTTTTGGCGACGACAATTATTGAGAACGGAATTGATATTCCAAATGCAAATACGATGATTATTCATAATGCGGATAAATTCGGGCTTGCTCAATTGTATCAATTAAGAGGGCGTGTTGGGCGTTCGCAAAGACAAGCATACTGCTATTGTTTCTACACAAAATCAAAAGAAATAACAAAAGATGCGGTTCAAAGATTGAAAGCAATAAAAGAATTTACTACACTTGGTAGCGGATATCAAATTGCAATGAGAGATGTCGAAATTCGTGGTGTTGGAAACATTTTGGGTACAAAGCAGCATGGTCATATGGTAAATGTCGGTTTTGACACGTATTGTCAATTATTAGAAGAAACGGTTCAAGAACTTCAAGGTCAAGCGGTTGAAAAATCAGAACCTACAATTGTTGATATAAATGTTACGGCTTATATTCCTGATGAGTGGGTTGGATCAGCTGAACAGAAAATGATTGAGTATAAGCGGTTAGCGGATGTAAAATCTGATGTTGAGTTGGATTATATCACTGAGGAATGGAAAGATAGATTTGCCAAACCGCCTGAAAGTGTTGAAAACTTAATAAAATTGATAAGATTAAGACTTTCTGCGACAGATGTAAGAATTTCTTTAATTCGTGAAACTGAGGATAATATAAGGATTTATACCCCTTATAGTCAGGCTGAATGGAAATTAATTCAGCATAAATTGCCATCAGAAATTCTAAAACGAATAAAATTTACAATTGCTCCAAAATCTTGTGCAGAGGGGCAGTCGATACTGTTATTAAATAATAGATACATGAATTTTAATGAAGTATTTAACATTTTGACAGATTTGTTTTATTATATAAACAAGACACGTAATGAATTTGTCTAAATCCGTAAAAGACATAATATAAAGGAGAAATTATGAGAGGGAAAAAATTACTGACAACACTTGCAGTTTCAGCAGTATTGTTTGCCGGTTGCGGTTTAAAATCAGGTGAAGCTATTATTAAGGTTAATGACCAAAATATTACTCAAGGTCAATTTGATGCTGAATTTGATAAACAAGCCGGCAACGGTATCGCAAAAGCTTTAGGTATTGATGTAAAAGATGACAAAAATAGCTTTTTGTACATGTTGATTAAGGACAGAGTTGTAAACGAATTAATCGTAAAAGCTTTGTTAAATCAAGAAATGCAAAAACGTGGTATTGAAGTTACTAACAAAGATGTTGATGATGCTGTAAAAGAAATCATTGACAAAGTTGGTTCAAAAGAACAACTAGATGCTTTGTTGAAACAAAACGGAATTTCAAATTCTCAATTCAAAAAAGATTTGAAAGAAGAAGTTAAAATGAAAAAATTGGCTAAAGAATTAGGCTCATCAAATGTTTCTGATGCTGAAGCTAAAAAATTCTATAACGATAATATTTCTAAATTCAAACACCCTGACAAAGTTAGAGCTTCTCACATTTTGATTTCAGTAAATCCACAAGAAATTGAAGAAGTTGTTAAATCAGATCCAAATAACAAAAATATTGATGAAACTGCAGTGAAAGCGAAAGTAGCAGCAGAAGTTCAAGCTAAAGAAGCTAAAGCAAATCAAATTTTGGCAGAAGCAAAGAAAAATCCAACTCAGTTTGCAAAATTAGCTAAAGAAAATTCTGAAGATACTGCAACTGCAAACAAAGGTGGAGATTTAGGTTTCTTTGCAGCAAAAGAAATGGTTCCGGAATTTTCAAAAGCAGCATTTTCAATGAAACCGAATACAATTTCTGACAAGCCTGTAAAAACTCAATTTGGTTACCATATCATTATGGTTACAGACAGATCTGCAGCAGGTCAAGATCCGTTTGAAAAAGTAAAACCAAGTATTAAGGCTTATTTGGAAAATCAAAAACAAATCGAATTGATTGACAAATTGACAGAATCTTTGAAGAAAAGCGCAAAAATTGAATATATAAACACAAGTTATGATCCTGCAAATATTCAAAAAGGTGTTCAAGAATCAATCAAGAACAGTGGCGAAGCAGCTAAAAAAGCAAAAGAAGCAGCAGAAGCTAAGAAAAAATAAATTTTGATTTAGAAAAAATAAATACAAAATTACACAAGACGGAGATTTATCTCCGTCTTTGTACTACGTACGTAGCCCTCTGTGGCTATGTTGGTTCATACTTCATATATTGGTGTAGTGTTTTGCTATGCAAGTAGATATTAGATGCGTAGAGGCGAAGATGCAAAGTCTGTATCAAAGGCAGTTAAGATATTAGTATTTTATCTCGCCCCTTGAGGGAGACAAAGGGAACCGCAGAGCTGAGGCGATGCGTGTGACCCTGTCTGCCTTGTGCCGAGAAGAAATTTCTTAGCGAATGTTATGAGCTTAGAAATTTCAGAGAGGGGTAAAATTAATTGTAAATATTATATTGCCTTATACAGACAGTGGAAACTTTTTGAGAAAAAATATTTCCCTTACGGGGTAGCACCCACCTTATTCCTCCCTCACAAGGGAGGAAACCTTTTACATTGTTCAAGTAACTAAAAAAATATCCTTCCATTTCGGAAGGATATTTTTATAAAATAAAGTAACTCATAAGCCGTGTTCTGTTTTTAAACAATCATCTGTCTGGTATTGGGATTACTCCCAATCTCTAGCGATATTCTTAGAGGTTGGCGGACACCTTTGTAGCCCTCAATTTAATCTTGCATTCGGCAGGGGGTTGCCTAGCCGATATCTCTCGATATCGCTGGTGAAGCTCTTAACTCACCGTTGCACCATCGCCTGTGGTATTTCTACCCATCGGCAGTTTTCATTTCTGTGGTCCTATCCACCAGCTCACGCTGTCCGGAGTTTCTCCGGCTGCCTGTCCTTGAATGCACGGACTTTCCTCACCTTGTTAACAAGGCGCGATTGTTCGGTTACTTTAAAATTTTTAATTTACACTGTCTTTTATTGATGTGTTTATTGTAGCATAATCAACTGCTTTTGCATCAGTTGGGTCTATTCTCATTTTTCCTGTTGCTAAAATTTCGATTACATATTGGTCAAAATCGTCTGCACTACAATTTTCATTGCTTTCTCTACAGTTTGGTGCTTCATCTCCGTTTACGTCAACTGTGATTTTCCCAACGCCTGCAGCATCGGTTTGGTCGCCAAATTTCCCAGGTCTGTCCTGACCTTTAGTCCATGCACCAACAGTTTGACTCAAATCCCATTTAATACCGTCTGTTGTGTAATATATGTGGTTTGTTTCGTCTTCTGTTTTTACGTTCAAACGAGAAGCAAAAAGATCTGCAAATTTTGTATTGCCAGCATATGTTTCACCTTCATATCTAACACTGTTATCATAGTCAAATCCAAATGCGCAATAGACTTTTGTCGGGTCTTCGCCTTCTACAACTCCTCTATCGCAGATTTCTTTCATATCAGGGTAAAGTCTTTCATCGTTAATTAACGTACTAACGATTTGTTCTGCTGTATAGAAACTTTTCTTAATCATCATTTTATTTTTATTTGGTCTTGTTTTCATAATAGCTGGAGTTACAACTGCAACCAAAATCCCGATTACGCCCATTGCGACCATTAATTCAGTAAGAGTAAAACCTTTTAATTTTTTCATAAATATCCTTCCTGTATTCATATTCTTTTTTTATAATAACATATTTGGTTGTTTTTTTCAACAAAGAAAATTATCCTCAAAGCTAGTTATATCAGCCGATTAAGAGCTTTTATTTTATATGTAAACTTTTATTAATATAATAGCAAAATAATGCGTTTAGACGAGTTAATATAATGTTCAATCTGATAGGATTACATGAGAGATTGAATAAACAACGAGGGTTAGACGTATGGTCGATAACAGGTCGGCAGGATTTTTCGGAATCGGCGGCTCTTTTAATTTTAAAAGCGGTGATATTTCAGGTACAGCAGCCAAAACTCAAGATGATAAAATGGGACAAGGCGGCGAATACTTTGCTCAGCAAAAAAAATCTGAAGAAGAAGAAAATTCTGATAGCCAAAAATATACTGATAGAAGTGCCGTATTGCGTGCTACATTAAATTCATTGGCAATGATGAATGTAGCTAATGTTATTAACTCTCGTAAAAAAGCTTTGGAAGAACAAAGAGAACGTGATAAGCAGCGTGCAAATAATGAAGAAGAAAAACAAGAGCAAGCTGAACAAAAGTTAGAAGAAGAATTTTATAACATTGCCCGTGAAATGAAAGAAGATAAATAGTTTTAAGAGCTTTAAATTGGTTTTATTTAGTATATTTTTTGCCGACAAGTTCGTCTGGTAGAAACTGCTGATATTCTTTCGGCGCATTATGTGAATAAATATAACCTACGCCAAAACCATAATTTTTAGCATCTTTGTAATGTGCATCCCTCAAGTGCATTGGGGGCGGAAAATCATTACCTGCTTCAATGTCCGCTAAAGCCATATCAATTGCCATTACTGTTTCGTTTGATTTTTTAGCTCGTGCAACGTAAATTACTGCCTGTGCTAAAGGTATTCTGCCTTCCGGTAAACCCAACAATTCAACTGCTTTATAAGCATTTATTGCAACATTAAGCGCATTTGGATCAGCATTTCCGACATCTTCTGCTGCACAAGTTATCAATCTTCTTGCGATAAATCGAGGATCTTCACCTGCCGCAATCATTTTTGCAAGATAATAAATTGCAGCATCCGGATCACTCCCTCTCAAACTCTTTTGGAAAGCGGATGCGCAGTCATAATGCTCTTGTTGAGAATATCGTGTATTTCTTTTTTGGCAAATCTCTTCTATAATTTTTACGGTTAAATTTCTGCGGTTGTCTTTTAAGTCGCTTGCAAAATAAGCATTTTCAACTACGTTAAGGGCATATCTCGCATCGCCTCTTGCAAGATTTATTATAAAATCAATTGCACCGCTTTCGCAATCCATAGGCAAATAGTTTTTTGCCAAATAGGCAAACCCTTTTTTGATAATTTTGTTCATACTGTCGTCGTCGATAGAATTTAACCTTACAACCTGAACTCTTGACAAAAGAGCCGGAACAACTTGGAATGACGGGTTTTCTGTAGTAGAACCAATTAAAAATAAAGTTCCGTTTTCAAGATGAGGCAAAAGTGCATCTTGTTGCGTCTTAGAATATCTATGAATTTCATCAATAAACAAAATTGTTTTGGAACCGGTTCGGAGAGAGGCTTTAGCGTTTTCTACGGCATCTTTAATATCTTTTACACCAGAGGTTACGGCTGAAATTTCAATAAAATTTGCGTTTGTTTTGGTCGCAATCAGTCTTGCAAGAGTAGTTTTTCCGCAACCCGGAGTTCCCCAAAAAATCATTGAAAATAATCTGTTTGTCCTTAATAAATTAAGTATCGGGCTATTTTGAGAAATAACATTACTCTGTCCCAAAAATTCTTCTAAAGTTTTTGGTCTGAGTAGTTCTGCAAGTGGAATTTGTTTATTTTGATTTTCCAGTTCCGTAAATAAGTTGTTCATAGTATAATTATAACACAAGTAGTGAATAGGGAGTGGTAAGACGTGAAAAGTCTTTTAATTAAAGTAATTTGTGTTTTGATTGTGTTAGGTGCGATATTAATTTCAATTCCGACAAGACAAAAAAATGATGGTAATGAAGTTGTATTTTGGACTTTGCAAATGAATGATTTTGCTCCATATATGAATAAGGTTATAAAAGAGTTTGAAGTACAAAACCCTGAAATTAAGATAAAGTGGGTTGATGTTCCATTTTCAGAAGGAGAAAAGAGAACTCTAGCATCTGTTTTGAGTGATAATCCTCCTGATTTGATTAACTTGAACCCTGATTTCTCTGCACTTTTGGCGCAACGTGGTGCGTTATACGAAATCCAACCTGAATATACTAAACAGTTCAATAAATCTATTATAAATTCACTAAAATATAATGGTAAATTATATTCCCTTCCGTGGTATGCGACTTCTGCAGTAACGATTTACAACAAAGATTTGCTTTCAAAATCAGGTGCTAAAATCCCTGCAACCTATGAAGATTTGGCGCAAATTGCTCCTCAAATTAAGCAAAAAACCGGTGCTTATGTGCTTTTGCCAAACATTACCGAAAACGATACAATGTTGAGAATTTTGAATAAATATGGTGTGACTTCTTCTGATATAAATTCCGAAAACTCAATCTATGTTTTTGATTTTTTCAAAAATTTGTATGAAAAAGACTTAATTCCAAAAGAATCTATAACTCAAACGCATCGTGAGGCTTTAGAAAAATACATGGCTGAAAAAATAGTTTTCTTTCAAGCAGGTGCGAACTTTTTGACAATGATTAAAGAAAATGCTCCATCAACTTATAAAAACACGGATGTTGCTCCTCAAATAGTTGGAAAATTGGGACAAAATGACTTTTCTTTAATGAATTTTGTGATTCCGACACGTGCAAAACACAAAGATGAGGCATTAAAATTTGCTTTGTTTTTAACAAATTCTGAAAATCAATTAGAGATGGCAAAGTTAACCAATATTTTAGCAGTAAATCAAAAAACATTAGAAGATGATTTTTATACAAAATATGATAAAGCTGATTTGTCTGCCAAAGCTCGTGTTATCAGTGCCAAACAACTTAATAAAATAGAACCTGTATTTACGCCTGCTCGAAATCAAAAAGAAATAAATACAATCACAAATACTGCTGTCCAACAAATTCTTTTGAACAAAAATTCAACAAAAAATATTTTAGATGATTTGCAAAAGAGAATAAATGCGCTAGGTGAATAAATTAACTCTCCTTTGAGAAAGAGAGTAATTATTTGAACTAAATGAATTACAACCAGGAGAGAGGGTTAAAATATTAGCACCAAAAGCCGTTCATTCCAAACATAGTTGGGCCGCCAAACATAAATGGGGTGTTACATCCACAACCTCTGCCGAAAAATCCGCTATTCCAAAATCCGTTGCCATAAGGTCCGCAACCGTATAATGTTGAATATGGGTTCATCATTCCAAAAATTCCAAACGGAGACGTCAATAAACTAGCCCCAATTAGTGCGGATGTCCCTTTTGCATTAGCTTCAGAACTTCCATAGCCGGCTGCTGAATTTATTGCATAGCCTAAATAACTGCCTGTATTTTCTTGAATATTTTTCGCTGCAGAATTTCGTACCATGCCATTTGCAACATTCATGCCAAAATTAGCAATTGCATTACTTGTGTTTACGCCATTGTTTTTATCTTGTGTGTACCCGACAACACTGCCTAAAATTGCGTTAATGTTACTGGTTGTGTATAAAATACTGTCTAAGCTCATAAATATTCTCTCAATTATATACTTTGTATATATATAAAGTTAAAATTTCTGAATAAATTGCCATGTTTTTAACATTTGTAAACAATTGTTACAACTATCGTAGAAAAGTTTAAAGATTTTTACTTGAATAGCCGATTAACATAATAAGGAAACAATAAAAAAGGGATTATTGGATATGGCAATGAGTGTTTATAATGCACAATACAAACTAGGAATTGATACTACAACTTTGAAGCAAGTTTCAAATGAAATCTTGAAGCGAGCTGCTGAAAAAAACAGTCAGTATAACACAAGTTCATCTTCAGTAAACAACAATATCTTCAAAAATACTCAAAATTTAGGTATTGATTTGTATAATGGAAAAGTTGATACTGTCGTTGCTCGTCAAGTTGCTATGAACAATTCTGGCATGCAAATCCAACTTAATCAAGAAGTTTTGAAATCAATTCAATATTTGAATACACAAGCAGCTCAAAATCTTCAAAAGAATGTTGAAGGCAAAATTACTGTAGCATTGAATGAAGGTGTTGGTAATACTCAAAAAAATGGTGAAACTCCAAAATTCAATAGCATAATCAGCTTGGCTGCGGGTAAAGACAAAAACGGTTCAGCTCCTTCATATAAAGGCGAGTTTTTGTTTATCAAAAAAGATAAAGAAAAAGAAGAAGCAGTTGCTTAAAACCTTGTTATAAAAGCCCTTTTGCCACACGGTATAAAGTGTATTGCTTTTCCTTGTTCAGTTTTCTAAAAGTTTCAACTATCTCTTTTTCAAAATCACTATCTTCGCTTTCTGAAAATTGGAATAATTTGTACAGGTCAACCTCAAGGACTTTTGCAATTTTTTCAAGCGTTCCTATTGTCGGGAAATTACGCCCAACTTCAAGTTTGCTGATATATCCGACATCAAGCTCAAGAATTTCTGCCAATTTTTCTTGGGTTAATTTTTTATTCTTGCGATATTCTTTAATTTTTAAACCTAATAATTCTCTCGTATTCATCTTACTAAACCAATTCTATAAATTTTTTTGTGGAATTTGAAAGCACAAGATGTGCCTTAAAATCAAATAAAGTCATTTCTATTGACAAAAATATCAAAATATGTGATACTTCTTTATAAGAAAGCAATAGAATTGACATTTTGGAGGTTACATGAAACAAGGTTTTACATTAGCGGAAGTTTTGATTACACTCGGTATAATTGGTGTTGTGGCGGCATTGACACTTCCTTCAATTGTTGCACACCAGAGAAAAGTCGAGTATTCATCAAGGTTAAAAAAGTTTTATTCTATGATGGAACAGGCAATTAGAATGTCTGAGGAAGATAATGGTGAAATCTTAAGTTGGACAAGAAGTGGCGGAACTCAAAAGAATGATGAAGGAAAAACGGATTATGACGCTAACGGGAAAGTTTCAAAAGATTTCTTTTCTACGTATTTTTTGCCATATTTTAAATATACCAAATTTGAAGATGGGAAAAATGTGATATTAGAAAATGGTACAAAATCTGGTCAAAATCCGAAAGTTTATCTTCCAGATGGTTCTACAATATCTTTGTGGAATGGTAGTTGTATGGATATTACCTATGATGTAAATGGTGATAGCATGCCAAATGTTAGCGGTAGAGATAGATATACTTTTCTTTTTTGTTTTGACAGCTCTGAAAGAAATGGTCATTGTAGAAGTGCAAATGTTGCCTTCTGTACATATGACACTATAACCGTACCGGCGTCAAGAGAAAGGATATTAAGTTTGTGTAAAAACAACCCTGCATATTGTAGTAAATTGTTACAATATGATGGGTGGGAATTTAAAAAAGATTATCCGCATAGATTGTAAAAATGTTTGAAAAAGCATAAAAAAACACCCACAGATAGTATGAAATCTGTAGGTTCTTATAAAAAAGAGTTTTTATATGAAAAGACTTATTCTTGCTCTTGCTTTTCTTCAACCGGAATTGTTAATTTTTGACCGATTGCCAATTTATTTGGATTAGTCATGTTGTTTGTTTTCATAACAAGAGCTTCTTTATCCTTGCTATATGAACCGTAAAATCTTACCAAAATGCTTTCCATAGTGTCGCCACTTTGTACTGTGTAAATTTCGTTTGTTGCAGTTGGTTCAGATTTTTCTGTTGTAGAAGGAATAAAGTTTAAACTTAATTTTTCTTTTTTTACTTTTGCAGGAGCCGGAGTTGACATGTGATCTTTCAGCATGTCTATTCCGTTAGCTGAAAAGCTGATTAGAACGACTAAAACAAGCATTACAACCGCACCGACAATAAAACCGGCAGCTAAATAAATGCTAGGTGTTTTATCTTGTTTTTGTGAAACTTTAAAATTTTGCCAAAGCATGTCAAGTTCTCGTTCTCTGTTTGGTCTAACATAAACGTTAGGAGAGTTGTCCAATCCGTCGTGTTTATATTTAGACAATGCTTCAAGCACAGCCATTTTTTCCTTAGATAAATTTGATCTTCTGATAGTTGAACTTTTCATGTTTTAATTCCCTAATCTAAATTGTTCTGCATGCAATATATCATAAGGATATTTTTTATTCAAGTGTTTAAAAGTTTGTTACAAAAAATGTAATGAAACGTGAGAAGTCCGTATCGAAAAGATATTTTCTTCCCTTCCCTAATGAGGGAAGGTTGGGATGGGTGCTACCCCGTAAGGGAAACATGAAAAATAAAATCAGCACCCACCTAAATCACCTCTCACAAAACGTGACATTTAGTCACCTTTTGTTCGGCAGAGTCTCGCAGGGAGGAATTGAAGTTTACCTGTTATGACGAGGAACGAAGCGACGTAGTAATCGCATTTATATATAATTTATTTTTAATCTTGAAAAATATTCAAATATATGTTAAAATAGAAACATATATTTGAA
>ERZ1034882.282-NODE-282-length-27927-cov-8.113662_pt1 | contig 27927 bp, 43 predicted proteins | sample MGYA00520606_ERZ1034882 | MGnify/ENA primary metagenome ERZ1034882 (study PRJEB33766, sample SAMN09781726) | gut metagenome | biome: gut microbiome | host: Homo sapiens | place: Madagascar | study: EMG produced TPA metagenomics assembly of the PRJNA485056 data set...
CAAGGCTTTGCCTGAGAAAGAGCTCTCAGACGAAGATATGATGTACGGAGAGCGGAGAGAGGTAGCTCGATGCAAGCTGGAGCTATACGTACTGGTCCAACTTCTAAGAGGCAACCTCTGGTGGGACAACTCATGGGGAACGTGGTTCTGGCAATCCAAGAACGACAAGGACCTGATTATCCTCAGAGACTGGATTGAGCCAAACAAGGGTGGGGCGTAAGCCTCATCCACTAGAGTTAAATAATTTATTACAAACCATTTTAAATTTTATAGAATTATGAAGCAGATTGTAACAATCACTGGTGAGAACTTGAACATCGTAACAAAGAACGTAGAGGCTACAGCAGCTACCTGCAAGAAGACAAAGGCGCAGATGCGTCTCGAAGCTCTTAAGGCAGCAGGCGTTGACGTAAGTAGATACTTCACTCTCGGTGACGACCAGCTTGTCAAGATCGAGAATGGTGCAGCGGTTCCTGTAGACATGGACGATGCGACCATCGATGCGGTAGGCAAGAAGATTGTCGAGGGTGGATACGTGAACAACTGGAAGCTGTTCCGTCGTTGGGTTATGTCTCAGATGTTCCACATGCTGCGAGACATGGAGAAGGACGACAAGTCATTCAACGAGGTGTTACAGCACAAGGGATACGAGTACCAGTGGCGCATGCTGGAGAATGAGCTCTATGCTCAGGTAAAGATGTCTGAGCACGGAGACCTTGCCAATGTCGGTGCTAGAAACCGATGGTTTAACGGCGACGTTGCCAGCGACATGGCTACAGACTACATCAGCAAGCTCCGTAAGTACGTGGACGACAATCTTATCTACAATGTCAAGAAAGACAAGGATGGAAACGAGAAGAAGGCATACAAGCACACCTGCAAGGGTAATCCTTACGTTCGTCTTCAGAACAAGGACATTTTCGTTGCAGACTTAGAGAAGAAGGTCTTCACTCCTCTCAGAGAGATTGCTAACGAGATGGCGGCTGTCCCTACATACAAGCAGCTCTATGATGCAGTTCACAAGTTTAACAAGAACCGCAAACATCTAGAATGGAATACCAAGCAGTCTGACGCATTCATCAATGCCTACAAAGGTTCTGGCTCCTACTACACGATGAGAAACCTCATTATGTTCCACGGAGCCAGATTCTGGAAAAACGGGCGAAAGATGTCAGAAGCCAACTCGTTGAAGGAGATTGAGTCTAAAGCAAAGCTCTATGATGAGCAGGGCTGGAGAATGCTCGGTGTTCTCAAGCAGCTCATTATAGAGAACGATATCGACATCCAGGGAAAGATTAACGAGTGGAAGAAGTAATCACCAGTAAGATGTAAGGTTCGCCGCCTAAAGAATGGTGGTCCGGCAGTAATTTACAAGAGCTTCTGCAACGGAAGGATCTCCTCCAGTTACTACTGGAGGTAATCCTTCGAGCTAAAGCTCTCCAGATCAAACTACTAAAGTAAGGCGCCAGCCGGGAGCCATCCTAGCCAAAAGTCGGTTACTGATTCGGTAACCGATTCAATGTTTAACCAATAAAATGAAGGATTATGAAAGAAATCAAAGAGAAGATTGATGTGAATTCCCTTGTTCCTGCACCTCTAGATAACAAGAATGTTATGCTTGACTGGTGGGAAGAGAACATGTTCGATGACGGAAGCTATGCATTCTCCGGGAATACATACCTCGGATTCATTGCCGGTGTTCCGGTAATGGCAACAATCAAGGACAACATCGTCAAGATAAAATGCATTCCGCAGCCATTTCGCAGTACGGATAAGCTTGATGATTTCGGAAATGCAGTTGTTAAAAACATGACGGAAGACGAATGTAACCTCCTCACTTCTATGATTCCGGCGTACAAGCAGTACATAGATGACGAGAGAGAAGGCAGCAAGCTAGTGATATCGATGAGCATCTACGACGATGAAGCAACGATTTCATTCCACTGGAACGTGCCGAAAGATTAGCCAAACATGTCAGTCGTTAACAGCGGCTGACTCCTTATCATAACTAGATTTTGTTTAAATGGTTCAAGCCGGTCTGTCGTGAGACACGCCGGTTTTTTGTTCCCCAAGTATAAACCAATTAAATTAGAATTATGAGTAGAAATTACTGGACATTAAACAAGGAAGGTATGAAGAATCGCCTGTCTAAGGCACAGGCAGCTTACGAGAACGCATTGAAGAATGTAGAGAACCTGCACGTCAAGATCAGTGAGGGTAATAGCAAATTGGGAGCTATCCCATCTGTATCGCTTATCCCTGTAATGGATTGCGGTAACTGCGCAATCTGTGCGAAGAGCTGCTATGACCTCCGAAACGACCTCATCTATAAGGAGGTCATCAAGACGAGATCCATCAACTCTGCAATCTACCACGAGGATCCTGAGCGATACTTCAAGGAGATTGACGGATATCTTGACTACAGATTCCCTCGTGCGTTCCGATTCCATATCGGTGGTGACATCCAGGACAAATGGTATCTTGACAAAATGTGCGAGATTGCTCGCAAGCATAAGGATACCAAGTTTCTAGCGTTCACCAAGATGTTCGATGTGTGTAACGAATATCTCGATGAGGGAAACGTAATCCCAGAGAACATGCACATCCTATTCAGCGGATGGCTTGGTCTCAATATGGATAACCGCCACGGATTCCCGGAGGCGCATCCTATCTTCGAGAGCGGAACGTCTGCTCCGGAAGGAACACGTCTATGTACCGGAAACTGCACAGAGTGCCTGAAGGAAGACAGACTATGCTGGTCCATCGGCAAGGGCCAGGCGGTAGGATTCCTTGCACACTAGCCAAAAGCCCTCTTCGGAGGGTACTATGTCTAACCATTTAAAATTTTGTGAATTATGGCAACAGCAAGAAGAGGAACAAAAATGCTCAAAGCTTCTGACATCATGAAGAGAAAGGGCATTGTCCAGAAACAGATGGACATGAACAAGTTCAACGAGGTTGTAGAGAATTTCTTTATGACCCATGAGCCTAAGGATACGATTCTCCTTACGCCGAAGAGATTCATCGAGATGGATAACCCGCCAGAGGGTGACTTCATCGACTATCTCGACGTGAGCGTGTGGGAGAAGAAATGCGATGATCCTGATGACAAATTCGACTTCATCAGCTATCAGTGCATGAAGAAGAGCGGGATGCTTCGTCCCATCCTTATTGTGAACGAGCCTTTCATCGGCAATGCTGCCGGGTGGCTGAGAGATTTTTGTGGATTCACTGTGAAGAGCAGAACACGAAAGAAGAAGAAGGAGTATATCGTGTCTCTGCCGGTTTAAAGCCGAAAAATGCGTGGAACATTATTGTTTCACGCTCCCAGTATTAACCAATTAAATAGAATGATTATGGAAATAGTAGATGTAAATGTAAGCAAGTTTGACAAGTATGACATGGAGAACGAACTCTATTATGAGCCTCTGTGGGAAAAGATGTTCGATGAAGGTCTGTATACGGACAACTACTGCAACGAGGCGGTCGGTTTTATTTATTCAAACGCTTGTCATGCAGAGGTCTATGACAACGCAATGGTTGTCAGATGGATAAAAGACAGTGCAAACAAGATTCGCTTGGCCATGGTGGCAAACGACCTGGTAAATAACCTCATGGGCACAGAGAAAAAGAAGATCATCACAGAGGAGAACAACGGAACCACGCTCCTTACTGACGATGGCATATATCTTAACATCTTCGTCAATTTCGAGATGCGTTACATACAGATTCTCGCTTACACGGAAGCCTAAAAAGCCCTCTTCGGAGGGTGCAAGTATTAACCAATTAAGAATAGAGATATGGAAGAAAAAATCGAAAAATTCAAGGAATTGATGAAAGCAAAGCATAACTGCCAGTTTTGCCTTGACCATGTTACAGGAAGTGCGGACATGCACGGATTAGTGTATTGGGCAGAGAGAGTCGAGAAATTGAGACAGGAGGTAGCAGAGATGTTGTAGCCAAACAAGCCTGCCGGGAACGGCGGGCATCAAGTTAAACCAAAATATTAAGATTATGGATAGAAAAGTATTGAAAGACAAGATTGATGAGTTGCGCTCAACTGCAAAGATGGAGCTTGCATGCACCATCCGTGAGATCATGAGAGAGCACAATGTGCAGAAGAAAGAACTTGGCTGGCCTGTAGTTGTCAACAATAGCAGTCTTGTAGATATCGTAGAGGTAGGCAGTGGAGATACAGACATCCCGGTTTTCGTCATAAATGTTGGTGTTGGCTACTACAAAGAGCCTCACAAGGTAAGTGCTTTGGACGATAGCGTATCGGTCGAGCTACTCGCTGATATTGCGACAGGGTTGAATAACGAACTGAGTGGATACGTCAGCACTTATGTGGCAAAGTACAGATTCATCTATGACGACGGAACTACTGCTGACATGGATGAGCCTTATGTATTCCTTGCAGAATCAGAAAGAGATGCCGAAGATAAGGCAGATGACTACGCGAGCGTATGGAATGAATGGAATGATGATACGATAGAAATTGTATCAGTCGAGAAGCAGACTGCTTCGGAAAGTTAATTTAGCGTTAAAAACGGCAAAGGTGATGGTTTATAAAATAAACTTTGTTACCTTTGCACTATAAACCAAAAAGTTAGAATTATGACAGAAGAATTAAGAATCAAGACAAGAGACTGGGAACGACTGTTAAGCCCTGTTCAGCAGGAGAAGTACAAGCTCGCTATCAAGCAGGGTTGGTTCTCTGACTATCACAGCAACGCATGGAGGCACAACACCTTCTACGGAGCTTATATCTGGAAGTATCCGAAGTTCATCAAGGTCGTGAGAATGTTCGATGAGCTGTTGGGCCACAAGCCATTGTGGGAAGACATCACTGACGACAACCTCCGTGACCTCTTTGAGAAGATCAAGGAGAACTACGCTCCAAACTCCGCAAAGACCGTATGCGCCACCATCAAGGCGGTGATACGTGAGAACGATGCTACGAAGGAGATAAACAGCCCGACGTTCGGAAAGATACTCAGAACGAAGGCCGTGCCCGTGCAGTCTGTCTATCTCTCGGATGAGGAGATAAACAGAATCATCAATTACAATCCAAGAGGACAGACGAAGAGATATGTTCAGCGCATGTTCCTCATGGAATGCCTCTGTGGAGCACGATATAGCGATTGTCAGAGGATAACCCCCGAGAACATCGACGACACCGGTCACTTCATCGTCTATGTGGCACAGAAGACCAAGACAGAGGTAAGGGTTCCTCTTCACAAGAAGCTCCGTCCGTTCCTGGTATGCGGCACGGGTGTCGAACCTCTCCCTGGCGAAATCAGCGAGATGACCTTCAACCGAACCCTTCGTGACATCTGCCGTGAATGCGGAATAGATGCGAACACGAAGGTGTTTAAGGCCGGAAGGGAGGAGACCGGAAAGAAGTACCGCTTCATCTCCTCACACACCGGCAGACGTTCGTTCGCCACGAATCTCTCCAAGAAGGGCGTACCATTGGAACAGATTGCCGTCATGATGGGCCATACCAGCAATGGTAAGCCCAACATTCAGATGACGATGCGCTACATCGTCGGAAAGACGGAAATCGACAGCAGTACCCTGAGACTGTTCGGTGTATACGATAAGGATCTGGATGATGGTCTAGATGAGGACCAAGCTAAAACTGGAGGTGGCCAATAGCCATCTCCTGCTATTGTTTAACCAATTAAATAACGAATATGGTAGAAGATTATACAGAAGAAGAGTTGAATAAACTCATCAATGAGTGTCAGAAGAAGTACGAAAAGCTCGAAAAAGAGACCGTAATGAAGGCTCTTACTGGCGAGATTGGCACAAACTCTGCAATGGTGGAGGAGTTGGAGATTCTCAACATCCATTATCACGACGAGATGGACGAGTACGACCTCACCGCACTCGACCTGAATCCGGGTCTTATCGAGAACTTCAAGAGAGCAGAGCGTGAAGGCAAGAACGTTATCTTCGAGGCGCAGGAGTATCTAAAGATTCTCGGTATGTGCGAAGAGATGTTCAACCAGAAGATGTGGGTCAACGAAGATGGTCACATGTGTGACGAAGACGGAAACAGACTATCTGCCGACGGAGAACATCGTGTATTTGAGGTCATTAAATGCGGAAAATGAGTTTTTACATAACTAGATTTGTTTAAACGATATCCCCTCTTGCCCGTGAGGGTAGGAGAGGATTTTATCCAAAAACAGATATAATAATCTGACTATTATTAACTAAATTTGGAATTATGAAGAAAACAATGAATGAGGATTTACCTTACGAGCAGCAGATGAAGCCTATCCTTGCAAGCTACGACAGACTTGTTGAAGAGAACCAAAATCTCAAGAATAGAGTAGCAGAACTGGAAAAGGCCTTGAAGTCTGCTAGTAACGAATCGGAAAGAAAGTACAACGCAGAGATTAGCGACATCATTAACACCTGTAAACAGCGAGGCGAGAAGCTTGAGTGGATTCAGAAGACACTGGAAGATTATCTCGTGAGTTTAGGTATTGAGCTTCCTCAGTACAGAACGGTTTCCAAAGTCGTGAAGATGATCGTTAAGATTTAGCCCCGATTAGCCAAACCAAGGAGCTTCGGCTCCTGCCAATTAATAACCAAGCCCTACGCAACACGGTTAAGCGAAAAGAATATGAAGTTACAGAATTCAACAGGAGAAATCCTAGGAAGAAGAAAGGTGTATTATGTGACCATCTATAATGAAAGTAACGAGATGGTTGCCTTCCTCGGGAGTGAGTTGCACTACGTCTCATCAAGAGTCGATGCTGCACTGTTCGATACGGCAGTGGAAGCAGAAGAGCTGATGAAGAAGGCAGAAGCTAAAGGAACCTGCAACACGATATACAAATTCGCAAGAATGGTAGTATCGCGTGATACTCAGTATCAGGCCCAGGTTTGGAAGTTCTAGACCGCAAATAGCCGCTTATCCACTTACAGATAGGCGGCTATTTTATTAAAAGTCACCACTAAAAACACACCGAGAAACGCTCTTTTTTCTTAAGAAGTGTTAATGTAAATATTCTATACTTTAACGAATGACACGAACTCCTGTTTTTACTTCAATCGAAATGCATAGCTAAATCAGCACTTTCGGGAGTTTTGTTTTTACTTTTTACTTGAATGGGCGGATTTTTGACACAAATCAGGCATTTGGAGGGTAAGAATAATCGTCGTATCTTTGCAGTGCTTGTTAGAAGTAACGCACTAAACAGCGGACATATGAGTATAATTAAGTGATTATTCACTTCCCTATACGACCCTATCCAGAGTTCGGAGCGTTACACGAACAAAGGATAGGGTTTTTACTTTACCCTATTCCTTTTTCGGTCGGACAAGTAGTCTTGGTGGCTTGTCGGCTAAATACACTCGGCTACACAGACTTTAAACCCACGTCACAAGAGGTGCATGGTGACACCGCAGGAACTGAAGGCAGAAGGCGGGCAGGGCTTGGCGTACCAAGAAAGCTGCTTAGATTAGGTGCTGTACGATTTGGCAACCGATCCGACCGAAGGGGCTCATTATACTGGGTTCATGTAACTTCGAGTGGAATATTCCTACCAAGCTCTCATAGTTTCAATGACTAATGGGGGTAAGGGGGAGAACCACTCTCTCAGAGGTCTATTGCCTGTTTCATATAACCTTTTTAAAAAGGAAAATATTAATTTTAAATAAGTAAATATAGGGAAGATGATTACAAATCAAGTAATGAAGAGACCAATGGGTAACTTTTTGGTCGAGCAAAGGACAAAAGATAGTATGTTCAATGCTACAAACTTGCTCAAACAGTGGAATGAAGCAAGTGGAGAGAAGAAGGAGATTACAAAATTCTTCGATAACGACAACACAAAGGAGTTTATTTCTGCTCTGATGGAAGAAGAAAATCTACATACGCAAAAATCTGCGTATGTAAAATCGAACGCAAGGTCTGATAGAGGTGGAGGAACTTGGATGCATCCAATCCTCTTCGTTAAGTTTGCGATGTGGCTTAATCCTCGATTCGAGGTTCAGGTTATCAAGTTCGTATACGACCAGATGCTGAAATACAGAAATGATGCCGGCGACGCATATAAAGAGCTTGGTACAGCTATCGGTAAAATTGTCAGTAAGAAGTTCATGCCAGCAGCTATGTGCAAGATAGCAAAAGCAATAAACTATGTTGTTTTTAATGAACACGAGCACGAAATGCGTAACAAGCACGGAGAAGAATCCAAGCAATACGAGTTGTTCAGTATGGAACGCCAAGTTGCTATGCTCATCAATGATGGATTTCTTCACTCGTATGACCAGGTAATAGAGTATTTGAGAAAGAAGTATTCTGAGAAATACTTGCCATCGGTATTACAGACAAAATAATACATTCACGGATTGTAAACGAAATGTGACCGAAAATCGCATTTGCATAAATATATTGAGATTATGAACAAGAAACTAAGATTGCTGGTGACTGCAAAGTGTCACAACAAGTGCCCTATGTGCTGCAACAACCAGTTCGACTTCGAGAAGATTCCGGTAGTTGACAGATTGGACTACGATGAGATTAGTATCACTGGTGGAGAACCTCTTCTGCCGGATTGCAACGGAAAGACAATGTGGCTTGCTCACGGAATCAGAAACGTATTCCGTACGCTCGGAATTCCTGCACCAAGACTTTTCCTCTATACGGCATGGGTTGATTACAGAACACTCCGCAATCGCAGCTATGACTTCGACGGAATCTGTCTTACGCTCCACAGCAAGCTCGATGTGGTAAAGTTCGTTGAAATGAATGATGTGATGCTTAGACACAAGAGAAATCGATGGCAGGACAATGGTTTCAATCCTGACTGCTCCCTCCGTCTCAACCTCTTCGCAGACATGAAGGCTCTTCTCCCTAAGGACATCGACCTGTCTATGTGGAAAGTGAAGGACATGGAGTGGGTGAAGGATTGCCCGGTTCCAAAGGGTGAGGACTTCCGAAGAATCAAGGAGCTGTTCTAGTGGATAATTTTTAATATTTAAATAATATGAGTGTAAAAAACATTATTTTGGCATCAGTACTCGCAATAGTAGTACTCGCCGCAGGTTCAGTTATCGGTTGTTATTTCCATTACAACAACCAGGAAATCTCACTTCGCCAGCAGTCAGAGGCTCAGCGTGGCAAGATTGAGGGTGTTCACGACAAGATGTGGAAGATTCTCCAGCAGAAGGCACAGGTTACGGATGAGTACAAGTCTTCATTCGAGTCCATCTATCCGAAGCTCATTGAAGGCAGATACTCAAAGGGAGACGGCTCACTTATGAAATGGATTCAGGAAAGCAACCCTAACTTCGACGTTTCGCTATACAAGGACCTCATGCAGTCCATAGAGATTCAGCGCTCCGAGTTTCAGACATCACAGGAGAGAATGCTCGATATCATCCGTGAGCACGAGACGCTCGTGAAGACATATCCGGCGAAGTGGTTCGTATCTGACACCAAGCCTATCGAATACAAGGTCATCTCCTCATCCAAGACAAAGATGATCATGCAGCTTGGAGAGGATAACGACGTAGACCTGTTCAAGAAGTAACGGCTTATGGAAATATTCATATTCCTAATCCCATTCGTGGTTGCTGCTTTCCTGTTGATTTTCTTCAGGAAGCAGACCACCTGGTGGGAATACGCAGTACTCATTGTTCCATCCATCCTAATAGGCATCCTCTTGGAGTTCGTGTTCAAGCAGTCCAATGCTGCTTACACGGAGTATCTCGGAAGTTACGTGACAAGAATCCGTCATTACGATGCCTGGAATGAGTACATACACCGCACGTGTACAAGGACCGTTGGAAGCGGAAAGCATCAATGTACGGAAACGTATGATTGCTCGTATGTTGACGAGCACCCTGAACGTTGGACTTATTTCGATGCTAGGAACAAGGAAGAATACTTCATGACCGACAACGAGTTCAATGTAGTCAGAAAGATTCTTGGAACCCCTAGCGTGTTCATTGATATGCACAGGGATTACTACACTAAGGATGGTGATGCACAGGAATGGGCGTGGGATGGTTCCATTAAAAACTCGTACACATTATCTTCCGAGCACGATTATAAGAATAAAGTGAAAGCCTCACGTTCTATTTTCAAGTTTGAGGATATTGATTATCAGCAGGCACGCAAGCTTGGATTGTTCGAGTATCCGAATATCGTTCTTTATGACCAGAATCCTGTTCTCGGACTGAAGATCCCGAAGAATCAGGAGAAGGCAATGAGATGGCTGAACGGATACTATGGCGAGCGGAAGCAGTTTAGGGTGTTCGTCCTGTTCTTTACGAACAAGCCGGAAGAAATCGTAGAAAAGCAGCGCTCATACTGGCAGGGTGGCAACAAGAATGAGCTTGTTGTGTGCGTCGGTATTGACAAGAACAAGAATGTCAAGTGGTGCAACGCATTTTCATGGTGTGATAGCCCGGTCGTAGGCGTTAAGAGTAGAGACTGGTTTATGAGCAATCCTGTAAATCTCGAAAAGTACGCCGAGTATATCGGTCCGATTGTAGAAAAGGAATGGCATAGAAAGAACTTCGAGGATTTTGATTATCTTACCATCGAGCTTACCGACGGGCAGTACTGGGCTATCATTGTTCTCCTGCTGATATTCAACATTGTAATGAGCTCCTGGATTGTAACCAATAATTATAAAAACGATTTGTAGCGTATGAAAGAAAGACTAAAAATGATTTTCGACCGCATCGACATCTTTGTCGTGTGCATCATCCTCGGGACTTGCGTCTGTATTGCGGAGGCGTTCCTTGGGTTTTGGAATATATTTGCAGATTGCTTCATCATGACTTTCCTCATTTCTGAAGTCTGCTACACCAAACGCTGCAACGAGAAGCTTCAAATAGAGCTGATAGAGACAAAGGAAAAGCTGAAGGAAGCTGAGAGTGACCATCTAGAGATTGCCAAAAAGAGCAAGCTCGTAAACCTCTATACACTACTGATGAAGCTGTGGCGGGAAAGATGGAAATGCGAACGCGCCAAGGTCAATTACTGCAAGCGCAAGATAACATCGAGACAACTTGTTGATGCGATGAATCATGAAGAGAAGGAGGAATCTGAGATTTCCGATAAAATCGTTGAACTTGACAAGGAACTTGGCGAATTCTACAAATAGATACTTGTCATAAAACAACTTTCCCCACGTCATGTTCCGATGGCGTGGGGATTTTCTATGTTAACCGTTCAGATAGTCGATGACTTTTCGGTTCGCCTCGTCTATCTTCTTATTGTCGAACTGAATATACAATGAAGTGGTATCGCTATCCCACTCACTATGGCCCAGAGCCTTGCCGATAACTTCCTTCGGAATATCAATGCTCGCCGCTATGGTGGCCCAGCTTCTTCTTGCAGTGTACCATATAATATCTTTGTGAAGCGGCTTGATTTCCTTCTTGATCAAGGCGCCACGCTTGTTCTTCTTCATTTCCGTTGGTCCGATTCTCTTCAGGTAATCTCCTAACGTTCTCCTAAAGCTTGATTCCTTCGTTCCGTCATCAAGGATGCACAGAAGATGGTCCTTTCCCTTATACTTCTTGATGATTTCCATCGCTTCCGGCTCAACCTTGATGTCGTAGAGCCTGCCGGTCTTGTTGCGCTTGTATTGGATGCGCCCTCTCTTGATGCAGTCAGCAGGAAGTTCGAGCAGGTCGGAGAGGTTGATGCCTATCAGATAGAACCCGAGCATGAACAAGTCACGGTACTTCTCCATGAAAGGCTCTACCGGAAAGTCACGATACTCCCTCATCTCCTCGGCACTCAGATACAGGTACTGCTGACGCTCCGTCTTGATGGAAAACTTACGGAAAGGATATTTGGTGGTAATCTCATTATCTATGGCCCAGTTGAACACCGTACGTATGTTTCTAAGGTCGATGGCTATTCCACCGCTCATGCGGCCTTTCAGAAGCTCATGCGCCTGGAATCTTTCGAGCCAGTCTCTGTCGATGCTGTCGAAGTCGGCATGTTCATCGAAGGATTCAATCCTCTTCCTTGTTCTTAGAAATATCTCCTTGGTGCTATCCTTAGCCTTAGTCTTGATGAACTCATCGATGTAGTAGAGGATATTCTTCTCTACAGATGCAGCCCTTCCGTTGATGATGGCTTTGATTTCGTCCTTCATCCTTGCTGCCGGAAGTTCGCCGTTCATATAGATATATTCCTCCACGGACGCAAACAGCCTTGCAAGCATCGCCGTCTTGGCTCTTGCGTTCGGAACACTCTTCGGGAAGATCATCCCGCTGAACTTGACGGTACTCGTGATACCGGTATAGACCTGGAATCTCTTTCCCTGATAACTGATGATGAAGAAAACCTTGAGAGACTTTCCTTCAACGTATGTCTTGATGCTATTCATACTTACTCACAGATTTTACTCACAATTTTACTCACAACTCAATTTTACTCACATATTACTCACAAAACTACTCACATTGGCGTACATTATGCACGCTTTTGTACCTATTTTGTGGGTGAAAATGATGGATTTTACTATGTTTTTAATGGTGAAAAATGATGTAAGTGGCTGATTATCAGTATTTGAGCGAGATACGGGAGTCGAACCCGCCTCACAGGCTTGGGAAGACTCTCGTGTGTCTCGGTAAGCCTCTAATACTGATAGTATTTGGCGTAATCGCAGGGTACTCACTCACATATTACTCACAAGAAATGCGATTTTTCTATTTTAATGGTGTATATAATGCTGCCGTTATTCCTTCATAACCAGGTATTGTGTTCGAAACGAATACCTGCTTACTTGCTGCATCCACAGACTTAGCGTTTATGTAAACGTATCCCTGACTAGCGATGCCACCCAGATATCTTTCACTCATAAAGTTGTTCATCATCTGCAATGCTTGCGTAGCGTTTCCGTGCATAGTCATAGACACAAAGGCACTCTCCAGTTTGTCGTTCTTGAATTTATATGCTACGACATCGATATCCTCATTCATTGCTGGGTAGTAAAGAAGCATCGTTCTGTCGCTCTTCTTTGTGTCAAGGCTTCTGGTCTCGTATCTCATTACATCTTCAGGTGTAGCGTTCAGTTTACATAATGGCTCTCTGAAGTAATTATATGAACCTCTTACCGTAACGTTACATTGACTCTTGGATCCTCCGGACATAGCGTAGATAGCTGTCTCACCAACATGGTTAGCCGTAACCTCTCCGTCGTTCACGGATGCGACAAAGTTGTCTTCTGAAGACCAGGATGCCTTACCTGTATGGGTGATAGTATACTTATCACCATTTTGTAAGGTGATGGCTCTCTCATTCATTGAGAATGGCTCGTCATCGCTACTACTGCTGCTGCAAGAGAAAAACGATGCTCCTGCCAAAGCTACTGCTGTTGCTAATAATACCTTCTTCATAATCCTTATATATAATAATGTTATACATCGATTCCGTTATCTGCAAGAATCTTCCTGAGAAGACGAATCTCGCTGTCCTTTGCCTTGATAATCTCATCCTTGGCGTTGATGATCTGAATGAGCTGGGCATTCTTATCATTGAGAGATTCTTCTTCTCGCTCTTTGGCCCGATCTGTGCCAGTTTCGATATTCTGGTTGTTATGGTGGCCAAACATGCTTGCTATTACTGACGTTGATGGGTTCGAGCTGTCTTTTGCATGTTGAGCCGCCCGTTCTATTTCCTTTTTTATCAAGTCATCAGCAATCTGTAGATGTGGATAGCTGCCAGATATTCTGTTCAGCTCCTTCTTCTTCTCCTCTAGCTTTTCAGGCAAGTACATCGGACCAATCCCCGTTTCAAACCACTGGTCGTTGACTAGTAATGAATGTTTCATCTTACTTATGTCAACCCTGGTGATAGCAACTTTACCATCGAGCTTCCTGCCGATATTCTTTATATCGGTCACCTTCATGAACTGCTGCTTGTTAAGCTGCTCGCACCTCATTACTTCTCTTAGTCTTTCTTGCAGTGCTGCTACACGATTTTCTGTTGTTGCCATACATTTATATTTTTATATACGTAACTAAAGCTTACCCAATCGTTAATATAGTTTAAAGGTGCAAGAAAATCATGTAAATTGTTTGGTGTTTACACGAAAATCATGTACCTTTGCACTCGTGATTCAGTTAAAGCAATAAAACAACACTGACACAAACGGAGGCCGAAGCGACCGAAAATGCCGTATCTTACATTAGCACTGCAAATATACGACTTTTCTGCGAATCCTCCAAATATTTATAGTTAATATTAAATAAAGCAAGATGAAAAAGTTGACAAAGGCAGACATTTTAGGCATAAAGCCTGGAAAAATCGAGGTGTTTGTACTCGATAACGCCAAAGCTATCATGTCGGCTCGACAGTATGCTTGGCTGCTAGGTAAGACTGAACCGCCTGAAGGTGTGGCGAGATACAAAACGAAGGCTAACTTCGAAAACAAGACGCTTGTCATCGAGGCGGTTCCGGTTGAGTGATAAACTTTAAAAGGTTAGATTATGGAGGAAATAGCTAGAAAAGAAACAATGACCTCGCTTGATATAGCTGAGGTGACTGGGATGCGACATGCTGATGTTATGAGAAGTATCCGAAATATGGAAGAAGCGTGGGTGAAAGTATCAGAACGCAATTTTGCGTTGTCATCATATAAGCAGGCTCAGCCTAACGGAGGATACAAGGACGTTCCTTGTTACGTTCTCAACAAGACAGAATGTTTGTATGTTGCCACAAAGTTCAATGACGAGGCAAGAGCGAAACTGGTGTTGCGTTGGGAGGAACTGGAAAATCAAGCCCGCAAGAGCGAAATCGTTATGCCAAACTTCTCGAATCCTGCTGAAGCAGCTAGAGCGTGGGCTGATCAATATGAGAAGAATCTCGCTTTGGAAGCCAATAACAAAGAACTGAAAGAAGAAAACCAACATCTTGCTCCGAAGGGAGAATATTTCGATGATTTGGTGGCAAGAAATCTTCTTACGAACTTTACGAAGGTGGCGCATCAGTTAAATATAAAGCGGAAGACCTTTATAGAATGGTTGATAAGAGATAAATTTATTTATCGAGACCAGAAGAATAAACTCGTTCCTTATGCCAAGTATGCTCATACATATTTCCATATAAACGACACGAAAGGTAAATATAGCAAATGGGCAGGTAACCAGACGCTAATAACACCGGAAGGAAAAGAGGCGTTTAGATTGCTTTATGAACGAAGAGGTGAAAATTTATTAGAGTTTAAAAAGTAAGGTTATGACACAAGAAGAAATTAATGATAAATTCATCAAGGAAAACCATTGCGAGAAATATCTTGCAAGGGATGTTTCAGGATTCAATCCTGATGTGTCTTACGAAGTTCAGACTACAACGGGTTTTTGTGTTGATGAAAAAAGGAACCCAACTGAAGTTGCGGATGATTTAGTTTGTGTTACTATCTATGATAGTGATGAAAACGAGGAACTTGACGGAGCATCGATATTACTCAGTCGCAAAGAAACACTTTCTCTGATAGAGAAGTTAGCGAAAGCTGCTAGTTTGTTACGTAAAGAATATACAGATTAAGCCTATGCCTCGCAAGAAAGTATCAGTAGAGCCTGTCGAAAAGATATGGCTCTCCACAAAAGAGTTCGCCAAGTATATTGGCATGAGCACTGGCTACATACATGACTTGAGAAAGAGCGGTCAGATTCATCACTACATGATTGGCAACACCGCATTCTTCAAGAAGTCAGATATAGATGAGCTCATCGAAGGACACAAGGTGTGCTGATGTCCGCAAGATGATAGAGAAGAATAAGGTTGTTAGTTAATAATAGTAAGTTTTAGTTATTCATGTTTTATGCCGTGGCCCGTGAGGGTGATAGGTTAGTTTTATGTTGATAACTCATAGCGATGAGTGATGGGGCGGATTTTACCCATATCGTTTGCGCCCCATTTTGGCTGAGTAGCTCAGTTGGATAGAGCATCGTTTTCCTAAAACGAGGGTCGAAGGGTCCGAGTCCCTCCTCAGTCACACTCTCTTACAAATCCGTTTCGTATGTATCTCGAACGGTGCAAAGGTAAGTCCTTACCTTATAAAGTAGGTCGTTTTAGGGCAGCGACAATCTTGCACCGGGAGAGGTTCGGAAAGGACCAGAGAAGTAGTTCTTTGACACATCGGTTAAAAAGTGGCGTGGAAAAAGAAGTAACCGGATAGCGCAGTGAGCGCCGTGATTCTGGTGAAAGGACGCACGCAATACGAAAAACCCAGCTAATCTGATCAAGTAGGCAGACGGACTACATCGGAATGAAGAATCGTCGATGCAAGCACTGGTGAAAATGTTCAGTCTGGTGAGCAGGAAAAGCTCTGAAAATCCAATGTGAATGACTTTAATCATATTCGCACTATATAAAAAGACAATAGGCTAGTAGTGTAACTGATGCACGGCGATAACAAAATGATACCATTCTTATCATCGCAAGAGGTTCTTCGTTGAGCCCTAGCCTCCAAATGATTACTTGTTTCGTTTCAAGTATTTGATATAAATGACTTTATTGAATTGTTTTCTTTGCAGCCGGTTCGTGAGAATAGGCTGCCATATCGCAGGTTGGAGCAGTTGGTAGCTCGTTGGCCTCATGAGCCAAAGGTCGCAGATTCGAGTTCTGCACCTGCAACAACAGTTTTCTTTAAATTAAAATAGGTGAAAAAGATTGATACATGTAGGCAGCTCGCCCGTGAGGGTAGGCTGCTTTTAAAAGAGCTTTCATGTAATAGATTATATTCGTTCTAAATCGAGTGGAGTAGCTCAGTTGCAAGAGCGCCTGTTATAAATACAGGAGGTCGATGGTGCGAGTCCATCCTCCACCCCTATAAGCTTCTTTTCGTTTTTCGTGAAATTTAATTGGTTGAAAGGCAAGCCCAGTAGCTCAACTGAATAGAGCCGTGGTATCCGCGAGGTTGGGAGTTTGAGTCTCCCCTGGGCTTCACAAGTAGGTAAATTTTTGTATTTATTTTATCATTGTTCCTCTGAAAGCGTTCAGAGTGTATTCCATTATGATGATTAGATGAAAATGAAAACATTCTTAGATTTTCCTCTTGCTTGTGAAAGTAGGAGGTATTCGCTACATTAGCTCAGTTGGTTAGAGCACTTGATTTGTACCCAAGGGGTCGCAGGTTCGAGTCCTGCATGTAGCTCAATGTGTTTGCCAAACGTTTTTTAAATTTTTTATTGGTTAGAAAGGGAGTGAGGTTGTTAAGTCATCCTCCTCCCGATTGTTTTGGGTTGAATTCAATATGAAGGTAAAAAAGACAATAAGAATCCGCAAGGAGAATATCAGGGAACTCAAGAAGCTAGAATGCGTCGAGAGTATTGAACAGAATGGAAGGGACATTCTCGTTCGCCTGAATCCCGAGTACACGGAAGGAAAGCAGGAGGCTGTCAGAGACGAGTATCTCGTACAATGGGACAGCGGTAAGTGGCAGCGCTTCGGCGAGGCAGCGTTCAATCACCTCTATAAAAATCCCGCAAAGGAGGCGGGTGCGACATGGGGCGAGTAGGGTCAAAGAAGTATTACGCTCCCGATGGGAACGAATACGATTCCAGGGAAGAGTACCAGTACATGCAGACAATCCTCGACGATCCTGGCATAAGCTGCATACACAGGCAGGTAACCATCACGGCAATCAATCCGGTATGGATGCTGAAACCAAAGCAGCTTAAGACTAAGGTCAAGTACGAGAGAAGGTCACTGCTTTACGGTCACAACTATACCGCCGACTTCGTTTACCGGGAAGGCGAGAAGATTGTGATATGTGATGTCAAGAGCCTCTATACCTCTCAGTTCAGGGAGTTCTCGATAACGTCTAAGGCAGTCGTGGCAAGACTTATTGCCCACAACAGAAAACGTCACAACGGCGAGTCTGTCGTGATATTCCGAAAGGCTATCAAGGTAAAGAAGGACGAGTGGAAGATTGTTGATTATCCACCGTCTGACTGCACCATTATATAATAAGGTATAAGTGTTTTATTGTTATATAGTTTATTTTGTTGCTTTTGGCTGTGATGGCGGTGGAGATTAGAATCTCTGCCGTCATCTTGCTCTTAGGCATAGTGTAAGAGGAGATTCAATAATGATGATACTAGTAAAATGCCTGATATTCACAGTGCTGATGTTTGCAGTCGTAGGAATGGCTGCACACGCACTCGGGCTTGACAAGGAAGATAGTTAGTTTAATTCTAAAATATTTTAAATTATGGACAAAGACAAGATTTTAGTCAGTGTAGTAATTGACAAGCAGGCTCTTATTGATAGAGCATTCGACATCTCGAAGACTCATTCTGAGTTCAATGAGCTTAAGAAGGTTATCGACGGCAAGAACCAGTTTACTCGTGATATCGACGATATTGATGATGAACGCAAGAAGGAGAATAATACGAACCTTTTCGCCGACGTAGCATTGGATACCATCCTCTGTGACAACCAGGAACTGGGAATCACCAAGCGTTTCAAAGCGCTTAATGATAAGAAGGATGCTTACCTCGACAAGATCAAGAAGCTCGATGAGCTCAAGGAGAAATTAAAAAGCGGAGAGATGCCTGGCGTTGAAGGCCTCCGTGAGTTGTTGAAAGTAATGGAGGAGGGCGAGTAATGAGAAGTCGTTCAGCATCTTGGTTCGAAACCAAGATTAAGTATCAGAAATGTATGGAAGACGGCTCTGAGAAGGTCGTTACCGAGTCGTACATCGTGGAGGCTCTGTCTTGCACAGAGGCAGAGACATCTATCATCAAGGAGATGGCTCTTTATAGTCACGGGGAAACCAAGGTTCATAGTACAAAGAAGGCCAACTTTAGTGAGATTTTCTTCTCCGATAAGGATGATGACGACAAGTGGTTCTCAGCAAAGCTTCAGTTTATCACCATTGACGAGAAGAGTGAGAAGGAGAAGCGTTCTAACGTGGTTTATCTGGTTCAGTCTAAGTCGTTGGCTCGTGCATTGCGTTATATCGACGAGGTGATGGGCAAGACCATGATTGATTACGATGTCGTAGGTCTCAACGAGACAAAGCTGATGGATGTCTTCGAGTACGAGTCAGCTTCCTCTCCGGAAAACAAAGAGAATCAGAATGAGTAGAATCAACGAAATCATCGCATCTATGCCGCCGGGAGTAGCAGCTGCCGTGGTCCACCTTAGAGAGGTTCATTCCTGTCTGATGGAACTCGATACAAATCATGCTAGAGCCCTGGCGGCTAGAGCTATCTATCTCGACTATATGGAAGGCGAGGGAAGAAAGCTCGGTAATATTCCACGTCATTACGAAAGAATCGATTCTGACGGCAAAAAGGTGACCGTGGAAACTTACTTCAGTTATATTGATAGAGTACATTAAATTTCAAAGCTATGGCAAACAGTAAAGTCGCTACATACTATAAGAGAAGCTGTCATGACTGCATACTGCTAGGGTTGTGTGATGACCCCAAGGCAAGTAACTCTGGGGACTACGTTTGCAGGCATTGGGATTGGAGGTACGAGTGATTATTTTTTTAAACAAAAAAAATAAAATGCCAATTATTAAAAAAGATGACGTTACTCCAGAACGTCCGGTTATTATTGTTCTTTATGGTCAGCCTGGTTCAGGTAAAACATCAGTCGCAACTACGGCAGAGGTTCCTTTGCTCGTAGATACAGACAGAGGTTACGACCGCAGTGTTCAGCGAGTAGATACCCTCGTAGCCAACCGATGGGAAGATATCTTGGGTGCTCAGAATGATATGAGTTCCTACAAGACAATCATTGTCGACACCGCAAAGGCAACGCTTGATGATTATCTCTCGACTTATGCAGTTCAGACAGACTATAAGTTGGCGAAGAACACATTGAAGAAGTTTGGCCGTATGGCTGATGACTTCAAGGCATTCGTCAACGTACTTCGTCAGAATGGTTCGGATATAATCTTTATCTGCCACGACAAGGAGCAGTCAGAGGGTGATATTATCAAGCACTCTCCAGATTGTACCGGTCAGTCCAAGGATTTGCTTCTCCGTATTGCGGATCAGGTAGGCTTCATTTCTCTCATCAATGCGAAACGTACAGTTTCTTTCGAGCCTAACGATAACTACGTTGGTAAGAATGTTGCTCAGATTCCTATGACTGAGATTCCTGATGCTACAACACCAGAGTTCGCTACGTTTATGGCTGATATCATCAAGAAGGTAAAGCAGTCTATTCAGTCTAAGTCTGAGGCACAGCGCAAGGCAAACGAGCTTATTACCAAGTTGCGTGGAGAGCTTGCGAAGGTCGAGGATGATGAGTCTGCTGCAAAACTCCTGGCTGATTGCAAGGAACTCCCACAGATTATGAAGCAGCCGTTCTTTAACGAGATCAACACCGCTCTCACTGCAAAGGGATTCGTCTTTGCCGATAACAAGTTCACTAAGCCCGCCGAGGATAAGAAATCTGCCGCCAAGAAGACAGAGAAGAAGGAAGAGGCTAAACATGCTGACGATGGAGCAAAGTAAAAACATAGAAGAGGTTTGGAAAGACGTGCCAGGTTATGAAGGACTCTACCAAGTTTCCAATCTTGGGAGGGTAAAGTCAATGCCAAACCGCTATCAGAGTAAATCAATGAGAAATAACGGAGGTATAATGAAATTAAAGTATTCGCAAGGATACTATATCGTGACATTGTATTCTCAAATCAATAATTCTCACAAAAGTTTTATGGTTCATAGGCTAGTGGCTATGGCATTCGTTGAAAATGATTCTCCGCAAGAAAAGTTTTTCGTTAATCATAAGGATGAAAATGGTACAAATAACAGGTTTGACAACTTGGAGTGGTGTACCCATAAATATAACATTAATTATGGAACGAGAAATCAAAGAACAGCGACGAAGCAATCAAGGAAAGTTGCCAAATATTCGTTAGATGGTGAATTGTTAAAAAATTACAATTCTTTCCATGAAGCCTCTGCGGAGGCGAATATCGGATGGGGCCACATAAGCCAAGTCTGTCAAGGTAAAAGACATAAAGCAGGAGGTTTTATATGGAAATACGTTCAAAACCGTTAGTTAGGGTCACGCAAATAGAGGCTTTTCGCCGATTCATTGAACAATCGGATAGCAATAATTATGAGATAACGGAACAATCCGTAATGGATTCTGTAACAGGTTCTTTTAAAGGTAATTGCCAGACATCCATAGGTAGTGCTTTTCACGCCATCGTCGAGACTGGTTGTCAACCCTGCGTCGTTGCTCCTGCCGGTTACAGAACGTTTACTTACTATGGTAAGGAAAAGCAGGAGCCGGTGCCGGAGGGTAGAACTTTTGATATAGAAGGCTATCCTGTAACGCTTGACCTTTCACAGATTAAGGTTGCCCTGGACTACCGCTACCAAAACATTGAGGCATTCCACGAGATACGCAAGTATAAAGACTATGGTAGAGCCGTAGTAACCGGATGTGCCGATATGGTAAACGGATTGCAGCTCCGTGATATTAAGACAAAGTATAGTGCTCCTTCTGATAGCCAGTACTACGACTCTTGTCAATGGAGATTCTATCTTGATATGTTCGGAGCTGATATCTTCGATTTTGACCTCTTCTGCTTTGATGGCTATAAGCTAGAAAAGCACGGGTATGATGTTCGTGGTCTTCCGCTCATACCTTACACTCCAGCTATCCGTGTTTACCGATATGACGGGATGGAGCAGGACATTCATAACCTCCTAGACCAATTCTTGGATTGGTGTGAACTCAGAGGTTTAACTCAGTATTTATACAACACAAAAATTGATTAATATGGAAATGACTGGTGTCGTGATTGCCATTCTTCCGGAGCGTTCTGGAACGTCGCAGCGAGGAGAATGGAAATCACAGTCTTTTGTAATCGAAACACAGGAGCAATATCCAAAGCATCTCTGTTTCGAAGTTTTCGGTGCTGATAGGATTGCACAGTTTAATATCAAGGGTGGTGAGACAATCACCGTTCAGTTTGATATCGATGCAAGACAGTACCAGGATCGTTGGTTTAACAGTATCAAGGCTTGGAATATTACTCGTCCGGGTCAGCATGCTCCTATGCAGGGTGGCTACAATATGAATCCTCAGGTAGGCGCACAGGCGGCACAAGCAGCACAACAGGCAGCTATGGCCGGAGCACCAAACCCGATGAATCCAAACAATCCGTTTCCTCCGGCCCAGCAGCCAGGAGCACCGGCAGGGCAATCTGACCAACTCCCGTTCTGACCTGGCGGTCAAGCTGAAACTGATTAAAGATACATTCAACGCAGAAATAGTGTATGATGTATAACACCAAGAATCCTCTTGAAGTGCAGAATCTTAGGCTGAAGATAGAGAAGCTGATTGAAAAGCAGAGTATGGTAGAGGTCGTGGAAAAGAAGGCGAAAACACTTCAGCAGTTGAAGTACCTTCATACGATTCTCGCTTACTTCGGCTTGCAGACCGGCAATACTCTAGATGAAGTCAAGACCTGTTACTTCAAGAGGATTGTCAATAGAGACTTGTTCGTGCGGAAGAAGTACGATGATCTGCTCGGAACAGATAGGGAATACGTAATATCGACCGCAAAGCTTACGAAAGAAGAGCTGTCTGAGGCTATCGAACGTTTCAGAAACTGGGCTAGTAACGTAGCCGGTATATATATTCCTTCTTCTGAAGAGTACATAGCATTGCTTCATATTCAGCATGACATAGAACAAAGCAAACACTACCTGTAGTAGTCATTGTTTATAATATTCAATTTTTCTAAAATGGATTCTTTTAAGATTAGCAAAGAACAATATTTCGATTTGATGAAACTTGACAGGACAAATGCCGTAAACTTGTTCCTTTATCTTCTTGCAAGCGCAGATGATAACGGAGCATTGATTGTTAGCATCCGCAAGATTTCGAGTGAACTTGATATAGGTTTGCGAACTGTGAGAACCGTACTTAAAAAGTTGTATGCTGCGAACATAGTGACACACCAAGTGACACACAAGGGTAGTATAGTAACTATCAATAATATAGATAGTTATAAGGCTTTAAAACTGACAGGTGACACACCAAGTGACACACCAAATGAAGCGTTGGAAACTCGGAAACATGCATTTGGGGAAAAGCTTGTTCCGTACATTGAACAATACGGAAAAGCACTTATTCGTGAGTTCTTCGATTACTGGACTGAGCATAACGAGAATGGTAGGAAGATGAGATTCGAGAAAGAAAAAACTTTCGAGATTTCACGAAGACTTGCTAGGTGGAGCAAGAATAACAACAACAATAAGTCTTCGAAATCAAGTCTTCCGGTTGGAATGAATTTACAAAATAGTAACAACAGTGAAAGATATAAGCTCGATGATAGATGGAACAAATAATTGATAACGAGTATTTCAGAAACCTCGTATCTCAAATGCGAGATACTGGTTATCCGCAAGAAATTGACAGGGTACAGATAAGCATTCCTAACGCAGAGAAACGTTTGCGTGGAGGCTTGCAATATGTAGTAAATATGAAGTCTGGATGCAATGCAGAATGGAACGAACACAATTACCGCCCCATTGTTGAATGGATGACAGACAACAAAGGAAAAGGGTTATTGATGTTCGGCGGTTGCGGATTAGGCAAGTCGGTAATCGGAATGTATATCCTTCCTCTTCTTATTAAAGATGTACATAAAAAGGTGGTAAACATCTTTAGCGCACAAGAGTTGAATCAAAAGATTGATGAAATCCTTAAGCTACACATTATCTATATTGACGATATTGGTACAGAGGATAACCTTAACTCTTACGGTAACAAGCGTATGCCGTTTGCAGAACTTTGTGATGCGGTCGAGAAGAAGGGGAAACTACTTATACTTACAACAAACCTAAGTATTGATGAGCTTACTCAGAGATATGGAGATAGAGTTGTGGATAGACTGATAGCAACAACAAAAGCAGTTCCTTTTACAGGTGATTCTTTGAGAAAGTAATTATGGCAGACGTAAATAAGATGGCAACTCCAGGAAAATGCAGTGAGTGGACGAGAAGAAGATGTAAGCATCGGCCTCGTCTTAACGGCGCAGCAAATGTGTGCGCAGAATGTGTTGAAGATCAGTGTTTTGAACCGAACGCTTTTTATTACTTAGATAAGGAGCGTAACCGAAACGAATGTAACGATGGCTGATATAAGTAAACAGGCAGAGGAATGGCTCAGTGAGCATCCTGATGCGACACCAAAAGAAATATGGTTAGCTGGTTATTGGAAATCTACCGATAACTGGTGCAACCGAACCAAGTAAATTTTAGAATTATGGCAGAAAGAAAAGTGAAACCAGAAATCATGCATTTGATGATTCTTAGCAAATGCAATTACAAATGTGAATTATGCTGCAATAAACTGTACGATATTGAGAAAATTCCAGTCGCTACGGTTAAGGAGCTGAAAACAATACAAACTTTGTGTATTACCGGTGGAGAACCATTCATGGCAACTATCGATCTTGATGATTTCGCCAGAAGTGTCAAGGATGATTTCCCGAATATAGAAAACATATTCGTTTATACAAGCGGACTCATTCTTATGTACCGTTTGCCACATATATTTTCTTATATTGATGGTCTTAGCATCTCTCCAAAAAGCATGAAAGATTGGCTGGCTTTAGAAAAAATAGCCAACAGCACCTCCCGTGATTACCTTAACAATATTTCTAGCTTGTCTAGTAACCGCTTGTATGTGTTTAAGGAACAGATTTCATTTTTCGAGGAAAGATTTAAGCCCATCGCGAAGAAACTGAACCTTAACGTTCTGTATCGTACGTGGGATAAGGAGTTTAAGACTCCAGACTATGAGATTTTTAGAAGATTACCGATATTATTAAATTAGTTATTATGGTAGAAAGCAAAGGTAAAATTGCAGAAGTTACTAACGCTACCACAAAGCAAGCGGTAGTGTTCATAGGAATCTACTCCTGGGTTATTGTGAGAAACCTAGGAAGAGCAATCAATAAGGCGGTTCACAAGCTGCCTTGGTTGTTCATCGTGGTAACGGTAGTAATATCATTCATCGTTAGCTTCGTCTTTATCTCTAAGGCAAGGGCAGAGCGAGATAGTTACAATTAGAAGTTAGTTCACGCAACGCAGCAGCTTGATAGCTTCTATGCTGCATACGGAAACTTAAAATCAAAGTAACATGAAGAAATACAAACATACAATAGTAATGATCCTGCTCGTTATTGCAGCTTTCGTCGCAGGTTACGGATTCATCTGCTTCATGGTCGAACATATTTTCCTTTCGCTCCTGATGGTCTTCTGTGTCAGTTGCGCATTGGCAGTAGAGAGGGAGGTGTAGCATGCAGACAGGATGGAATCCAAATTTCTCTAGACCGGTGTTAGCTAGAATTCCGGTCAAAGTACCAACCGAAGAGCAGGTGAATCGCTTCTATATGCTCTTCTATTCTATGGTCGGTGGTTTTGCCTCAATCGTTCAGACACAGATTACAGACACATACAACCTCATCAAGGAGAACAAGAAAATCTTCCGCTTCGAGGCTAAGAAGAGAATTACGGAAGCAAAGGAGTGCGCTGACGAACTCATCGATGCCTTCATGCACTATATGAAGGAATGCGGTATGTCCCAACTCTGGATGGATATGACTGATAATATCGAGGATGACTTGAAGCTTGATGTCCAGAAATGCTTCTATGCCATCGATAACCAGTTCCTCAAGCATCACGTCAAAGAGCATAAGATGTACACAATGCTCCTGATGTCGGAACTGATGAGCAGTATGCTTGTAAGCTCGGTAGAACGTTTCGCTGAGATGATGGATAAGTATAATGGTATTCATGCCGTCAACATCGCAGAACGCTTCACGAATCCTATTCGAGGAGTACATGCACGAATGCGTAATGCTATGGAGATTCTATACCCTATCAAGGTCGATGATGAGGTGTTCCATGAATGCCCGGATAAGTTCAACCTCGGCTTCGAGATTATCGGGCAGAAGGTACTCGACTACAAACGTGCCGAGAAAGCTCTTGCGAATGCCTGTATCCTCAACGGCTTCAACCTTAATGCTGACGGCGAATTCCTGGAGAATGAGCAGGACAATACTGGTACTCCTTGGAACGAGACTCACGTAAGGGCTTTGAGGGTCGCTTATTCTAACACTTCGAATAAACAGATTGCCAGGATCCTCGGCAGAAGCGTTTACGAGGTTACAAAGCAAGCTAAGAAACTCGGATTGAAGAAATCTGAGGAATATCTTAGAGAAACTAGAATTGCTAACTTAAAACGCAAGAAAAATAAAAAATAAATATAACGAGGAGGTGTAACTATGGAAGATTTACCTATTGGCTCAGAAATCACATTGAAGGTGGTTGAAAGCGAGAAAGAAGAATGCAATGGCTGTTTCTTCGATGAGATAAGTAGCAATATCTATGAGAATGTTTGCGGTGATTTTGTCTGTAGCGCAAAATCTAGAAAAGACGGAAAGAATGTTAAATTCATAAGAGTGAAATAATATGGAGACAAAGATTAATATAGCGGAAATCCTCGAAAATAAATCGCAAGGAACTAAGTTGTATTCCTTAACTTATGGGGATTGTTTTTATCAAGAATACACTGGAGATTTTGGAATTGAATGTCAAAGCCAAAATGGAGTACAGTTTAATCTTGATGAGTATGGTAAGTATTGTATTGATGGAGAGTGTATCATTTTTCCTTCAAAGGATATGCGTGATTGGAGCAAGTTCGCCTGGAAGAGAGGTGATGTACTGTTAAATAGTTCAGGTTTTAAACTATTCTTTGATAGATGGGCAAATGATGATTACACAAGGTTCTTTGGTAAGGTTAATCTTTTAGAAGATTCATTTAGTTATGAAACCGAAAAATATACTTTAGCATCAAAAGAGGAAAATCTTGATACTTTGGAAATAGAAAAGTCAGAGTTCAAGGATGGGGATATAGTGGTCTATAAATGTGAAATAGATGATGTACCTAGTAATATCTTTATTTTTAGAGGTATAAGCCAACGTATACCGTATTATTCTTACTATGCTTCTTTGGATTCAGATGGATTCTTATCTTATAAACTTGGTGGGTTCGGAATATATAAGCGAAAACTTCGCCTTGCCACAGAAGAAGAGAAAGAACAGCTCTTCTCAGCTCTCGAAAAGAAAGGAAAGGCTTGGGATGGTGGGAAGAAAGCTATTGTTGACTTGAAGCCAAAGATTGAGCTGAAACCATTCGATAAGGTGTTGGTTAGAGATAGTGAATCAGATAAGTGGCGTGCAAATTTGTTTGGTTATATAGGCAAAGATGGATATTATCATTGCGTTTATGCTAATTGGGCATATTGCATTCCTTACGAAGGCAATGAATCATTGCTAGGTACAACTAAAGACGTGGAGGGTTAGGCATGATAGACGTTAAAAAAATAGAAGACGCTGCTAAAAAGTATGCTAAAGAAAAGGAGAAAATTTGTAAAGAATTAGCAGAAAAATATAAATCTGCAACTTCTATAGGTAATTGGGTCACCGTAAATCCAGATGCAGCTTTCGAGGATGGCATCGACTGGTTCTTAAAGAACTTGTGGCATCCTGCTAGCGAAATGCCTGATAAAAATAGAATATGTTTGGTAAGAGTTGTTTATCATCCTAATCATGGGATGTTTCAAGATGAAGAAAGAATAGAACAATCATCATTTCACGATTTTGGTTGGTATGATTACGATTTCAAATATATTGGAACTAATTATGATATTATTAGCTGGCTCTATGTTGATGATTTATTTCCAAAGGAAGGAGGTGAGCAATGAAGACTTTTGTATTTGATGTAATGCTCAATGGAAGATTCATCTGTACATTAAAGTATGAGTACTGCCCACTCTTTCCTATTGATGCTGAAGATTTAACAAAGTTCGTCCTCAAAAAAAGACCTACTTTGAAAGGTAAGGATTTTAGAATTGCTTTTTAATTGAATAATAA
>ERZ1034882.284-NODE-284-length-27863-cov-11.282077_pt1 | contig 27863 bp, 29 predicted proteins | sample MGYA00520606_ERZ1034882 | MGnify/ENA primary metagenome ERZ1034882 (study PRJEB33766, sample SAMN09781726) | gut metagenome | biome: gut microbiome | host: Homo sapiens | place: Madagascar | study: EMG produced TPA metagenomics assembly of the PRJNA485056 data...
ATCAAAATGGAAAACGAATGAGAATTCATTCATATGATAAATCTAAAAAATTTATTTGAGCCAGACGCTTGCGAACTCCGTTCGTAAGCGCCTGTGTAGACAATGCACTCACTTCGTGAGTACATTGCAAATAGTGGACTAGACGGGAGTCGAACCCATCAGATATAAAATTCTACAATCGTTGGTATTACTGTGCTTCGCACTTTTCCTTGTAAAATCAACGCTTCTGTATTTCCTTATATCACATCACATTTCGGTTAAAATCAACAGATTTCCATAAAAGTTCACACGAAAGTTCACACACGTAACTTACACTGATTTTCCGAGAATTCCTGCAACAATAGCCTCCGCCATCTTCTTGTAATCATACAGCTCTACATCGTCCTTATCATCCACGAAGCAGCACTCGATCAACATCGCCGGAGAGTTTGTCCGACGCAAAACATACAAGTCTTTTCGCTCCTTCACACCGCGATTTTTGAATCCAAGTTTTGTGATAGCCTTGTCCACTCTCGCAGCTGCCGGATGCGCCGCACTCTTGGTGCTATACACGTACACCTCAGTTCCGGTAGTCTGACCGTTTCCCTTCTTATCGCCAGCTCCAGCATTAAAATGAATGGAAATATCCAGATCCACCTTATGCTTGTTACATTTTGTCACAATCTGCTTAAGTACGTCCGTCTGGCTTTTACCATTCGCACAGGTGCAATCATACACGGTATGTCCCTTTGCGCGGAGCAGCTTGATCACTTCTTTCTTAACCTTACGCGCCTCGGTGGACTCCTTGATCAGTCCACACGCGCCACACGCAATCTTGCCATCCGGATTATGACCAGCATGTACGTTAAACTTCATCTTACTCACCATCCTTCACTTCTGGGATGCCGGCAACCGATGTAAGAAGCGACACTACACCAGCAACCACTGATGCCGACACTGCCATCTCCCAATCCACTGCTGAAACCACTGCTGCCGTACCGATCACCGCAACTGCAGTCTGTGCCATTGTCTTAACTGCGCGGATGCCTGCCGCTTTTATCCATTTCTGTGTGTCTACCGATACCTTAAATACACAATTCTTAAACATATTTACTCTCCTTCCTTTGGCTCCGTCGGAAGAGACATCAATGCATTATATAGCTGCGTTCCAACTCCGTTTCCGTGGAGCGCATGATACTGCCGATATTCGTCCTCAAGGGACTGCTTAACATATACAGGACAATAACCTAGATCATCATGATATTTGTTGTACAAACGGATCAGATCGGCACGGAGCAATGCCCGAACGCCTTTCCGTGTAGCGATCACCTGCTTATACAAATATGCAATTGCACCTGCGAAAGCAGTAAGTAACTGCCAATTGCCACTTAAGAATTCAATCATATGATGCTCTCCTTCATCTTTATGAGTAAAGTATAATCCGTATTCGCATACTATTTGTACCAATTTTCACCAACATAAAAGGACATCCGAAGATGTCCCTTAAGCTTGCTACTTAATATTCCAATTCAATGTCTTCTCCATATCCATCAGATATGCAATACAGTTTTCTTTCCTTTCGATTGATTACCAGATAGATTGCACAATCATTAATCCAATTTGCATACGACGGATGCCCAAATATAGCACGCGTACTGACCGCATATATATCATTTCCAAATTTGTTAACACCTGAAGAATGGATATGTCCATGTACATTTGCGATGATGATATTACTCTTGTTGCCAGTAAAATCATAACTAACACTACTCTCAAAATCTTTGGTAGTACATTCACAGGTTCCTGCGGCGCATTCCTTGAAAGCATTTAAAATTTCTACCATCGAATCTCCGCCATGTTCCGGAGTTACTCCGGCTCTCTGATTATTCGCAAATTCATATTCAAACAGATCATTGCTGATTGGGTGATGTGAAAATAAAATCACTTGCCAACCAGCTTCCTGAAACTTCAAATGATCCGCAACAAATTGTAATTGTGACTGACCGAATCCTGTAATGTGTTGCCCTGCATAGTTTATACTATTATTGTCTTCATCTAAAACTTGCGGAATATCTATCGTATTCAACATAAATACACGGATCTTTTTATTCGGTATATCATAATATCCATATGTTTTCTGAATATTATCTGCGTCCCTTTGAGTTTTATCCTGATCAATATCTGATAAGATTGCAAATCGCTCCTCATCGTTTACCACTCCATTTTTCACATCAAGATACATCGTGTTATCATCGTGATTTCCTTTTATGACAAACCTAGGCGCATCCGCTCTTGTTCTTTCGATCAGTGATCCCAGATACTTCAATGATGCTGAAGCAGTCTCTTTATCCGTATCTTTGCTATTGTTCAGATAGTCTCCTCCAAAAACAAGCATATCCACCTTGCACTCTTCACTTACAGAATTATATCTGCTCAAATATTTCTGTATTTTCAAACTATTTTGCTGCAAATAGTCCTCACTTTTTCCGCATGTAATATGCAAATCTGTCTGAAACGCAATAAGTGCCGTATTTGAATCCCCAGCATTCTTTATAGACGCAATGGTTGTCTTCAATTCTGTATTTTCCTCTGCTGAAAGCTGCACGTTCAACAAATTCGCATCTGCTTCATTTTTATATTGTGCAGCAATCTGGTCCAGCAAATTCGTAATCTGATCATCACATAGAGCTATGCTCACATCATTTGGAGATATGTTTTCCGGTTCATATACAAGGCATCTGTAGTAAACATCTTTCTCTGGCTTAAACGCTGCATCAGACGTATACCAATTACTCGCTTTCAACCAAGTATATTTTTCTGTCTTATCGTCGTACGAGTACGAATAATAACTATGCAATGCTGTAGATGGAATGTTTGCAACAAATACCATTCCATCCTTTTTCACCTTTTTACATTCCGTACTTCTTGTAAAGATCAGGCTTCCATCGTTTATCTCCTCTCCATTTTCCCAGGATATCTCTCCTCTTTCAAACTGTCCAAAGAACTCTGTGTCATAATTGAACAAAATATTTGTGTTCATTTCCATACTACCAACAGTTGATATCAACCCAGATATTGAATTTTTGTTAGAACGAATTTCCTTTTCCAATCGTGGAATATCATTTATATAATTTTCCAAGTTAGATATCGACTTTAATAATCCAATCACTGGATTAGGCTCTGCCTTCACACATGAAGAAAACACTGCAATTTTATCATCATTCCATACAGTGTAATTTTGCTCTCTGACTAATATGCAGAATATTCTATCCCTTGCAATAGTAAATGTTGATGCTGTCATCCAGCCATCCGGATCTGATTCATCTGGCAAATAAGTTCCCTGAACATCATACACAAATACTCTATGAAAATATTTTGAAGTGTTTTTAAAAGTGATTATGGTATTCACATTTGTTGTTATTTTTTGACATCGTATACGCATTGATTTATCGTCGCTAATCAGTTCACCACTCTTACCATCGATTTGTCCAATTGTCCAAATCAAATCCGGCAAATCACCTGCACTTTCACCGTATATCTGTGTCCGTAAGTCTGTAACATCATAATATGTTGACACACCATTTTCATCAAAATAATTCTTTATGGCATTTGTCACCTGTTCATCTGTGGCCGGATGAGATATTGGCTGTGTAATATATCGCCCATCTCTTGTTTTTAATGCAATGCTCATTCTACAATCCCCCTTATGGCGCAATCAATGTAATTGTATTTTGGGCAGTTAAAATTGTGTCCTCTGTAAATACCTTATAATTCTGTTCCTTCATAGTTATAGCGATCATATAGTCATCCTCTAATATAACGCTTGATTCCGTATGCCACTTATTATTTTCCGCTGTTAAGTCTTTTAAATAATTTCCTGAAAGATCATAATATGTCAACTTCCAATTATATTTTGCAGCATTAGAAAATGCTATCTTTGTTCCCTTAGGTAGCTCTAGTGCCTCATTTGATGTAATTCTCATTTTTTGAGAATCATCTACCATCACACCAGCTTCGTCTGTTCTAATACCAATCCGAAAAGAAAAATTCGGAAGAATATAACGAACATTACATTGCACTGTATGATTACCACACTTTGCATATATGATACAATCAGCTGTTTTTTTTGTTATTCTCTCCACAACACCATTTGAAACAATAGCTATTCTTTCGTTGCTACTGTACCATTTTACAGGTTCTGTACAATCAACAGGTTCAACGCTTGGCACTAATATCAAGTTGTTTAAACTGAATGTGCTTAGTTTCTCTTCCTTTTTATCCAAGGATAACTTAGTACACGGAACCGTGTTGAGGACTAGTCCCTGCAAGGCAATACTCCCAATCAGATTATCACCATACATAAATTTTAAAGTTTGATTTGAATCTGATGTTATCGCAATGTTCTGCACCAACAATTGCTCCATAAGGCTGTCCAAAAGCTTATCATCATCTCCTTCAACCTCTTCACATACCACTACATCGTCAAAAATCTTATTTGCTTCCTGCATTGATTTAATATCAGATGCTAAACTTCCTTTTACTAATGGGTTCTTTTCCGTCGCGTCTAATGCATATGTACCTTTTTCACCTATAGCATTGCTATTGGTCAGCTGCGTGAAACTGTGTATGGTTCCATCTGCATCGACAACTATACTATCCCCATCAGGGCGTACAAGTCCAACCTTTTCCGTTGTTGCAATGCCGACTTCTGCTATTCCCCGGATCGTATCGGCATATGTTTTCGCTTTTGTGGCATAATTCTTTGCCATATCTGCACTTGATGCAGAATTATCGCTACTGTTCCCCGAAGCCTCCGCTGCCTTTTCTGCTTTTGCTGATTCAACCTTGATGTTTGCCAAATAGTCCGGTCTCAATTTATCTTCAGTAATCGAGCCGTTCTTAATCGAGAATGAATAAGTCTTATTGACACCCTCTCCGCTTACCGATACCGCAATTTCGTCCGAATCATCAAAAGTAAGAATCGGAATCATCGCACCGATATTCGCTGTAAACTTCGTTCCATCATCGGTTGTCATGGTCAGAATTCCACCATCGGATAAAGCGAATGATACCGGTATCTTTTCGATGTTAAGGTCAAACAGAATCTTTTCTCCGCTCAACTTCGTGATCGTGATAATTCCGGTCTTTTCATCGATCTCCCAATCCTTAATCAACGAATTGGCGGTCATCGCATCAAACTTGATTGCATCCATAGCAACGACACGATCATCAATCGCATCCAATCCGGAATCCATTCTGTTGAGGTTTGTTTCATTTACCGCCGTTTCTTCGCTTGGAAAGTTTTTCCAATCTATACGGCTATAAATCTTCTGCATAGGCTACCTCCTATTTCGCAGACGCAATATCATCTACCTTTTTTCGGAATTCATCATAGTCAGTGTCAAACGTCTCTTTGTTCGCGGCGTAGATTTCTCGATTCTGAATCGAATAGTTTACACTGATATTTCCATTGTCCGGGATCTGCGCATTAAAATACGCGTACTGATTTCCGTCTACACTAGAAGTTCCATTTACGTTAGTTGATTTTTGAATAGATAACATTTAACATTTCCTCCATTATTCCTAATCTTTGTTTTAATATATCAACCTCGCCTCTTAACGAGAAGTTGTCGAACTTAAGCTGCCTGATTTCCTTTTGCTGCTTCTGAATCATCTGCACATGCATAGCATGAAGTTCGTCCTTGTCAAGAAGCCATGTGTCATCTTCAACATCGAGTCCGACAAGTGCTTCATTATCACTATCAATGCCAGAATCTATAAAAGCCTGCTTAACATCCTGTGCAATAAAGCCATAGTGCCAATGTGCATCTACACCATCCACGTCTTCCTTATAGCGAAAGTGCACCGGAACGAATCTCATATAAACAGAAGAAATATCTTGTGCTTCTGTTATATCTGTTTTTAGCCTTCTATCTGATACATGTATTTGGCTTGCGGATACCGAAGAATATGTTCCACTGCTATTCACTCTCAAAAAGTAGTTTTTTGTATATCCGCTAGTTCCAGATTGACCACTTGCATTTACGCGAATTCCTGTTATAAATCCAGACGTGTTTGGTATGTCTCCAATGCAAGCGACTCTGTGTGCTTGGTCTGCTGACCCTATGTATACTCTTCCAAGCCTATCATTGAACAGCACCGATCCGTGATAATTTGTATGCATATCATCTCCGCCAAATTCAAGGATTCCTAATTGGTCAACGCTAAATATCGGATAATCATATAGCTGTCCGCCCCATTTGTATCTGTAGTATACTTTTTCCAAAAACTTCACATTTGTAAATTCACTATTTGTTCCTCGAATCGTTCCGGTTGTGATATTATCGCCATTTATCGTAGTCGAACCCGATTGTGCCAAATCATTAAATGTGACCACACCTGTAATTTGAATGTTTGCATTATCGCTAGACGTATCTATGATGTTTCCATTCTCGTCATACAACTGAATTACAATTCCAACCGTCTTTTCCCCGCCTGTCGCGGTAATGCCTATGCTATGCGCGGTCTGTGAAATCCTTGTGGACATTTCGGTATCAGCTTTTTGCCGATTTATAACTTCGGTTTGAATCGCATCTGCGGTCTGCTCAAATCGTGAATTTGTCCTTTCGTCCAAGTCGCTTATTTCAGACAATGTATGGTCTGCAGTTCGTTCTAGGCGATTCGTGCGTCTTTGTACATTATCAATCGTATCTCTGATAGAATTAACCTTTGCAGAGTGCTTTTCTGTACCCTGTGCCGCAATCGAATCACGCTTGCTTTGTACTCCGGTCAGCGTCCGCTGCAAGATGTATGTCTCTACGATCTCACGCGTTGTATTGAATCGGATCGGATCACCAAGTTCCAAACACGGATTGCCGACGCAAGTACATGATTTCAGGGGCGTATATGCCGCCTGCTTCATGATTGGAAGTACGTTGTTCGCGATCTGCTCCAACTCTGATCCGGTCTTGTCCGATACAAGAAAGTTACCGGATATCACATAGTTATTGCCGGCAGTACCAACAATCGCTCCAGCGGTATTGTCGCAAGCGCGGATTTCAAGCTGCGTAATTGCCTTGCTTTGGAAATCTTCATAGTCAAACGTGATGTAATGACCGCTCATGGACTCGGTATTGGAATCTGCTGGGAACAAATCATTACGCGGATACAAATCTTCCGCCGGATATACCGCACTGATAATGTTCGGCAAGATCACGTATTCAAACTTGCCGTCACGGTTGATGTTACCAAAAGCACCATTGATCTCGCAGATTGCCTCAATAATTGTCTTTCCACTAACTGAAGCTTCTGCTGTCACCGCAGAATCATAGGATGATGATGTGGTCAGCGTCTTGTTGACGGTCATGCCATCATTGACAAGGCTCGTGTCAGCCTGCGCGATCCCGAGATGTGCGAAAAAGCTATCACGGAACGCCTTAAGCGTCAGCGGAAATGATAAGCCATCATACCAAGCCTTAACGTCAGCATTGAGGATGTCGTACATCGCATCATACGCCACGATCTGCCGCTTGGTGCGGTCTGCGGTCGGAACTGCGGAGAAAATCTTGTACTCGCCGTATGTAAACGGATCATCCTCGTTTCCTTCCAGTGTTTCAACTGGGCGAAGCGTCTTGCCTACGAGTCCAGCGGGCATATCATGCGCGATAAACGAAATCTGATTCGGCAGGCATGATCCAAACTTCAGCTCGGATCCGTCATTCAATGACTCTGTAAGCGTAAACGTGTCTTGCTCACGCATGGAATTGTCAATCACAATCTTCGTTCCGACCACTTCAATATTAAGCTGCTTATCGATAGAACTCGCGTAATAAAGTTCCTTATTCTTGCCACTTATCATAAAATCTCACCGCCATATCCAGTAAAAGCAATGCGCCATGCATCATATTCGATAGTCGTTTCATCCGCATATCCAACGATCGGAGTTACATCCGGCACATAACAATACATCGTCACATACCGCATAATCTCAGGGCACCACGCGGTCACAAGGCATTTCTTTTCGCGCCGGACACTAACATACTGCGCATTGATCTGCTTCATAAAAGCATTAAATTTCTTCTCGCTCATGCTTGGAACCTTCCACTCTGCTTTGAGTACCTGGTTCTTAACCGCATCCCGATGGAGCTCGCCGTTGTCATCTCTGTGTGAATTTAGATCCTGTCCCAAAAGAGGGGCTTGAAATGTACTTGCTGTTATGTATTCAAAAGGGACTGTGTAATTCCCCACCTTGATCAAATAACCGCCGTATCCCATTTCACTCCACCTCCTTACATCTCAAATGCTGGATTTCCGGTAGTCCGGAAGTATTCATTTGCTTTCTGTTGCGTCATCTTAAAAAGACCGTTTGCATCGCCTTCTAGTTTAACAATAACATTAACATTGCTTCCATTTGTACCAATTACCGAACGAACCGCACGCGCTACACCATCCGATACAGATGCTACAATCTGATCATTATTTACCACTGAAGTATGACCGCCGATCGTGCCGACTAGCTCGGGTCCTGCCTCACGCGCGATGAAAAGCTGACCAGCCGGAGCATTTTCGGTACCCAATGCGTACTTGGTGATGTTGTGCCACATGCCACCGGTGTAGATGCCGCCGTTGGCTTTCTTTGTAGATTTCGTACCGACGTTAACCGTCTTACCACCGAAAAATCCTGTTACAGATGACCAGAGATTATTCAACGCATTCTTTGCAAATCCGATTGCTACAGTCAGCGTTTTTCCCGCAGTAGTGTTCGACCACTCATTCGTGACATTTTTCCACCACTTTTTCCCGTCTTTTTTTACGTCAGTGGTAAATTTTTTCACTTCACCAACCTTATCATTCCAATATGATTTAGCGTTTCTCCACCAAGTGCCGCTCTGGTTCTTAACATCTGTGGTAAACTCCTTCGCTTTGCCAACCTTTGATTTCCACCAAATTTGCGTATTCTTCCACCAAGTAGAAGCATTGTTCTTAACATTCGTTGTAAAGTCTTTCACACTGCCGACTTTCTTACTCCAATAGTCCTGCGTGTTCTGCCACCATTCTTTTGCCTCATCCTTTACTTTTGCCTTAAATTCAACATAATCGTCTTTCAGTCCAGAAAATCCCTTCTTGATTTTCGCAAACAACTCTTTGGCATATTTTGAAAAGCTAAAAGATGCTATTTTCTCTTTCCAGCCTTCAATTATGCCAAGAAAGATATTTCTTCCGTAAGGCTTCATTTTTTTTGCCGGAGAATGGATTCCAAATATATCTTTGATTGCACCAACCAATCCGTCCCACAAATCTTTCGCCAAGTTCTTGACATTATCGACTTTTTCAGAAAATCCGGCTGTAAGTCCATCGATAATCTTGGATCCAAGCCCCTTTACGTCTTCGATAAATTGGTCAAAAGCTGGTCCCCAAGTATCATCCTTCCAATCTTTAAATCCCTGCTTCCAATCATCCGCGGAATATGAAAACAAATCACTCCACTTAAATTCGACACGATACTTCTGCATCTCTTCTGGGAGCGTAGCCTTCGCAATTGCATCTCCAATTGCATTTCCTATCTTCAAGCCAAAGTTGGCAGCAAGAACAACCGCACCAATTTTTAAAGACAGATTTGCCTTTCCGGTAAACGAGTACGCGGAAAGAAAAGCTGTAATTGGGGCTCCGATGATGCTTGCAACGTCATTATCGCTATCACTTAAGAATACTGTTGTACCTGCCATTCCAAGTCCGAACGCAATCTTTCCAAGCGATAATCCCTTACTTTTCAAAAAGCCGCCAACTGCCTCTGCGATTTTTCCTGTTACAATACTTCCTACTCCAGTCAGTTTCAATAAGGCAAAGGCTGTAAGAAGAGCTGTCTCAATTGGTGCTTTATCAAACATACCTTTCCTCGTTTCTATGGCCGCTTTAATAGCATGCGTATATCGATGTCCGTACACACGGCAACCATTACACTAGGAATAGGTGTTAATTAACAATTAACATATTCGGGACGCGTACCTCTCTTTCGCGCCCCGAATTAAGAGAGGATGGTAATTATGGCAGATATTAGAACAATTACATTTGATGATGGAATCAAGACAATCGAGGTCAATAACCTCGAAGGAGAATTGATCACAGTGCTTCGTATCAATACCGCGGATGCTGCTACGGCAACGCGTTTTGTTGAGCTCGTGCACAATCTTGAAGAGGTGGTAAACCTCGGCGAGGATGATGTTAATTCGTATAGAGAAAAATACAAGGAATATGAGGGAGAGGAGTTCGACAATCTTCCCGATGAAGTGCGGATGAATATCATCGTAGATGCCTCCAAGATGCGTATTCCGTTGCCGTCTGTGTACTTCATGTACTCTAAGAGATTAAGATTCTCCAGAATGGTAGCTGTGCGAGAATGCATAACAACAAGTGCGAAGTTCGCTTTCTTGTCTCCAAGTGCCACCTGCATACCGGTGTTAAGCGTTGTAGCACCGAAAGTGCCATCCTCATTTGCAGAGATATCATAAGTATGCTTCGTTACGAAGTTCTTACCTTCTCCGGTGTTCATAGAGAACACGCCTTTGAGTGTGCTGAGAAGTGTATCCTGGTCTACATCATCCCAAAACTCTGCAACCTCTCCAGCTGCGGCAGAATAGTCATCCCCAGAGATATCCGATACGAAATCCTTTTCAGTCCATCCCTGTGCGCGTCCGACAACGATACGTCCCATAGAATAATTTCCACGTTCCTCAGTATCGATGTCTGTTTTGCCGTCGTAATTCACGGTCTTTCCGGATAAGCGTGCCTTGATCAGCGTTGTGATAAAGTTGCCGCCCTTCTGATCCGGAAGCATCGAAGCATACTCACCACGCTCTACAATAGCGCCGCAGTGAAGCAGCTCATTCAGGCGAAGATTCGGTGTATTGCGCACGACCGTGTCAAATACTTCACCGTTAAAATTAACTAAATCGAATAATGCCATTGATTATTTCTCCTTTCCTCGTTTCAGATATGGTGTGATATCCATATCCGGGTTCTGATTTTTAAGTTTCATGAGTTCAGCCATAGAGAGCTGCGCTCCATCCGGCTGTCCAAAATTGTTACCAACAATCCGGCTGCGGTTCTGCTGCGCCTTGAATGTCTTATCATCAATAATGATATCCGGCTTGCCGATAGCTTATCATAATCGCTCTGAATGTTCAGATCATTCGGAAACGCTTTCATTTCCTGTTCCTTTATGATCAGCTGGCGCTTGGTCTTACGGATTGCTCGCTCCATTGCACGTTGCTTCTGATGCAGATCATATAGTTTTTGGCTCTCATGTATATCTATTTTGGGGTTGCCATCCGCATCCACATATGGATTTCTTAAGGACTTATCCCAAGGCTTGTGAGAATGCCGGCAGTTATACCCATGAAGTCCAAGAGGATTTACCACATCCTCAATGTTATCCATCTGCTCCACGCCTGCCATCTCGTCGCACTCCTCGTGGATCAGCAACTTCACATCTGAAACGGATCAGCAACAATTTGATAAGTAATGTAATCAGACATTTCATTCTCCGCCGATGTCTTTGGCTCAATGATCTTTACACGTCCCTGAATCGGCTTTGTTGGCTCTGGCTTTGTCTCTTCCTGTACTGGTTTCGCCTCTTCCTGTACCGGCTTGCTCGCCTTACGTGCTTCCTCTTCCTTAAGACGTGCCGCACGCTCCTGCTCTCTACGAATGATTTCTTCTTTCTGTTTCTGGTACTGATTCATGGTCGCAATAGCATCTGACAACTCTAATGTAACTTTGTACTTTTCAATACCTTTATCCTCAAATTCAGACTCCATTCCTCGGATAGTAGCAAGATCCTTCTCAACGCTAACCATGCGATCAGTAATTGCCTCTGTGATTGCCTTCTTGGTTGTCGTAACATTCTCCCACTGACTATCATAGATTTTCTGCAATGGCAGATATGTAGCCGCCTCTTCATGCTCCGCGGCAGCATCTGCATAGATATTCTTGATCAGCGCCTGTTTCTCCTCAATGCGCTTACGCTCAAACTCTGCGATCTGCTGATTGATAAAATTGATTGGTTCATCAACCTGCTTTTCCAATTCGTTGACCTGTGCCTCGAAAGCATCGCACGGTGCCATATATGATTTCTTGATTTCCTTACGCTTATCATCCAACGCATTACGGAATTTTCTAAGATATGCCACGGTATCCTTGGCATCTTTCTTCGACTCCTCGGTAAATACCATACCCTTGTATGTCTCAAGTTCTGCTGATAACGCAGCCTTGATACTGTCAAAATTTGCTTCAATGATTCCATTCTGTAACTGTACTGATAAATTAATTTCCTGCACTTTTTAATTCCTCTACTTTCATAATAATTTGTCCGTTTTCATCGCACCCCAAAAGTGCCATGAATCGGTTATCTTTTCCTTTTCTCTCCTGCCGGCACTCACACCGTTCTCCAGGATCTAAATTGCTGCCACAAAATTGACATACTCTGTAATACATCAGTCAATCGACCTCCGGAACTGCGCGATCATACAATCCTCACAGTAAATATCTCCATAGATGTCATACATATGATCATCTTGAATGCTTAAACTTACCGATTTTGCTAATAATGTACTGCGTTAATCGGTTCATTCTTCTCACTCTCCTTTCTGTTGTTAATCTGGCTAATCTGTGCTGAATAAATAATCCAGCGTACAACGGAAATTCTTTCTTTATTGATACCATTTCGCTTCTGGTATCATTGTTTTGTTATATTTTTCACAATATCTTGAAAGTCCAAATACTAAATATCTATATATTGTGTTTTTTATGTTGACTTACGAACATTTGTTTTCTATAATATAAAAGGAACGTTTGTTCATTCGTTTATATTTATAGAAGGGAGGGCTTTCAATGGATCCAAGAATTAATAAATATCTTATTGAAATGACAAAAGATATCACTATCGCAAAATTATCCAATTCCAACATTTCCATTTCTGCCGAAGGTGGTAAAAATGTTGCTGATTTCATGCAGGAAATCTACAACAAGTTAGTAGAATTAAATGGCAATTTTTAATTCAGACTGGCTCTTGCGGATATCAATTCTGCGAGAGCCTTAGTTTTTTCCGCTACCTCCAAAGGAATTTCACTACCCTGTTCGATCAAATCGGTTATGTCATCTGCAAGTTTCTCAATTAGTGTATCTACTGCTTCCACTCAATCATCTCCTTTCTTAAACAGTTCATTTACCGGAACTCCTAGTGCCGATGCAATGTCTGGCATATATTCAGCCATTATCACCTTTCTTTCTGCCAACATTGCACTGAATGCATTAGGTGAAAATCCGGCTTTTTCAGCAACAGCGCATTGCTTAAGCCCTTTTAAACGAATAAGCCGTCTAATGTTGCTAATAATTATCTGGTTATTACTCACTTGGTGTTTTCCTCTCCTTTCTTCAAGATTCTTGGTGTTGATGTTATACTACTATTAGTTTCTTGGTTTGTCAATACTTTTTTAACAAGTTTTTTGGTGTTTCGTGTTGACTGTACAAGATAAAAATAGTAATATTCAAATATAGAATGAAGGAGGTGCTTTATGGGACTTTCAAATAGATTAAAAGAGCGAAGAGAACAACTAGGATTAACTCAAAGCGAAGTCGCTACTTTATTAGGGATAACGCCTGGGGCGGTTGGAAATTATGAAAACGGAGTCAGCACCCCTAAGGCAGATGTTCTTTTTAAAGTTTTCGATGCTTTAAAATGTGATGCTAATTATTTATTTCAGGATGAAATGAGCAAACGTTCACCAAAAGACAATGCTACTCCATTAGAAATGGAGCGCCTTGTAAAAAAATACCGCGTTCTAGATTCTTCAGGTAAAGAAACGGTTGATTTTATATTAAATAAAGAATACGAGAGATGTCTCCACCCTGCCGTTAGTGGACAATTGGATTTATTGAAAATCATTCAAAATACTGTCGACGGAAAATTAAAAGATGGAGTTAAAACCGAAGATATTTTAGTGGATGCAGCTCATTATATTGATAACTCAACCGTAGAAGATGAAAAACATGATGATAGCATTATGAATGACGATAAATTCTAACAGTCCTTTTTATAGGATATTATTTTCTGTAAGATTACTTTGAGGTGATATATTTGCTTACATACAATGATCTACTAATAGAGGCAGACAATAATTGCTTAATCACAAAAGAAAAACCACTCCGAGCCAACAAGGGACGGATAAAAGGTAATCGTATTGCAATCAAAGAAGATATGATTGAAACAGAAAAGAAATGTGTGCTTGCCGAGGAACTCGGTCACCACTACACCACAGTCGGGGACATCATGGATCAGACGGACGTATCTAACCGGAAGCAGGAGCGACGTGCTCGGATCTGGGCGTACCACAAGCTGCTCTCTCTTAACGATCTGATTGATTCGTACAAATGCGGATGTCGGAATCAGTTTGAGATTGCGGAGCATCTGAACGTTACTGAAGAGTTTCTGGTGGATTGTTTGGAGTATTACAAAGAAAAATACGGATTATACGTGCGAAAGGACAACTATTTAATATATTTTGAGCCTTTAGGAATCATGGACTTCTGTCGTAGTACTAAATGATGTTTCATGAAATATAGTTAACAAATTACAGGAGGAATATGTTATGAGATGTTTAAAATGTGGAAAAGAATGCGGAAATGAAAATTTCTGTTCTAACTGTGGCGCTCCTTTAATTAAGGAACCTGGCAACGCAGCTCCGGTAAATGTTGAAAATTCAAATTACCAGCCATATGGTAATACTACGCCAAATCAAAACTTTGCCGCTCAAACTAGTTATGTACCAAATAACCACTTTGATCAGCAAAAAAATTCCAAAAACCCTTGCGGAATTTTGGCTCTAATACTCGGACTTGTCGGGTTATTTTTCTCATGTATCGGATTTTTCGGTCTATTACTCGACATCATTGCAATTATCTTAGGAATAATTGGCAGCATTAAAAATTATAAAAAAGGAACTTCTATTGCAGGTATTGTATGTGGCATTATCGGAGTCTTTATGTTTATTCTTACAATAATCGGAACTTATGTAAATTATAATACCGACGAAAATTCGATAGAAAACACGCAAATTATAAGCGAGACCGAATCCGTCTCTGAAACAGAATCGCAATCCGCTGATGTTTCAAGTGAGATCGAATCAACCGAAAAAGAACAGGAAACCACCGCCAATTCAGATAGTCAGGATTCTGAAAAAGAATTCAAAAAATCTTGCCAAAAATTCAATTATAAGAAGATAGCTAGAAATCCAGATGATTATGTCGGACAGAACTTCAAGGTAACCGTACAGGTTTATTCGATTTCCGAAGGTGGTTTATCCTCTCAAGCATACATGAAGGCATTCACAGATGATGGAAGCGACACCTATTGGGATCACATGATCTATATATTCGATGATCAAGATGAAGATTCAGATAGTTATTTGAATGTATTAGAGGACGATATAATCACTGTATACGGAACTTTTGAAGGAACAGAAGACACAACCAACATCTTGAACGGAGAAAAGAGCAAAGACATCGCTTTACATATGAAATACGCAAAATTAATTAAAGAATAATTTATCACTTACTGCTCCGACTCTACCAACGCCGGAACAGGTATCTTGACAATATAATACACTTACCCAGAGAACCGAAGGGGCGATATGTCAGCTGCCGGATACTTAAGAAGGGAGCTGGTGCCAATGGTTACATACAGTGATCTATTCACGTTCGTAATTATGCTTTGCGCTGTTATTACTCTTGTTATTAACACCAAACGTAAAAAGTAGCGCCCTCGGTCTGGTAAACTAAGGCGCTACTTTTGTAGAAACTATTTTACCGGCGGCTAGGCTTCATCTAGCTTTCGGTTCTCTTGTTAAGTGTATTATATGTTACATTTACACTTTTGTCAAACTAAATACCGCCCTGCTCTACCAAAGCAAGGCGGCAAGCTCCCGAATGATACGAAAGCCCTAGACAAGCATATTGTATCATTCGGAGCGCGACAAATCAACCATCGCGCTATTTTTGCGCCTATTTTTAGGAGGGATACAATATGGCAAAGGCAAAAAAATTACCATCCGGCAAGTGGAGAACCCAAGTATATGACTATACAGAAACTCTACCAGACGGTCGAAAGAAAAAACATATGAAATCGTTTACTGCTGACACCAAGAAAGAATCCGAATACCTGGCATCGCAGTATGCATTTACGAAAAAAAGTGTTCCAGCTACGTCTATGACACTTCAGGAAGGAATTGAGAAGTATATTGCTACATACTCTGCAGTTCTATCCTCTACAACCATTGAGGGATATAAAACGATCAAAGAGAATGCTTTTAAGTCCATTATGAGCACTCCGATCAGCAAAATAGATAGTGATATTATGCAGCGCGCAGTCAATGAAGAGTGTCAAAGGAAATCTACATCCAGACGCTGCAAAGGAAAACCTATATCATCAAAAACAGTCGTGAATGAATATGGTCTTGTTGCTTCTGTAATAAAAAAATATTCTCCAGGAACCATATTGGTTGTAAAACTGCCAACTCCTGCAAAAGTCATACACGACATATCATCACCGGATGTAATTTTTAATATTGTTAAAGGGACCGAGATTGAATTGCCGGTACTGCTTGCAATGTGGCTTAGTTTTACACTATCAGAAATAAAGGGGTTAACAAAGTCCGGATCCATAAAAGGGGACTACATATTCATCGATCAGGTCACAGTCACTGTTGACGGAAAAGAAATTGATAAAAAGATAGCAAAGAACGATGCTCGTAACAGAATGTTACTTATGCCAGAATACATAAAACAATTGATTGATAAAGTGCCTACTGACAGATTGGTCACTATAAGCGCTAAAGCCGTCTCAAACCGATTTACTTATATGCTTAGGAAGAATGGTCTGCCTCATATGTCTTTTCACGATTTGAGGCACGTAAACGCGTCAGTGATGGCAATGCTAAATGTTCCGGACAAATACGCAATGGAACGTGGTGGGTGGAAAACGGACAAGATCATGAAAGGAACCTATATGCAGACGTATCGTGCAGAACGGATCGCTGTAGATCAGAAAATTGATGATTATTTCAACTCATTTATCGAAGAAAGTTCACACGAAAGTTCACACAAAAAGTAAAAAGGTGCTTAAATAAGCACCTTTTTAAGTGGACTAGACGGGAGTCGAACCCGTGTCCGAAGCACAATCCCCTGTCCTTCTACGAGTGTAGTTTGTTATTTAACATTCCCTCTGCCGGTCGAAAACAAACATCCTCCCGGTTTCAGTAGCTTCATGATACGCCCACATGCGCAAAGCTTAACATGCGTCGTTTCTCACATAGTCGAAGCCTGGGTCCTAAAGTGTGAGTGCTCTAGGTCAGACTGCTGCCATTAGGCAGCGTATGCTAAATTATCTTCAGCGTTTAATTTTAATTTGGCCATTTAACGCATCGCCATACGACTCGCTTCTCCAGCTTCACGTACCCCGTCGAAACCATTACTAGCCCAGATTTAATTTTTTGCCGCGGGTACGTGAAGCTACGCTTCACGGTCTCCGCTTCGCTCCGGTCCGCCCAAAGCATTACTAGCCCAGATTTCGCACCTTAAAGTCTCTCTCCGCCTCTCGCTTCTGATCCTTCTTGGCAATGTCCTGACGCTTATCATAAAGCTTCTTTCCTTTTGCCAAGGCAACCTGAACCTTCACGAGGCTTCCCTTAAAGTAGACCTCCACCGGAACGATGGTGTAACCCTTCTGCGCAATCTTGCCCAGCATCTTCTGGATTTCCTTCTTGTGCATCAGAAGCTTGCGCGGGCGAAGAGGATCCTTGTTAAAGATATTCCCCTTCTCATACGGGCTGATATGCATACCATACAGAATCACCTCTCCATCCTCGATATGGATGAACGACTCCTTGATACTACACTTGCCCATGCGCATGGATTTCACTTCCGTCCCCGCCAGGGCGATACCGGCTTCAAACGTCTCTTCAAGAAAATAATCGTGATAAACTTTCTTGTTATTCGCTATTAACTTTCTGGCTTCCTTCGCCATCCCGGTATCCTCCTTTCCGGATTTATGCACAATCTGTACCATATAGGATATATGATTTTGATTAAAAAATCAACACACAAATCGAAATAATTATCGGTACAAAAAATCCGACAAATTCCTTTATTTTTCGCCTTCTTCACCCGCAAGAGCAAAATCGATCGTGCGCATAATCCGGTCACAATGTTCGACATGAACCTGAACCTTCTGTCCTAGCTTATACCTCCGGTTCGTAGCCTCGCCGACCAGCTCATATGTGTCCTCATAATACTGATAGAAATCATCGGTCAACTCCGTCACACGCACAAGACCTTCCACGGTATTCTCCAATTCCACGAAAAAGCCCCACTCGGTCACACCAGAGATCACACCCTCGAACGCCTCGCCGATGTGCTGTTCCATATACTGGACCTTCTTGAGCTTGACTGTCTCACGTTCCGCCTCATCCGCGCGGCGTTCCATCTCGCTGGAATGCTTCGCAACCTCCGGCAGAATGTGTTCATAATGATCGATCCGCTTCTCGTTTAATCTTCCGCGCAGACTTTCCTTAATAATACGATGGATCTGCAGATCCGGATAACGGCGGATCGGTGACGTAAAGTGGCAGTAACAATCTGCCGCCAGACCAAAATGTCCGGTATTGTCGATCGTATACCGCGCCTGCTTCATTGAGCGCAGCGTCAGCCTGCTGATGAGCGCTTCCTCTTTCGTTCCATCAATCTTCTGCAATAATTTCTGTAACTCCTTCGGGTGCACCTCGTCTGCACCAATATGGAGCGTATAACCGAAATTGTTGATGAACGTAGAAAGTTTCTGGATCTTCTCCGTATCCGGATTCTCATGCGTACGATACACGAACGGAAGCTCTCTCCAATAGAAATCAGAAGCAACCGTCTCATTTGCTGCCAACATGAAATCCTCGATGATCTTCGTTGCCACATTACGGTCATACGGTCTGATGTCGATTGGATTCCCCTGCGCATCCAGAATCACTTTCGTTTCCGGGAAATCGAAGTCAATCGAGCCCCGCTTCATGCGCTTTCCTCGCAAAATGCCAGCTAACTTCTCCATCCGCACAAACATCGGCACAAGTGCCTCATACTCACCAAGGAGTGCTTCCTGCTGCCTGCGCACATTTACATCTGAAACGCTTTCCGTTTCTCTGTCTGCACCATCCTGTCTGCCATCCACTTTCTCCACAGAAGCATCTTGAGCATTTGCGGCATGATATGCTTCTAAGATATTCTTCACCTGCGTATAGCTCATCCTGCGATCCACACAGATCACGGTCTCCGCAATCGTATGATCAATGATCTCCCCCTTCGGGTTGATCGTCATAATGCAGCTGAGCGCCAGCCGGTTCTCCCCCTGATTCAAGGAACAGATTCCATTGGACAAAGCATGCGGCAGCATCGGGATCACGCGGTCCACCAGATAGACCGATGTACCACGTTTCAACGCCTCCACGTCCAGGGCACTGTGTTCCTGCACATAGTTCGATACATCCGCGATATGCACACCAAGAATATAATTGTCATCGTCCATCGTGACAGAGACCGCATCATCAAGGTCCTTGGCATCCTCGCCGTCGATCGTCACCATCTGCCAGTCACGCAGATCCATGCGCCCCGCCATATCCGCTTCCGATACCGGCTTGGCAACATTCTCCACCTGCTTCAGCACTTTCTCGTCAAATTCAACCGGGAGCCCATAAGCGCGGACAAGCGAGAGAATATCAACCCCGGGATCATTGATATGTCCAAGGATTTCAACGACTTTGCCCTCCGGCTTCCTGTCTTTCTTACCGTAGCTTGTCACCTCAACGACTACCTTATGTCCACTGACTGCCCCCTTAGAGCGCTCCTCCGGAATAAAGATATCCGAACCGAACTTCGGATTGTCCGGCACGGCAAAGCCGAACGTCTTACTCTGTTCGTAGGTGCAGACAACCTGCTTCATACCACGCTCAAGAATCTTGACAACGGTTCCCTCTCTCCGTCTTCCGGTCGTTACCGGAGAGACTGTGATCTCAACCGTATCCATATGCATCGCACCATTTACCTGCGACTCTGGAATAAAGATGTCCTCCGTCTCTCCTTCCACTGACACGAAACCGAAGCCCTTCGGGTGTGCCGTAAAGGTTCCTGTCATCTTCTTGATCTCGGATTTACTGTACTTGCCCCGCTTCGAGCATTCAATCCTGCCCTCCGCCATCAGATCCGCAAGGATTGCTTCCAATTCCGGCCGCTGCTCCTTCTTGACACCGAGCACAATTGCCAGCTCCTTGATCTTCATCGGCACATACATATTGTCGCACATAAAATCGTAGATCATCTTCTTGCGCTGCTCATATTTATTCGACATAATTTTCACCTCTCCTTCGTATCTTTCCTTATTATGATTATGCGCTTGCAAAACTCCTTTGACAATACTCGAGAAGCTGTATCCCTACGTCTAGTACCTATGTGGGACACGATTTTGGAGAACCATCCAGGGTTCATTGCACCGCATAAAAAAAGGCTGCCGATTCTCATCGACAGCCTCATCTTAATCTTACCAGATTCCTAAATTCAGTACCATTGCAAGTACAAGGAAAAGGATTACTGCTACTCTTGTAAGCTTCACAAGCATTCCTTCCATAGAACGACCCTTATTCTTGCCCCAGTAAGTCTCTGCTGCTCCGGCGATTGCGCCAAGTCCTGCAGACTTACCTTCCTGCATTAAGATAATTACTGTAATGACAATACTCAGTATAATAAATACTACTGTTAAAATCGTATTTAAAACGGTCACGATTTCCACCTCCTAGATTCTAAACTCACGACTAATCGAGTATAGCATATCCAGGACATCATTTCAACTTCTTTTTGCTTTTTTGTATGATTCTTCTATATTTTATTATCATTTTTATTTTCATTTAGACGAGAATACATTATATATAGAATTATGAAATTAATTCCACAAATTCAGGAGTAAATCATGCGAACCAGACATCGAAACAGATGGCTGCTTTCTGTTCTGGTCAGTCTGTGCCTCACACTTTGTGCATGCAGCAGCGGATCAAATGCACCCGCTCCCGATCCAAAGCCTTCCGGCACAGAGGATACCGCCTCTTCCGGCAGTCGCGATGCCACACCGCAGGTGCTGACCCCGGAGGCAGGCGGAACCGACGTCCGCCAATGTGACGTTGCCGAAGTCGATGTATCTAACATGTCAGAAGGTTACATCATGGTCAACTACACCGGAGGCAATGCCAAAGTAAAGCTGCAGTTGTGCGGTCCCGATGGGGTCAACTATACAGATCATGGTACTGACCCCGGCGATCCGTAACCTGATCCGTGAGGGCAAAGTGCATCAGATCGACGGCATCATCTACACCTCCGCTGCCGAGAACATGATTGCGATGGATACAAGCATTTACAATCTCTTCAAGGAAGGTGTGATCGACCGCCATACCGCAGTGGCAGAAGCCGTCAATCCGGAGATTATGGCCAAGCGGCTGAATCTAAACTAATCCAGACATTCCAAAACAAAAACTACGCTGCCTTGTACCTTTTACACGAACAAAGTAACGTAGTTTGCAAATTTATACGAGTTTCTCCGAAATTCGAAGCAGCTGGTTATACTTTGCGGTGCGCTCACCTCTGCAAGGGGCGCCCGTCTTGATCCAGCCTGCATTGACAGCGACTGCAAGGTCAGCGATAAACGCATCCTCCGTCTCACCGGAACGATGCGAGATAACTGCCTTATAGCCGCTTTTTTGCGCCAGTTCGATCGCATCCATCGCCTCTGTGAGCGTTCCGATCTGGTTTACCTTGATCAGTACCGCATTCGCCACACCAAGGTCAAGTCCGCAATGAATCCGCTTCACATTCGTCACAAACAGATCATCCCCGACTAGAAGCACTTCTGAGCCAAGGCGTTTCGTCATCTCCTGCCAGCCGTCCCAATCGTTCTCATCCAGACCATCCTCAATCGATATGAGTGGGAATTCATGAATCAGATCCTCGTAGAGTGCGATCATCTCCTGTGCGCTGCGTATGATTTCTCCGCTTACACCTGCTTTTGCGTTCCCTTTAACATTCACCCCACTATCATCATTCTTCTCTGCCCTCTGACCATCCGCAACATATCCCTCTCTCTCACGCGTTTCCCCCGGGAAATGATACATCCCATCCTCATCACTGTACAATTCCGATGCTGCTGCGTCCATCGCAAATGCAATATCGCTTCCGACCATATAACCGGCTTTCTCCGCCGCACGTGACAGATAAGAAAAGACTTCCCTCGCATCCTTGAAATCCGGTGCAAAGCCACCTTCATCTCCCACAGCGGTCAGCATGCCGTCTTCATGCAGGATCTGTCTTAAGAAATGGTAGACCTCCGCGCCCATGCGCAGTGCCTGTTCGAACGAATCTGCACCTACCGGCACGATCATAAACTCCTGAAAATCCAACGCATTCTTCGCGTGCACACCACCGTTGATCACATTCATCGTCGGCATCGGCCAGCGCTTCGCATTCGTTCCACCAAGATAGCGGTACAGTGGCAGATCAAGCGCATTCGCTGCACACCTTGCGCAGGCAAGTGAGACACCAAGTAATGCATTCGCTCCAAGATTTCCCTTGTTGTCCGTTCCATCCAGTTCCACGATCCTGCGATCAATCTGTGTCTGTTCCAGCACATTCATGCCAAGAAGTTCATTCCTGATTCTTCCGTTAATATGTTCTACCACTTTCTGTACACCAAGTCCAAAATATTCCGGTGCCCCGTCTCGAAGCTCAATTGCCTCAAATCTTCCGGTGCTTGCCCCGGATGGCACAGATTCCCGTCCGGTAAATTTTATCCCGTTGTCCTCCCTCTGCGCCGTCACTTCTACCTCAACAGTCGGATTGCCGCGCGAATCCAGGATTTGTCTTCCGTGAACCTCTGTAATTTTAATTTCTAAAGACATAAAAACAGCCTCCCTTTTTGCTAATAGCATAACCAGGGGAGGCTGCTTTATTCATTTTTATACGTTTATCTCCGCTTTCACGCCAAGTTCTTCTTTGTTGGCATCAAGAATCGGGCGAACGACATCACGCAGGAATACATCTACCTGACGAGGAGCACGTCCGACATACAGTTCAGGCTTTAAGTTTGCCTCAATCTGCTCCTTTGTCAGACCGAATGCAGGATCTGCGGCAATCAGATCAACAAGATTGTTGTCCTTGCCTTCTTCCTTGACCGTCTTGCCTGCTTCCATAGAAAGCTGACGGATCTTCTCATGAAGTTCCTGACGGTTTCCGCCCTGCTTTACAGCATCCATCATAATGTTCTCGGTTGCCATAAACGGAATCTCTGCCATAAAATGCTTGTAGATAACCTTCGGATATACAACCAGACCATCCACAACGTTTAAGCACAGATCAAGAATTCCATCAATTGCAAGGAATCCTTCCGGTACGGATAATCTCTTGTTTGCAGAATCATCAAGCGTTCTCTCGAACCACTGGGTTGCTGATGTGATTGCCGGATTTAAAGCATCCACCATCACATAACGCGACAGGGAAGCAATACGCTCACTTCTCATAGGATTACGCTTGTAAGCCATAGCAGAAGATCCGATCTGGTTCTTCTCGAAAGGCTCCTCCACTTCCTTCAGATGCTGAAGAAGGCGGATATCATTTGACATCTTATGTGCGCTGGCTGCAATGCCTGCTAAGACGTTCAATACTCTTGTATCAACTTTTCTGGAATAGGTCTGTCCGGATACCGGATAGCATGCCTTAAATCCCATCTTCTTAGCGATCATCGGATCAATCTTGTCAATCGTCTCCTGATCTCCATCGAATAACTCTAAGAAGCTGGCCTGGGTTCCGGTCGTACCCTTCGAACCGAGAAGCTTTAATGTACTCTGTACATACTCAAGATCCTCAAGATCCATCAGGAATTCCTGTGTCCAAAGCGTTGCTCTCTTGCCAACGGTAGTCGGCTGCGCCGGCTGGAAATGGGTGAATGCAAGTGTCGGCTGATCCTTGTATTTCTCAGCGAAATTTGCAAGTTCTGCAATCACGCTGACGAGTTTCTTATGAACCAGCTTTAAAGCCTCATTCATTACGATAATATCCGTATTATCACCAACGTAGCAGGAAGTTGCTCCGAGGTGGATGATGCCTGCTGCCTTCGGGCACTGCTGTCCATATGCATATACATGGCTCATGACATCGTGGCGGACCAGTTTCTCACGCTCCTTGGCAACATCGTAATTGATATCATTCACATGTGCCTTAAGCTCATCGATCTGCTCCTGTGTGATAACCGGCTTACCGTTCTCGGAAAGTCCTAACTCCATCTCTGTCTCTGCCAAAGCGATCCAAAGCTTTCTCCAGGTAGAGAACTTCATATCCTGTGAGAAAATGTACTGCATTTCCTTGCTTGCATAACGCTCGGAAAGCGGACTTGTATATCTGTCTGTACTCATATATTGTCTCCTTATATAACGATCAGATGCTCCTGCATATGCCTTCACAATCTGACTCACAATTTACTTGCAAAACGATCTGCCTCATCCTTCAAACATCCTGTTCTTCTGCAAAGGCACCTCGTTTTCCGTTCCGTCCAGGTTCTATAACACCGAAACTTTGTCTTACGAACGGCTCATCTTGCGCTCAAGATCAATTTCCTTGTCGTAATATTCACCGCGGATGTCCTCCTTCGGCGGCTCCATCGGGTATTTCCCGGTAAAACATCCCGTACAGATCGGCAGACCTCCCACCATCTGTGAGAGACGGTCAATGCCAAGATATCCGAGCGAATCCGCACCGATGATATTGCGGATATCCTCAATCGTACGATTGTATGCGATCAGCTGCTCTCTTGCCGGAATATCCGTTCCGAAGTAACACGGCCACAGGAATGGCGGCGAACTGATTCTCACATGCACTTCTGTCGCACCCGCATCTCTTAACATACGGACAATACGATCGGATGTCGTTCCGCGCACGATCGAATCATCGATCATGATAACTCTCTTACCTGCCACAGCCTCGCGAAGCACATTCAGCTTCACCTGTACACTCGACTCACGGCTGCTCTGCTTCGGCTTAATGAATGTTCTTCCAACGTATCCGTTCTTGACGAAAGCGGTACCGTAAGGGATACCGGATTCCAACGAATAACCGAGTGCTGCCGCATTTCCTGATTCCGGCACACCCGTTACAAGATCCGCCTCGACCGGGGAATCCTGCGCAAGAAAACGTCCCGCCTGGATACGGCTCGCATAAACGCTTTGTCCGTCGATATGACTGTCCGGTCTTGCAAAATAAATATATTCGAAAATGCATCGTGCTTCCTGTTCCTTTGGAAGTGCCATCGTCATATCCGACTCGATGCCTTTCTCTCTTGTAATGGCAACGACCTCACCCGGGCGAACGTCACGGATGAACTCCGCACCGATCGTATCTAACGCACAGGTCTCGGAAGTTACAATATAAGCATTATCGCGTTTTCCGATGCAAAGCGGCTTAAATCCGAACGGATCTCTCGCTGCGATCAGTTTACGTGGGCTGGATACGACCAGAGCATATGCGCCTTTTAACTTCTGGCAGGCTCTGCGTACGGCTTCCTCCGCGGTCTTGGAATTCAGTCTCTCGCGCGCGATATGGTACGCGATCACCTCGGAATCGATCGTTGTCTGGAAGATGGCTCCGGTATACTCAAGATCATGTCTCAGCTCATTGGCATTGATCAGATTACCGTTGTGTGCCAAAGCGAGCGTTCCCTTCACATAATTAAGAACGAGCGGCTGCGCGTTCTCTCTTGTTGAAGAACCGGCTGTCGAATAACGCACATGACCGACGCCGATGTCACCCTTCATCTCCTCTAAGTGATCCGGTGTAAACACTTCATTGACCAGTCCCATTCCTTTGTAGGATAAGACCTTCCCTTTCGGTCCGTTCGTATCACTGACTGCGATACCGCAGCTCTCCTGACCACGATGCTGCAATGCAAACAATCCATAATAGATGGAAGACGCTACATCATTGCCATCAAAGTCATACATTCCGAAGACGCCGCACTCCTCATGCAATACATCCTCTTCGTAGGTGCTGTCAAAACATTTATTCTGATTCATTCTAAGTCTCCAACTGTAAGTTTATCTTGTAAAAGGCGTTCCGGTCAAAAGCTCGTAAGCTTCCTTGTACTTATCAACCGTCTTGGTCACAACTTCCTCCGGAAGTAAGAAATCATTGTCCGGATTTGCTTTCAGCCAGTCTCTTACATACTGCTTGTCGAAGGAAGGCTGTCCCTGTCCAGGCTTGTATCCCTCGAGTGGCCAGAATCTTGAGCTGTCCGGTGTCAGCATCTCATCGCCTAATACCACCTTACCGTTCTCATCCAGACCAAACTCAAACTTGGTATCTGCGATAATGATGCCTTTACTTAATGCATACTCTGCACATTTCTTATACAAAGCGATCGTGCAATCCTTGATCTGTGTTGCATAATCCAGTCCCTTGCCAGGATAGATCTTCTCAAGCACTTCTACGGACTGCTCGAATGAGATGTTCTCATCATGATCACCAAGATCCGCTTTCGTACTAGGTGTGTAGATTGGCTCAGGCAGCTTGTCAGACTCAACCAGTCCTTCCGGAAGCTTGATTCCACAGACAGTTCCATTCTCCTTGTAGCTTGCCCAGCCACTTCCTGTAATATATCCACGAACGATACACTCGATTGGAAGCATCTCAAGCTTCTTGCACATCATACTGTTACCATCAAAACGCTCCTGCTGGAAGAACTCCGGCATATCTTTTACATCAACAGAAAGCATATGGTTTGGAACCACATCCTTAGTGAAATCAAACCAGAACTTGGACATCTGGGTGAGAATCGCACCCTTGTCTGTAATCTTGTTCTTCAAGATGTTATCAAATGCTGAAATACGGTCAGTTGCTACGATAATCAGACTGTCTCCATTATCATATACTTCTCTTACTTTACCTTCTTTGAACGGTTTAAATTCCTGCATGTTCTTATGTCCTCCATCCTATGCTTTCGAATTTTCTTTACTCCGCTTCGCATCGACTGCATCCACGGTTATACTTAGTATTGTCAGCATTTCAGGCGTCTGAATCGCATTCATTTCTGCAGACGCTTCTTCAACCGACTATCAAAATTATAATACAGTGGGATTTGGAAAGTCAATGAATTTGGGACACGCGGACGACTTTGTGCACATAGAAAAAAAAGCTTTATTTATTAGTATTTTTGTGTACATTTTCTCTATCATTAGATACGCTTATATATCCATTCCGCCCCACTTATACATGGCTGCAAATTCGGGTTTGCCGCGCTCAGATTTAATCTCAAACAGACGATACCAGATATAAGATATTCTACGAAAATTAGCAGTAAGTTTGTCTATAAACGACGGACTTTGAACGATACAGACTTTCTCTCAGTTTTTTCTGCGAGTTAACTCCTGCAACGATTTTGGATAGGCTTTCACAATATTAAAGTAAACGCTATTATCCAAGACAATGGAACGCAGGAGCAGTCGCAGAAAAGAACTTCGATAAAGTGTATCATCCAAAGTCCTGTTGGTTAGATGAAATTACTGCTAATTTTCTTTTTTTACCTGCTGATCCGGTATCTGTGTAATTGAAAAACGAAAATCTGATTCGCGTCAAAAATTTGCGCAGTAGTAGGGGTGGAAGTCGATAGATTGTCGGTGTTCACTTTTTTGTGTTGGCAATTCGATTAATAAGAGAGAAATATGACGCGCAGCGTTATTTTACGATATTGACGTAGAATTTCGCTGCGCGTG
>ERZ1034882.293-NODE-293-length-27011-cov-14.869528_pt1 | contig 27011 bp, 22 predicted proteins | sample MGYA00520606_ERZ1034882 | MGnify/ENA primary metagenome ERZ1034882 (study PRJEB33766, sample SAMN09781726) | gut metagenome | biome: gut microbiome | host: Homo sapiens | place: Madagascar | study: EMG produced TPA metagenomics assembly of the PRJNA485056 data...
GCTTTCTTGTAATCAATTTCTAAGTTGTCCATAATATAAAAACTGTGTTAAACTATTTTTATTGTAGCTTGACACAGTTTAGTTTACACTCTCTAACATGAAGAAATATATACATTTTATTGTTCCTTATGCTATATATGCTAGCTTGGTAATGGTAATAATTGCTGATGCTAGACGTGATTACTGGCAGTTGTTTATCTTTTGGATTATCACATTACCTTTAATTGTAGGTTATATTGCTTATCTTATATTGGAGCGTAAGAATAGAAAGAATAAAGGAGAGTGATTAGCTCCCCTTTATACCTATTATCTGTTAGAAGGTGAAGCTTCAAATATCTTAAAGATTGCATCATCTTCATCCATTCTCTGCATCTGTTCCCAATCTTTAAAGAATGGCATATTGTATTTTACCATGTTTCTCCAATACTTGTTTTCTCCTTTATGGTCTCCTGATTTAATATCTGTAACAATATCACCATTGGTAAGACCATAGAATGTATAGAGTAGGGAGTTCATAGTATTCAATGATGCCATAGGAGAATTAAGTACTGTCAGCCAGTTAGAGATATTCTTAGGGTGAGGCATTGAAGCTTCTGTATCAAGAATAGCTCTCTTTGTCTGATATATCCACCATCTTCTCCAAAACTCTCTCTTATGTTTATCTGGGTCTCCAAGGGCAAAACCAAGACCTAACAGACAGATGTACATCATCATCTCAGTTCTAACTCTCTTGATATTATACTTCTGCATATCATCAAGATTATGCCATTGTGCCTGTGATCTGAACATAAAGGTATAGAAGTCTTTCATAAAGAGTCCAATAGCATCTATCTTCTTTCCTCTATTCCAAGTATCTTTGGTATCATCATTGGTAAGTCCTTTGTATAAACTATACCAATAACCTTCTCTATCTTCTCCAAGGGAAGCATCAAAGTGTCTCTTTCTAAATCTCCTGGAATAATGTTCTACCATCCATTGTCTAAAGTTCATTATACCACGCCCCCACCATTTTTGATGTAATAATCCTTTATCCTCATCATTCATGGCACCATGGGTAGATTGATTAGCATAACGAACTTTCTTTCTTACTTTATCAATGAAGGTATCTGTTATAGCATTACCATCAAGATCTGTTACTCCAGTTTTAAGATGAAGTTCAGAGTTACCATCCTGCTTATTAATTACTTCAAAGGCATCATACAGGTTTATCTTCTTACCATTTAATAATACTTTTTGATTATGAAGAATACTATACATATTTACATAGTGTATAAGGTACTCACCAGATGAATAACCAATGAATGAACAATCATGAGAGATTAATTGCCTGAACATACTTTTATAGTATTTTGTATGACTCTTTTCAGAGAAGTTTTCCTGAAGAGGGTCAAATAGTTCTCTCATAAGTACACTCTTATGGTTTACATTGTTAGTAAGGAGTTCTGCTAATTCTCCTCCAACACCTGCACTACCAAACAGTTTACTATGTGCCCAGGTATAATCCTTGAAGTTATAGAACTCACCAGCACCAGCTTCAATCATCATCTGAAATTCACCCATGAGATAGTTGGCAACAGCACCTTTGACATTAGTTGCCAAGCCTTTGAAAGAAGTATAAGCAATGATATTACTGAACATTTTTGCCCAAGTCTTATTTTCATTAGGGTCTCTGTTCTGACCATAGATATGCTGAGCAATAAAACCTTCAATGAGTTCTGTTGTATTGGTATTCTTTCCTCTTTTCCAAAGATCCTTGAATACTCTTATCTCCTTATTCTGTACTACATCACCTTTAGGGTTTTTATCCTTAGCACTCTGATTCTTCACAAAATCACCAATAAACTCAACTACCTGTGCTATCTGGTTCATGGAATCATAATTAACTGCTGTACCTGCAAGGGCTGCAATGCCAGTCGAGAAGTTCTTAAGAAGTTCTCCCTCTTCAACTCTATTGACAAAGAAAATAGGAATCTGTCTTAATGGAGTGTTGTCAAATGCACCCTCTGTAATCCGGTATTCATCACCATCAATGATACCATTCATATTATAGTTTTCATCATCTTCCCTTATCTTATAGAAGTTCTCAGCTTTATTCTTTACTGCTTTAGCAACATCCTTGAAGTTCTTAGCATCATGCATTGCATCCAGGAATTTACGTCTTACCTGTGGTGGAAGATACTGATGTTGAGCATAGGCTGGTAGGAGAGAATCAATCTCACCTTTAAGTTGCATCATGGTATCATAGTAATTAATTTGCTCCTGAGTCCAACCTTTCTGAAAATCACTAATCTTTCTATAGCTGTCATTAGGTACTCTTTCTGTTCTACCATTAGTATTATCTACAACTCTGTCTTCTGTATTCTGGTCTTCCCAGTCTTCAATAGCTTGCTTTAAGTCAAAGCCTTGGAATCCTTGAACATAGAGAGATTTAATCTTAGCTGACCTGGCAGCTTTATATAGTCCCCAATCAATATCACTAATTATGTGGCCATCATCTTCATACATAAATTCAGAGTTATGTCCTGCTTTATATAGTTTATCTGTAGCCCTACGAATCCTAAGAGATATATTATTCATAGTAGCATCTCTAGAATCCTGGGCATTCCTAATAATGGAACCCATAGCACCTATGATAGGATTAGAAGCTCTGCCTACACTATATAACCAATCAAACATAGTAGAATCTGTAGCAGCCATTCTGATAGCATTAATCATAGACTGTCCGTCAGGAGTGGTATTTCCTACAATCTCTATCATAAGATTAGTCATAGTACTTTCTGTAAGGTTATCAAGCATCTTTTCCTTTTTATCAAAGAATTCCTTCAGGTCTTTAGCTGTCTGACGAATATTGTCAATATCTGTTTGGGCTATAGATTCATCAATGGTAAGATTTTCATCTGCCAATGCAGATACTAGAGGATAATATTGCTCCTTAAGTGACTTTACATCCTGTAGAATCTTGGCAGTACCAAAAGCTTTCTCTAACTCTGTACCAGTTTGAGGAATACCTTGAAGCATGGTATCAATATCAGCTATCTGAGAAGAAGTTTCTCCCAAGAAGTTTAACACTCCAGAATAATACTTCTTACTGGATAATTCCTTCATCAGTTTATTCAGTACACCTTCAAGTCTCTTTCCTTCAGCATTATTACCTTTTTCCTTTTCAAGTTGTCTAATCTGCCTTTGAAGAGTAATAGCAGCATCTGCTGCTGCATCAGAAAGAGTTCTAATCTTAGAAGATGCTCTGTGAATTTCATTGATATCAATCTTATACTTCTTGTTGAGCATTTGGATTTCACCTTGAATTTCCTGCTCTGGACTATAAGCAATGATATGTTTACCAATTTGTGTAACCTGAGTAATAAGATTATCCATATCTATACCTTGATATTTCTTGGCATCAGCTACAGCTCTCAGTAACAATCTCTGTTGAGGAACTGTAAGGTTTATTGCTCCATGGTTAAAGTCATTTAGAGCCTGTGCTGCATTTTCAATGGAACCAAAGGCATTGATAGCTCTTTGAACATGTGGAGAATTAGGACTTAAGGAGAATAGAATCATAGCATCTTTTTTGTAGAGATTACTAATATCTACTCCTGCAAGATTCTTGAGATATTGTGCTAGACCAGTATTCATTGCATTGAATACACTTTGAAGTTCCTGAGGCATAGCAGTTATATCTACACCTACACCATTAAATACCTGCTTATAAACATCCCACACCTGTAAGTTCTTCTTAACACTATCTCCATAAGTATGTGTCCTGGAGTTCTTCTCTGAGACAATGATGTTATAGATGTCACCATGCTGTACTACAATAGAAGTAAGTCCTTTATGGTTATCATTGAAATCATCAGCCTTCCTTAAAGCATCTTCAGCATTAGAGAAATCAACTCTCTTACCATTAATATCTACAGCTCCCAACTGAAGTTCTGCTGTAGAAAGATTACCAATATCTTCCTGTATAGACTTGAAGTCAAGGAACTTCAAAACATCTTCTGCATTATGTTGTCCCTGACTATTTCTTTCTATATTAGCCTGATCCATCTTATCTGCCATATCAGATACAGTATAGGAGGCATAGAGCCAATTAGTAAGAGGTCTATCCTTCAGCTTTTCCAGCATCTTTTTATACATCCTTGAAGGCTCCCCATTGGGAGCCTCAGGATATAATATACATGAACTATTACTCATACACTAACAATATTTTTTAAACTCATTAATTGCTTCATCAATACTTAAATCTAATCCTTTCTGTTTAAATACATTCTGTAAGAACTTACCAAAGACCTTTTCTCTACTTTTGATACTCTCAGCCTTCTGTAGAGCTTCCTCTTTACTTAATGTAGGAACCTGTTTCATAATCAAGTCTGCAAATGCTGCAAGATTCTTAACCTCTTCAGTCTTTGTAATAACCTGACTATTAGAAGTATCCTCTACATTAGACTCTTGAGGACTCTCTGTCTTCAAGTCTGAAGCAGAGTTATCCTCAGTAGTCTTTGTAGTATCACTCAATGGGTCTTTGATATCCAGAGTACTCATCTCCAGATATTCACCATTGTTGCCGAGTGGCTTTATCAACTCAAAGACAAGTTCTTCACCTTTATCAGAAGTAAGATGCCAAAGATAAGTATTGTTATTCACCTTAGTCTTCATATAGGAAATACCTGCAAGGTCAGCAATCTCCTCTGGTCTATAGACTGTTAATCTGTTATGCTTAACATCTACATTATAGTGAGTATCCTTGCCTCCCTTTCTAGGAACCAGCTTGTTGTTTTCCCAGTTATTTCTGATAAACTGATCAATCACCAAGTCTGGGATTACCTCAGGGAAGTTTCTATATGTATCAACATAAGATGCATTACCATCCTTACTCTTCAGCTTTTCCTTTACATAGGTAGGAACCAAAGACATGAAAGTCTTAGGTGAGAATCCAATACCAGCTCTGAAGAAACTGTAGTTAAACAGCATCTGAGAAAGTTCTGGGTCTTCCTTATGCAAGTCTATCCAAGCACTACGAAGTTCCTCTTTTCTCTGTTCATCCATACCAGTGATATTAATCATAAGATATGGTCTTCCAGTCTTCTTGGAAACATTCATTCTAATAGCTTGAATCAAGGCATTACCAGAATATTTCTCCTTGAACTTCTGTTCCATGAACCACTTAGGGAACTGAGTAGCATAACTTTTAAGATGCTTAGGATTAATCAGACCTGACTGTACCAACAGATAAGACTGATAGAAGTTAGAGAACTGATCCAAAAGCTTCTTGTCGTTATACATCTTATCAGATATATCAACAGGAAGATTAGCCAATAACTTTCTGAAACCAGTACTACCAGTAGGCATATCAGAGAACATAGCTTTAGCAATATCAACAGTTCTTGCAAACTGCTTCAATACTGGATGGTCAAAGAAGATATCATCAATATCTACAGGAACACCATCAGCTGTATAGAAGTGAGTACCATTTTCTGTATTAGCATCAATGAACTGAGACATCTTATGCTCAATGATAAGATTATCTACAATCAATGGTCCTACAGCACTAGAGATAGAATTGAATCTTGTAACATAGGTAGGCTTACGCATAGCATCTACAAGCTGTCTTATCTTCTGGAAGGCAAGAAGTACTTTGTAATCAGTAGCTTCATGTTCCTCAGAAGTAAGACCTTCAACCAACTCCTCTTTGGTAAGCTCTTCTGTATTGATCAAAGAATCATCATTGATGTTATTCTTTTCTCTATACTCAGTCATCCATTTCTCAATGATGTTAGACAGAGATTCATAGTTGGTAAGATTCTCTCTATTGAACTTGTTGAGGGTTCTCTCTATAATATCCTGTGACAGGAAGAGAGCTGCATCCTCAAATGTCATACCAAGTCTAAGCATAGTATTCAACATACCAGCAGTAGTCATGTTAATGTTCATCAAGTTCAAAATAGGGTCTTTTACAGCATCTGCTGAAGCAGACACCAAGGAGCCTAAAGTCTTACCAATCAATGTACCTTCATTATCATACTTCTTGTCTATCTGCATTCTAATACCAAAGGTAGTTCCTGCAATAGTGAATGGTTTATCTCCACAGATTTCAGAAACATCAAGGAAGATGTCATTACTCTCAAGAGTAGCATGAGCTACCTTATTGACAGCAAATACACCAATCAATGATGCAGCAGCACTATTTTGCTTATAGAACTGTACCTGAGTATCAGCAAAGGTAAGGTCTTTATCTGTATAAGAGAGGTCTTTGAGTTCATCAATAGACATCTTCTGAAGATCAGACCATTTAATTCCTTTGTTTGTAGGATTCTTATAGGCAGCTACCATATAGCCCATCTTCTTAGGAGCATCAAATCCTCCAGGATTAAGAATCTTATCAGCAGTCATCTGATTAGTGAGTACTGCATAAGTCATATCAATAATCTTGTTATCTCTATATGTTCTACCAGAAGTAGGAGCATCAGTATAATAAGCTATTGACTGATACTGACTATATAGCCATTTCATCAACTTATCAGTATCCTTCATCTTCTGAGGATTATCCATAAACATTTTTACCTGTTCACCTACCCAAGTATTGTTGGTTTTACCATCATGAGCTTTTTTATAGCTTTCCGAAGCTCTGGCAAAAAGTTCCTTTTCAATCTCACTTCTCTTTCTTGTCTTGATAGGAATGTCCTTACGCATGACATATCTCTTATCAACATCAAAGTCAGAGTCATCAATCTCAGTAAGCTCATAAGGAAGCATGATAGCATCACCAGCTTCTCTAGGCATAAAACCAATTACCTTCATAGGAGCACAAGAGTACTTATCCTCTGTAGGAATACGGTAACTTACCATCTTAAGAAGCTCTGGATCTACAGCATTGATAGCATCTACATTGATAGTACCATCAGCATTGGAGAACTTATCAAAGAGTTCATTAGACCAGATAGGAGCAAAGACTTCAAAGTAAGCAATACCACCTTGGTTTCTCTTGAGATACTCCTTATAGGAAAGATTGTCATGCTCAGAAGCATTATATTCTTCCTCAAGAGGCATAAGATTACCTTGCTTGTCATTGAATCTGATATGCAACTGAGTAGATGTACCAAAGTTAGATACCTGAACAATAGGACCACCAGCAATCTTCTGCTTATTTACTCTGTTCTTGATGATAGAGTTGATAAGCTGTTCAATTCTCTTAGCCTGTATTGGGTCACCTTTTGGTATTCTGAATTCACCAGTCTCCTTATCAATAGAACAAGCCTGCAAGAGGTCTATTCCATATCTAGGGGAAGACATGATTTCTCTCTGAAGAATCTTGGAAAGAGCTATATTCTGTTCCTTCTTGTCATTGCTGTTGAAGTGTAACTCTGCTGCAAGGTTATTAATACTTTCCTCAATGTTATCAGCGATAGTTTTCTCATACTCTTTTCTAAATTCATCAGCCTTTACTCTTCTGTGAGTACCATCAGGTTCAGTCCACTCATAGTAGTTATCTACCTGATTACCATTCTCATCAATAGTATAAAGGTCAAGGTCAGAAGGAGTAATCATTCTAATCTGGGAACCATGAGCCTGAGAATGTTCCTTGAAATGCTCAGGAACTTCCTGCTGCAAACAGTAGTCTTCATAAGAAGCTTCATGTACAAAGGTATCAGTATTATAGTTTCTATAAACTCTTTCACCTGTAGCATCAGTCTCTTCCTTGAAGATTTGATTCATCATATAGGTATAGGCAGCTTCCTCACCACCTTCCATATCTCTGAACTGGAAAATATTCATCTTACCTTGAAGACCTGACTTAATGGCTGATTCAAACTGAACAGTATCAATACCCTTGGTAGGATTCAACTTCTCAGAATCTTCCATTACTCTATAGACTGCTCTAAGGAGGTTTGGTCTGGAAAGCTTTTCACCTTTAAGAATAGCATCAGCCATAATGAGAAGATACTCTGCATTCTTAGCCTGGAAAGGTACTTCCATAGAATGGATAGGAGCATTAGCTACACCCATATCCTTTGTAAGCTTTGAATACACAAATGGCTTTAATGGCTGGAATGCTGTCTCCAAGTCAGTATAGTTATATTCACCTTTCTGTAGCTTCTGATAAATATCTTCTGCTTGCTTAGACCATCTACCAAAGATAAATGCCTTCTTTCTATAAGATGAAGGAGATGAATATCCCTGAGCATCAGTAACATTAATCTTGGTGTACTTACCATCCTTACCTACAAGAGATTCCTTAAGAGCCATCATCTGTGCTTTCTGATTCTGTGGAGCAGCAGCGATTCTTCTATCAAATACCTCGGCAATATTGGCTATGATATTAGACTTGAAACTATCAAAGTCCTGTAAGATGAATGTTCTATACTTACCATCAGATACTCTGTTACCATTATAATCAGTAGCATAAATGTTACCTCTTACACCTGGAGCATGAAGCTGTGCTAAACGCTTCTGCAAGTCTTCTGTATCCTTATAGAAAGCAATGTCAGTAAGAGTCAGCTGTAAGATATTCTTTGAAGCAAAAGCATCATTCCAAAGATAATTCTCTACCTGCTTTCTTACCCAGTCAGCAGCTTCCTCATCTTTCAACTCAGAAGGATAGATACCCTTAATACTTTTAGCAGCTTCCAAGATGCCATTGTTCTCCCAGTTATTGAGGATAGATTGAACTCTGTCTTCCATGTGCTGACGGATAACTCTATCTGCAAGTTTGCTAAGTTCTGCTTCTTCCTCAGCAGTGAGAGCTATTTCTCCATTAAGTTTTTTCTGTAGGAGTGCTGCAAAAATACCATTGCCTTCTGCAATAGTACCATCTTCATTATGAAGAATATTCCATTTTGTTATACCTTCAGCAGTATTGTCAAGATAGAGATTCATAACCGGCAAGAAGTTGAACTTTCTACCATTGGTATCAAAGTTCTTGATGAAACCAGCATCCTTTTTATCCATGTTTCTCATTCTGACAGTCTGGATTCTACTAAGTTCCTGCAGGAACATATTATGAAGACCATAGACAATGGAATTCTTATATCCTTCACCTCTATAAGAGTAGAACTTGATGAACTCTGATGATGGCTTATTAGACTGCATAGGTACTCTGAACCAAGCTGGAACCATATTGGTATTATTATCAGTACTCTCTGCAAAGTACTCTGTGATGAGGGATAAGGTATATTCTGCATCACTCATATTACGCATATAGTTATGCTTGTTAAAGTTCAACTCTACCTTATGGTCAAACACCTTACGGGCATTCTCATCCTTTGCAAGTATTCTGAGCCACTCATTTCTCCATCCTTTATCTACATCACCATTTGGGAACTTAAACCATTCTGAAGAACCATATTCATCCATAATGAAATCTTCAAATGCCTGACCTTCCTGACGGAATTTATTCATCAGTTTAGTCATGAATGATGGTGTGATATAAGACTGATACATCTTGCCACTATCATAGAATGCATTGACAGCAGTATCTTCCAGCTTGTCAGTAATAGGAGTGAGAAGGTTTCTCAGACTGCCACCAATAGAGCTTTCTCCACCAAACTTGAATGGATCATACTCTTTAAGTGTACCCTTATTCTGAGCCTGTAAAGCCTTATCTAAGTCCTTGACAATATAACCAAGAGATTCTGTAATTTTCTTGATGTTCTCTGCATTGACTACATCAGTAAGCATTTCCTCTGTGATGTTATAACCAAAGCTCTTACTGATACCTAAGATGTTATCAGTAGCAGTCTTTGACATAGTGTCATCCAAAGTCTTTCCTTCCTTAATAGCCTTGTCAATCTCCCTCAACTCAGTTAAAGCCTTATGAAGATTAAACTCAGAGTTCTTTCCTATAGTCTGGTCAGAACCAAGAAGCTTAGAGTTAATCTTACCATTATTACCAAAGAGAGGATGTTCTCCAATCTTGAATAGGGCAGAGATAGACTTCATAGCTTCTGAGAGTGCAGGATGGCTATTTACAGTCATGCTGTAGTACTTTCCATCTTCAAGCAATACAATAGAGTAGAGCTGGAAATGCTTAGAAAATACTCCATAGAACTGGCTCTGGAAATCAGTTTCTTTACCACTTTTATCAGAAAGTCTTTCAATAAGCTGGGATAACCAAGGGTTCTGCTTCTGCTTATCAGACAATCTCTTAATCATATCATCAAGAGATAATGCTCCCTGGGTCCATCTCAAGATACTATTGACAGATTCTCTAGGATTTACTCTCTCTGCAATTCCCCACTTACTATAGACCTTGTTGCCTTCTGCATCCAATAGGTAGCACTCATGGAGACCTAATCTTACCAAGGCAGACATAGAGTTAAGAACATCAATGGTTCTAGATTCAACCTGCCAATGTTCCTGCTCATCTTTTTCTCCCTCTTCTGCTGCTATATCCTGATCATTGGAATAGTCATTGAAGTTATCGAAATCTACCTTAGAGTCCTCTGTGGTAGTGAAGTTACCTCTGCTATAGTCCTTGGTAATGCCAAAGCCTTCATTCATAGCAAAGATGTCTGCTGCCAGATACATAATTGCATCCCAATTGTCAGTAATCAGCTGAGCTTGCATCATAGTATCTGTATCTTCATAACCCATCACCTGAGGTGAAAACAGAGTCTTGGTTCTCTCAATAAGTCTATCAAGACCTACAGTCTCTACAATCTGCTTTCTTGATGCAGACTGAAAGTCAAGGTCTGTATTAAGAGAAGGGAATAGGGTCTTTGCAAGACCTTTTTCCTTCTGAAGATTAGTAATCTCATCAGAGATAGAGTTAACTATCAGTTCTGCTGTATGACGAACTTCTGTAGCAGACAGAGAAGCACCAAGCTCCTCTAAGTCCTTATCACCATTAAGCAGGTTGTCAATCTGCTTATTAAGCTTATCATACTCACTGAGATTAGTCTCTACTTCTTTCTTCTGAGAATCCTTAGATTCCTGAAGATACTCTTTCTCACTTGTTGCTTGAAGCACTGTGTCCATTTGATTGATAATGTTTTGATTTTCCTCAAATGAGTTCTCCATAGATAACTGTGCATCCAATTCCTTTATATAAGGTATCTTCCAGGCAGCATCTACTGGTGTCTCATCATAGAGTTCATTAAAGTATTCATAACCTGGAAGAGAAACTTTCTGTGTCTGTCCTTCTGGGAAAGAAGGATTAGTTACTTCTGTTTCAGCTCCTTTATTATTATCAAAGACTATAACATCAGGATTCTTCACTATATATTCTGTATTATCTGCCCACAAAGTTCCCTTGTCAAGCACAATAACATCAGCTGTAGTATTTCTTCCATTCTTTATATAATCTCTAATATCTTTGTAGTGTTCTACTTTTGCAGTAGAAAGAATATGGAATTTGCTAACTTTAGCATAATCCCCAGTATAGTGTCTATTGATTCTATTGCCTTCAGGATGCTCTGCTGTAGGAGGTTCAGGAGATTTATCTGTTCTACTCTTTGCATAATCAGTAGCCTCTTCTTCACTTGATGTAAAGTAGAGTGCTCCCTTAAGAGTTTCATCATAATCTACTGCTGTCTTTCCTACAGTTTCACTAAGAGATTTAGCTTCTCTGTCTTCCATTAAGGCATATCCTCGATAGATAGTAAGTGGTGATTTACCATCTTCTGAGTATAAACCATCTACATCCTTAGATAACTGACTTAACTGATATTGCTGAGCAGCCTCATAAGAATCTTTATTAAAGTGCTTAGGCTCTGCTACTTCATGGTCAACCATAAATACAACTTGAGGATTACCATGATTCTTTGCAATATCATCATGATCATACTCCATATTGTAATCCATGGTTGTAGCGGTATGGAAGCCTAATGTCTTAGAGTACATTTCTTGTAATGGTTGCTTCTTACCTTCATAAGCATCCAAATGTGTAGCTCCTTCTTGCTTTATGAAATCTCGTATTGCATATAAGAAACCTTTGTTGGTTCTAGGGCTAAGAGAGAATACACTTGCAAGATTACCATTTGGTTCAATGGCAAAGCCACATAAGCCATCAGAAGTTATATAGCAGTTACAATCAGAATAATCATCATGTAAATCTACTAGTTCACCATTATAGAGATAGGTTTTTGTAACTTCAAATATATCATGGAAAAGGCTTCCATCTACCTTTCCTATATTGAATGAACCTATACTTCCATCTTTGTTAGTATGAGTTAAATTAGATTGGACACCATGCCAGCTACCATTGCTGTTGGACTCCAAGAGTCTTCCCAGAATCCCTCCGATTCTTTCTCTATCCTGGTCATTAAGGCTGCGTCTTCCTTCATTAAAATCGGATATTCCTTTTTCAGAAAACTTACGGCTTCCTTCTTGAACTCTTCTAAACTCATCTGTTGCTTTGTATTCTTCTGTTCCATTTTCTTTTGAATTTTTATTTTCAGAACGTGAATTACTTGAATTTATTGTATTGTCTTTGATGTTTTTATCAAGATGTAAAGGAGAACCTTCTTTCTTTACATTATTACTAATGATAGTAACTGTATCAGTAGCTCTAGATACACCAACATATTCAAGCTGCTGCTTGATATTAGCTGCTTGGTCAGGTTGAGTATTCTCTACTTCTACATCACTAAGGTCTCCTAAATCTACTTCTTCAGAACTCTTTAACTCTGCATTGGCTGCATCATTTTTAGATTCTTCTCCAAGGTCAATCATCTCTATAGCATTGTCCGCATTGTTACCACTCATAGAAGCCCTAGATACATCTACATCATCCATCAGTACATGGGTGAAAGTAGAACCTTGTGACTTATGAATGGTAAGAGCATAACCAAAGTCAATAGTCTTTGCTTGCAAAAGATTGTGACTATTGTCTTCAATGTTATCATTGACAAAGAGGAAAGAATCAATGGCATTAATCTTAGCATAGACTGCTGCCTTAGCTTCTCTACCATAGGCTCTTCTAACTTCATTCCATAACCTCTTCTTCTCATTGGCAAGAATCATAGCACTCTGTCTATTCTGAGCATTATTCTTAATGTCCATGAAGTTGAAAGTATCTATATTGCCTAATGAGTCTTCAAGAGTAATAGGAACAGCCTGCATCACTACAGGAGTACCATTATCCAATCTGGTCTGTACTGTAGTGGGTCTACCTACCTGAGTTACCTTATAGGATTCAGAGTTAATGAATCTATAACTCTTGGTTCTCCATTCATATCCCCAGTTAGCATAACCCGTCATAGGTTCACCTACATGTGGAATAGGAGAGTCATAACCTAAGAGTTCTCTTACCTGATTATTATAAGCAGTTACAGCCTTGTTGGTATAAGCAAGGATTCTAAAGTAATTAGGATTCTGCTTCAAGCCTTTAACATACTTATCAATAACTTCATTGATAGCATCTTGATGCTGAGGAGAGATATATGCAACACCTTCACCTTTACTATTGAATGATGATACCTTAGATAAAGGTTCTCCATTACGGATAGCTGTAGCTTCCTTAAGGATAGCATTGTCATCTGTTCTCTCTACTTGAGTAAGACGAATGACTTTACCTTCACCATTTCTGAAGACCTTAGAGATTTTGTCCTCATTGACAGGAGCCAACTGAGCTTCATCACCTACATAGATAATCTTCAGACGATGTTCCTTAGCAATATCATTGAGGATTTTATAGTTCTCCTCATTAATCATAGAAGCTTCATCAATAATAATGGTAGTACTTGGCATAATATCTACATCCTTCAAGACATTCACCAGGTTTCTAGCATTATAAGCTTTGCTTGAATCAACTTCTACATTGATACCAAACACCTTATTTAATGTAGATGCCTTAAATCCAGCTTTAGATACTCTATCATTAAGTACTGCTGCTGCCTTATTGGTAGTAGCACAGAACATTACAGGTCTATTCTGCTTCTGTCCTTTCTTGGCAATCATCTCCATAAGAGAAGTTTTACCAGTACCAGCATAACCACTAAGTGTCATAGATGTCTCATTAGACTTCATAAATCTATCCATCTCATTGAGAGCATCTATCTGCTGAGCATTAGGCTTGAATGGAGCTTTGACAGTAGTACCATCAGCAAATGTAAAGTCTTGAGGCACAGCTTTCCCACTATGCTTATTATCCTCTGGTATATTGTTTACCAAATCATAATCAGCATTTTCCTGCTCAATAAGAGCTAACTCATCCTTAAGTTCTTTACCTGAAAGACTACTGATGAAATCCTTAAGAGTAGATTGAGAAGTCCTCTGTGCTTCTTCACTCTTAAACATAGCAAAGCAATCTATAACAGCCAAAGTTCCATCTGGTTGCTTTATAACATTCTCTGGTCTAATATCTGTGACAACATAATTATCCTTAGAGTACTCTGCATTAACTCCTTGACCTTTAGTATGAACAAAGCCTTGACTAAGCATATAGTTTTCTATTTCCTTTGGATTAGCAATAGTTTCTCCACTTTCTATCCAAGGCTGCTTTACTATAATACTCATACCATTATCAGATACACCAACCTTAAGTATCTCCATTGCCGTAGAAGGAAAAGCGGTGTTATGTATAAGTATTCTATCAAGTAACTTTTCAGGAGTAGCATAGTGGTTAAGGCTAATGCTTTTAATAGCTACATTACGCCCATTATCATTAGCTATCCAAACTGTAGTCTCTGAACCTGATTGACTTTCGCCATATTCTTCTTCAAAGTAATCATTAGGCTCAACAATAATATTGTCAGTCTTCCTTGCCCAACTGATTAACTCTTTTTGTTGTTTTGAAGACTCTTCATGTACTCTTTCTCTAATGCTCTTGCCTGCATCTGTATTTCCTTGGAAGCCTTCATTATCTTTTGAACTTCCTCCTTTGACAATGGAGTAGGCATCTTTGAAGAGTTGACCTGCTGATTTGATTGATTGCTCATATTGTATATTGTTTTTATTTTCTAAACGTTGATTATCTTTATTTATTGTATTATCTGCAACTTCTTTAGTAACTTTATCCTTAAGCTTGTCATCAGATAATGTTCTGAAGTCCCATTCCTTCTCATTATATCCCTTTCTCAAAGGATTCTTGATACCATTATATCTCATATAGGTATCAATATCAAAGGCATCAAGAGCTTTCTCCAAAGCATTCATTGACCTCTGATAGTATGTATTAGAAGTATGAAGGCCAAGGAGAGTCTTAAAGACATCAAGCACTCTAGACCAGAAAGACTTCTTAGCTTTATTCAGTTCATCTATCTGCTGGATTCTCTTTCTAAAGACTGGATTGCCAAGCTCTGCAACAAACTCAAATACATCAACAATACCTCTTTTACCCTTTAAGATAGGATTAGTCTTGAGGTCTTGATACAAGGAATTCATTTCTGTTCTGAACTTCTCCAGATCTTCACTTCTCTTCCAATTCTTAGTCTGATTAGAAAGTGCATACATAGAGAGAGCATGAAGTACTTCATGGAGAATGATAGGAGCCTTCATACTATTCATCATATCTCTTTCAAGGAAAGACTTCTTGTAGATGATAGTATTGTTGTTGGTGTACTTGCCAATAGTACCAAAAGGAAGAGTTTTTCCAAAGGTTACTTCAATACCTAAGTCCTTAGCAATACTAAAGACTTTATCTGCTAATACCTTTGAGGTTCTATCTTCATTGAATCTATGATATAACTGCTGTACCTTATCAAGAGTATAAGTCTGATTCTCTTTAATATCAAGATTCAGTTTCTTGACATCTTTGACAGAACCCATATTATCCAGTTCTTCAAAGAAGTTATCTTTGTCATAATTAACAGTTTCCACAGGTCTCTTAATAGAGAGAACATAGTTACCCTTAGCATTCTTGTAATGAACAATAGCAGACTGAGGGAAGAAGTTTGATGCTTCCTTCCTAGCTACCTGAAGTTCCCTGAGAGACCTAAACTCCTGTGGAGCATTATATCTCATCTCCCATAGTTTCCTTACAGACTTGCCAGACTCCTGATAATTAGTATTACCAAGCTGAGCCTGAATATAAACATCTGTAGGAAAGAGAGTTTCATTTCCTGCTTCTAACCAATACTTGTGAGTAATAAGCTCAAGAGTATTGCTATCTACATTATTCCTTGTGGATAGATTCTTGAACTCCTTACTACTTCTATTTACGCATCCCATAAATTGTTTATTATTTAATTTTGAGGCAAAGATAAGTAAATTCCTAAAGAGAAAGTCTTACTTAATCAATATCTTTATATTATTTAACTGGTTTCTTTGTTTAAGCCAAGGAGAGTAGGGTGATACTCTCCTCAGCCTAGTATTATATCTTACTGTCAATCCATTCAACAGCTTTACTTAACATATTCTGAAGAGTCTGTCTTTCAGAATCTCTCATTCTGGTTTCTTCAATAGCGGCATAGGAATCACATTCCATTGCCAATGAGGAGAGTTTATTCCTTACTCCTACAATCCATTTTGTTCTTTTCATATTACATTCTTTATAAAAATTCACAATAAATACTTAAAACATGGTTATAGAAGCTATCTTTTAAAGGACATTGACAATCAATGTACTTAACAGCTTTCTCCATAGTTTTTATACCCTGTTGTCCTACAATAGGAAGATTACCAGTTGCAGCTTGACCTACTATATAAGATAGAATTAATATTTCTTCCTGGGAAAAATTCTCTAATACTGCATTCTTAGGAAGATGCATAAAGAAATCAATATTTCTACTTACCTTCTTCTTTCTTTCAGCTTGTGCTTGTAATTCTTTGGGTGTTGAAGTAAACAGCTTTTTACAAACTTGTATAAGGTACTCTTCAGTAAGAGGTTCTGTATATGTATTCTTTATTTTTATTTTATAATCTGCCTTCTTTTTACCAAAATCATTATTCATATTTTAACCAATGTTACAACATACTTCTTCTATTTCCTCATAGAAATCAATACCATCTATCATCTCTTCTATAAAGCATACTTCTCCTTGGGTATATTGAAGATCTGAGATATATTGCTTTAGTTGAATAATCTTCTGAATATAGTCAGGATTGTCCTTGGCATACTTCTCATACTCCATAAGTCTATCTTTAGAGCTACTTATATCTCTGCTTAAATCAGTTATAACATCCTCTATCTTATCTTTTGTTATAATAGTATAAGGATGCTCCTTGTTACCATTATATGCAGGATGTATATTTTCATTAAAGTATTGATATATTTCAGTATTGCGAGAGAATGCTGCTACAAGGATGTGCCTCTTTTCTTCTTTATCCGATTTCCTTTTAGGAACAATATAAATTGATAAATAACTACTCATAATTGAATATTTTAATATGCATAAAGTCCGAATTGCTTATCCTCCTTTATTAATTGAATAATTTTTTCTTTAGTAGTGTCTTGAGTACATAATCCTCTATTATAGTTATCTATATTTTTAAAAATATTTAGTCCAGAATGAATATTTTTATTAATGGGAGAGTCATGTATATAAGAAAAAGTATATCCAAAGGCTTTAAGTATAAGCATTATGTCATTATATTCTTGTAAGGACAAATTTCTGTTATTAGGGTGGATAAAAGTATTTTCTAAATCTTGTCTACCTATTTTCCATCCTACTTTCACTCCACTTTCATAAGCCTCTCTTTGCTTGGCAAGTGTGTTTACATTACAAATAAAAAGTGAAGTTAACTTTTGTAATTTATAAGAATGGTCGTTAATTAAAAATTCTTCTGGAGTCATATTACAAGTCCCTTCCTAATTTTTTAATTATTAAATCATGAGCCATAGAAGCTACTTGCAAAGCATTAGGATGCGGCTGCCCTGTTGTTCCTCTATATCTAAGGTCAAAGAAGTGCTCCCAATCATCTTCAAAAGCAGTATATACTGCTTCTGTTGCTGTAGTTAATGGTAAAACTTCTCTTGCTTGCTGAGGTTGCCATCTATCATTGAGGAGTTTGAGATATGTAGCTTCTGCTGTAAGAAGATGTATCATATAACTATATTCTGGACTATCATTAGTATAGAAGTCCTTATCATAGTCTCTTTGGTTATAACTACCTTCTTTAAAATTTAACCAAGAAGGAACTACAAAAGTAACTTCTCCTCCAAACTTTTCTTTAGAATAATTACAGTAACGAGTGCTTTGTTCTGCAATACTGGCTGTTCTATGACGATTAAATTCCCTTGATACTCCAATAGATGTAATGAACTTTAGACAGATTCTCTTAGCATGAGATTCTGTTGGTTCACAAAGATATTTGTCAATAACTTCCCAAGCATTTAATTCTGCTATTACTCTAAGGTTTGTTGTAAGACAAAGCAGATTAGATTTATCATCACATACACCTTTACTATATGGACTATTTGCTACCTTCCAGAACAATAAATCTTCATTATTATATGGAGCAGCCAAATATACAGTACCATGTTCTAGCATTGCATAGTGTTGCATCTTAACCATTCTCTCTACAAATGGCTTAGCACTATCTTCTGTAATTTTATCTTCTGACTTATAACAAACCCTACCTACACGTTCAACTTGTTTATAAATACCCTCAAGACCTGGTGTCTGAGCAATGAGTTCTACTGATGGATTAATTAACTTCATTTGTTCATCTTTTAGTTTTTCTTTCTTATTTGCTTAATTATATAATTCTTATAACCTGATGAAGGTTTATATCTCCTTCTTCTAGCTTCCTCAAGAGGTAAAGGAATAGTAGCAGTCTTATTTCTTTCAGGATAATACTGCTTACCAGATTTAGATACCCATACTGTTCTAGTACATATATTAATATGGCTACCTCCTGGTTTATCACCATCATCTATATTACCTCCAACATAGTGGCCATCTTCGTTACAGAAAGCTCCAGTATTAGCATCTATGTAATAACCTGGATACTGGTCACATTCATATATTTCTCTTCCATTATCTAAGTACATAGCTTTATATTTAAAGGGTTATTGTTTATTGAAATCTACTTCACCAAAGACCTTGGAGAATAAAGATCTTGGCATATACATGATGGAATTTTCAAGATGGTTTCTTTCTTTGAAATCTTTAGATACACCTACTAGTCTTCCTGTTCTACAAGGGTTATTTCCAGTTTCACCATCAACTACTTCAATAATCATAGCTCCACCTTGCTTTACTACTCCTTCACAGTCATTGCAAAGACCTTGATATATCTCTCTAGGAGCTTCCTTATCTCCCTTGAGTTTTCCTAACATGGCTACACCATAGTCTTTTCCACAGCAAATGCAGCGTAAGACTGATGGATTAACACCATGCTTAGGACTTAATGTTATACTATTCTTTGTCATACATCTACTCCTTTAGTTACATAACCAAAACTCTCTATCAACTGCTCAATCACCATATCAGCATTAGCATTTGATTTCTTTATTACTTCCTCAAAAGCTTCTGCTAAGTTATAGGAAAGATTGCAGTCTTCTGAAGGGACTTTAATAAAGTATTGAAGTCCTTCACATTCAAAGTTTATTGATAAATCTGAAATCATAATATTTCTATTTAGTTATTCTTGACAAACATCTAATTCATCTATTGTCCAATCTTTTGTAGCCTGCAAAATAGATTCATAATGATTAATTTGCTTTCTAATTTTTTGTCTTAAATTATAAGACTTTGTTAGATTAAACTTATCTATAAGTTCTTTTACTCTTTCTTTTACTAGTTTTTGTAACTCTTTTAGTAAAGTAGGAATGCCAATAGCAGCATTGTCATTCTTAAATTCTTCAATAAAGTTGGTATCGTCAAAGTTATTCTCCTGAAGTTTATGATAATACTTATGCCCATCATCATCTATGTCTGATTCATACTCTTCTGATACACTATAGTTTTGAACTTTTACTGGCATTGATTTACTTAGACTATAAGATACACAGCAATCTACTTCTACAGGCTCAGAGTCTGATTGATTCCAAGGGCAATAAGAGGCTCTTGGATCTATATTACTAGGATAATTTTCCATTTTCTGTTTTACTTATATGTTTTCTTTTACTAATTAATATAAGCCTTTCTGTAATATTTGTATCTTTTAGAAAAATCCTTCCTTTATAAGTTAATATTGTTCCTTTAGTACATTTACATATATTACTTGTTGAAGTATTATATTCCTTAGCTACTAAAGAAATGCTATTCCAAGTCTTAACAAATTCTCCTTCTACAGTATACTCATTAACAGATAAACACTTATTTGTATTTTTACTTCTTCTTTTTATAGAAAGAGGCTTTCTATTATAAGGTTCTCCATGATACCTAAAGCAAAAACCTTTTACAATGCGATATTTAGATTTACAGCATCTACTCACATTTGAAGTATTTGTATTATATTTAGCTGCAACATCTGATATAGCATCTAATGTTTCAATAAATTCTCCATCTTTAGAATATACATCTACTGCTTTTGTATCACTGTATCTAATATTATAAGCATTAGTACACCATTCTAAATTTTCAACCCTATTATCAATTTTATTCTCATTGATATGATTTACTATAGGAAGATTATATGGATTAGGAACAAATGCTTTAGCAACTAAAGTATGAACTTCCATAGTTTTTGCTCTTCCATTATCATATAATCTTACTTGCATATAAGAATTTCTTCCTCTTTTTTGGTGCTGTTTAATGAGTTCTCCTTTTTTACAGGTGTTGTATATACCAATACCTAATATTCTTCCTTGTGAACTGATTAAATACTTGGATTCAAATTCTGGACAAGGTTTCCAAATTTCTCCTTCATTACTAATTCCTTTTAAAATTTCTTCTACACACATACTTATTTTATTTTGGTGTGACAAAGATACAATTATCCTATTTATATAGATAATAGATAACTCTGTTTATTAACTTTCTTAATTAGGATAATTAGAATTATCATTAAGTACTTGCATAAATAGTATAGTTCTCAAAGTCATCAGAAATAGATGTAAGAGCTTTTATATATTCTTTTGTTCTCTTAAGTAATTGCTCATAGGTTCCCCAACCATTAGATGGATTGAATCCTTTAAAGAATTCATCTTCCTTCAACAGTTTTCTGTAACACTTCATTACATCCTCCATGTAATCCATATTAGGGGTTTTGATACCTAAGTTATCATCAGGATGCCATAGAAGGTCATAGAGAGTTACTGTGTTACCTACTTTCTTAGAAATACATTTACCAATAACCTTGCATTCATCAGCCATATCTGTCAGATTATGAGTGAGATTGATATGGAAATAAGTATTACTCTCATAAGTCTTCTCCTCAATACCATCAGGATCAATATCAGGAAAATAAGTAAGAACTTCCTGCTTAGTTTCAAGCTCTCTTGTTTCCCCGTTATCTCTAATATAAACTCCTGTACCTCTATGAAGCACAGGAGTCTTACTGTAAATATATAAATCTAAACTCATTCTTCTAACTTAAATTTCTTGTTAAAATCACTAACATCTCTAACATAGAATCCTTTACCATCAGTATAAATAATAGCATCTATCCATTCCTTTGTGGTAGGATTCTTCATCCTTGTGACACCTTGGTTTACAATAGCATACTTATGTCCATTCTTAGGATATACCCAACGTAAAGCTTTATTCCATAACTCCTTTGCTTTATCTCCATACCAGGCAATTTTACCTAGTTCCTGAGGAATCATATCTTTTTCACCTACTCTCCAATTATACTTGAAGGCATTCAGTTCACAGAAGATAGCTGTATTAAACCAACCTTTAAGGCCTTCCATAGCATCAATGCATTCCACATTAGTTCCATTTACTTCAAGACCTTGGTAGTGCAAAGGATGATTAACCATTTCTTTTTTAGACCCTTCTTTCTTAATTGGAGTTGTGGATGCTTTAATATAGTTATTAACCTTTTCCAATTCTGCAATTTCCTGTTGAAGAGCATCCAGCTGCATAAAATAATATTTCTTATCTATCTCTGTAAACTCCTTGTTACTCACAAAATTAAATAAGTAATCTAATATTTCTTTCCACTTTTTCTTTTCTGTTTCCATATCAGTATTTATATAATGCTCCTTTACTAATTGCTTCCCCAATGAATGAACTCATAAGTTGACTATGTACTATAGTTTCTTCTGAGTCATCTGCCTCATTGTAGATATGATAATCATTGTTCTCATTAAGGGATATATCCTTAGAACTTCTTAGTCCAAAGTTAAGAAGAACAAAGCATTCTAAAGGATAACCTCCCTTTACATTCTTGATTAAATCATCAAGTTCCTTCTGGGAGTTGATTTTCTGTGGACTCTGATTCTTCATTTTCCTGAGAATTTAAGTATGTATAATTAACTTCCTTAAGACCGTCTATCTGCATATCATAACCTTGCTGAGCAATTTCTCTAGTATGAGTCATTGCTTCTGCAATATTATTAGCCCATAGAAGAACTTTATATTTAATAGTCTTCTCACTACCATCATCAAGTAGGGTAGTATCCCTTAGAGTTGCTATGAAGGTATAATCTCCTTCATACTGAGTAATGATTTCCTTGACAATAGACAGTTTCAATCCTGTAATCTCAAAGTCTTCAACTTCTCCATCAATCTTATCTTGATTAAGAAGAGACAGTACTTCATATTCTGCTTCTGCAAACACTTCCTTATCAAGGATATATGTCTCAATCTTCTTCTTTACCTTCCCATCTATCTTCCAGGCTACTTTTGCTTTTACTTCTATTAGCATAACTGTTTGAATTTAAAGTTCTTTATTATAACATTACTGCTACCTTTGGTTGATTAATCTGCTTCATCTTATAATTGATAAAGCTATTTCTTGTCTCATCTAACTTTGCAAGGATTTCCTTCTGAGTCCAAGTATTCTCTACAGGTACTAGAGGTGTTCCATTATATGCAATGTAGATTGTACCATCAAAGTCTGCTAAGCAGATAGCATCATGTGCCTCTGCTAAAATAGTATTCTGCCGAGAAGTCTGTTGCTTCTCTCTGATTGTTCTTATAAATTCCATTACTTTAACCACATTTATCAAGTTTTTGATTGTTACTATTTACTATAAGATAGTCAGCAGATTCCTCAAAAGGAATGCCTTCTTTATAGTTAAGACTCCAAGGGTAAGACTTCCTCATAGCTATACGTAAGGTCTCAATGTTAGCCAGTTTCTTTCTGATGGCATCTACTGCCTTGGTACATCTGATGTTATTTAAGTCTACAGCTTCAGCTTTCTTATTATTATCAAACACAGTATTTGCTTTCTTGACAATCTTAAGCCATTCCTCTGAAGTTTCAGATAAGCTATAGATATGAAATGCTTCAGTAGCATCCTTGCCAGAAAGTCTTTTTAAATCTTCACAGCATTGATTGAATATTGCAGAAGCAATACTCATCATAGTTAGGATATAATGAAGAGAAGCTAAACATTCTGCATGTTCCCATTTAGCATTTCTGAATGAAATAAAGATTGCTCTATGCAGTTCTTCTGTTTCATTTTCAAACTGCTCCTCAATGTTGTCATTCAGGATGTTCATATACCTTACATTCTGACTACTTACATCCATCAGTCTATTAGGAAGTACTTCCAAGTATTTGCCTATCTTATTAATTGCTTGCTTGGTCTCATGTCTATAGAACATCTTTTCTTTCTTGATGTCTTCAATGTAATCTAAGTAAGCATACCTAGCCATAGTGATGGAAGGTAAGCAACAATACTGAAAGTACTTCCAAATATCTATTAATTCTTCTTCTGTTAAAACCATAATTAATGTTTCCAAAACGGACCAATTTCTTCTTCTGCAGGGAGAGGTAGTCTATGACAATATTTAGCACCTATAGTTTCCATAAAATGCTTAGTTGCTTTTACTACTTCTTGGGTAAGTTCCTTAGGACACTCTTCACATATTTCATCATGTACCGGTACACAGAATTTTACCTTATCCTGGTAACCTTTATCAAGAATCCATAAGTAAAGATTGTAAGTAAACTCCTTGAAGATTACAGCACCTAACCCTTGTGTAGTACTATTGACACTATTCTTGTCATATTTATTCCTTGCAGCAAAGTGCTCATCGGCTTCCTTACTTCTTGGTAATCCAGCCTCTTTTCTTTCTCTATAGCTGTCCCAAAACTCTTTAGAGCGTTGTCTAGCATACCATTTCTTCCAGTCCCACCATCTAGAAATATGTCCAGTTTCTCTACATACTCTGATAATTCCTGTAGCTTCAGTATACTTCTTACATTCATCTTGATACTTAGTAGCTCCAGCAAAACCTTTCTTATAATTGTCCTCTATCTGCATAGCTTCTTCCTTAGGCATACCATAGTTTCCAACAAGCGTTGCCCAGTTACCTAGGAAAGCAAATGTAAATTCTGGTCCTTTTGCAGATTGTCTAAGGTCATGGTATTTCTTCTTAATATCTCTGATGTCAATATCCCTAGGTATCTTTTCTGGATATATAAGCCAAGCTACGTAGCTATGCATATCATAACCTTTTTCAAATACCTCAAGCATACCTTTGTCTCCTGATAGACTTGCTAGAAGCCTTGACTCTTCACTATTATAATCTATAGAGATAAAATCATTGCCTTCTTCCGCAATGAAGCAGGATCTTACTTCATCAGTATTAGGGAGATTCTGAATCTGAGGATATGCACATACATCTTCAGGATGCCCTTTTCTTGGTTTTAAAGGGAGACCTTTTAGTTTAGCTAAATCTTCATTCTGCTTTTGAGAACCACAAGACAATCTTCCTGTTACAGTATCTAGTTGACGAAATTCAGTGTGAAGTCTTCCTGTCTTAGGATTTACTGCATTAGTATATTGTGGCCCATAAGTAGAACAAAGTTTATCTAATCTAGAATATTCTAGGTATAAATCTGCAAATTCAGGATTAATATTCTTTTGCTTCTTTACAAGGTCTGCACCTTTACTTTCTGTCTCTTCCTTCTTTTCTTTGTTCCAACCCTTTGTGTTAAAACCTAAATACTTTAGAAGGGGAACAACATCATCAGTACTGCTCCAATTAATATTACACTTTGATTTACTGGAGGTATCTACGTCCATGAATAAATCTAACTGAATAGCTTCTCTGATAAATTTCTTATTACCTAGATTTACAACAAAGATATTAAGAGCATCTATTGTTTTCTGAAGGTCAGTACAGTTTCTTTTATAGATTTTCATCCATTTATCTTCATCAATCTTAACTCCGCAATACTCAAAGTAAGCAAGAGACAAGACTGCACTACATTCTATCTGTAGAGCAAGCATAGCATTAATAGATTTAAAATATTCTATTTGAGCATTCATAATGTCACCTAAATGAATGACATCATTAGCACCATAGATAATTACATCTTCTGTTATACCTACATATTTAATAGTACCTCTAATGGATTTATCTATGTTTATTCCAAGATATTTATATCCTAAAGCATCAAGAGCAAAACTTAACTCATAATATGAATAGCTTGGTTTATCCTTTGTTGCTTTTGTATGCTTTATATGATAGGGAAAATCATACTTTTGTTCTTCATATTCCTCTGGAGAAACTGGTATTCTAGGAAATCCAAAGTATCTAAGCATTTCTGCTATCATGGTATCATAGCACTTTCTTATAAAGATACCTATTGCCATTAGCATCTTTGCATCATACTTAAGATTTTGTCCTACAAGAAAGCTTTGTTCTATAACTTCTTTATAGAGTAAAGGATCTATAGTTGTACAATCTACTACAATCTGAATCGATTTATCCATCTTTCCAAACTGCATAAGTAGCACTTTTGCTATATGACAATCAAGTCCTGTACCTTCAGTATCAAACATGAAGATTTTCCAGGACTTAATCATCTCTATAGATTCTTCTGTTGATAGTGATTTATAATTTTCACTTTCAAATAGAGACTGTTGCTTAGATACAAAATATATCATTCTTTACTATATGCTATCAATTCATCAAAGTCTAGAACATACTTAAACTCATTGAAGAACTTTGAGCCAAGCATACCATTGACTGTAACTCCAGTTTCTTTCTTAATGGAATCAAAGGCTGCACTCATATCCTGAATAACATAAGGATACTCATATTCCTTATCTTTATAAGACATCTTGATAGTACATACTCCAGTTTTCTGAGCATTACCTTCAAGCCCTAAGATGTTAGTTTCTACATCAAGCATTTTATGGTCAATGCTCTTTAGGATATTGCTATCAATAACACAATTATTAGAGCCTGTATCAAGGAGAAAATTAATCTTCTTATCTCCTTGACGGAATGTTACTACTGGTAATTCTGCAAGGTCCATTGAATTCTGAAAGGACATTGCATCAGGATGAATGTTGAGAAATTTATGAATAATCTTTTTAATCATGCTTTTTATTTTAATGCTGTGTAAATAGTACAACCTTTAGTTTCAATACTAATAGGTAACTGGTCATCTACTATCATATATTCTGTAGTGTTCTGACAAAATCCCATATTGGTTAGAATATCATCACCATCAAGTTCTTCCAGTTCCTTTGGAACATCCTTGATAGTGATGCTTCCATCTTGATAATCTAAGATTGCTATCTTCATGGTGTTACTTTATTTAGTTCCTGTTGTTGAGAATCCTCCTCTATCTTCTTTCTCTGGAAGGTCCTCTACTTCAATAATTTCAATTCCACTAGTAAACAGCCACTTCAATTTCTGCCACATAGTTGCCTTCTGGCTAAGCTGAATCCTAAATTGACATACTCTATCATTGATTGCTATTGTAGTATTTCTAAGAGCTACTACTGGGAACTTCCATTTATCATTTGGTCCATTATATCCAAACTCTCCACCATCAATAACTCCATAGGCATTAGTCTGTAGAACACTATAATTCTTGAAGGTACCACTTCTAGCAACTACATTTGCCTCCATACCATCAGGTAACAGCATAGCTACTCCAAGAGGAATAAGAGCTGTACTAAACTCAACTTCCTTTGGTTTACCTTTTGATACTGTCTTTGTGACTGGTGCTTTCAGTGTTACTTCTTCTGCACTTCTAAGGTCAATCCAATCTCCTTTATTAATAATTTTAGGGAGTTCTACATCTTTACTAAATCTCTTAATATATAT
>ERZ1034882.295-NODE-295-length-26986-cov-6.284096_pt1 | contig 26986 bp, 25 predicted proteins | sample MGYA00520606_ERZ1034882 | MGnify/ENA primary metagenome ERZ1034882 (study PRJEB33766, sample SAMN09781726) | gut metagenome | biome: gut microbiome | host: Homo sapiens | place: Madagascar | study: EMG produced TPA metagenomics assembly of the PRJNA485056 data set...
GTATGTGTCTGGCGCGCCGCGCCCGTGTGCTGAACCAGAACGGTCTGGAATACACGTCCGAAAATATCGACGGGCTGCTGTTCCGCCGCCACGAAAACAAAAAGCTCCTCCGCGCCGGGAAACACCCAAAGGAAGTCCCAAGAGAACGAAGGAGCAGGATAACACCTATGGCAACGCCGCACAATTCCCGCCTGACGGCTTAAGCACCGCTCCGGCGGCTGCGGCATGGCATCTAAGTTGCCAAAATGCTCGCTAATGTCGGGTTGCGGTACCCGCCACTGGCGGCGCTCACCTTTGCAGCACAAAGTGTTATCTGTGCTTTTGGCTTGGCATCTGCCGCACCTCGCTCGCCGTATCGGCACTTAGTTAGAATTATGCGGTATTGCCTAAAGAAAGCTCTCCGAGGAGAGGAGAGAAAAAGCAGCTTACGCAAAGAAGGTCGGCCAGCTCACCATGTAGGTGGACTGGTTAAAAAATCTGAGGAGCTGCTTGGACCTGACTACGAGAGCAATTTAGTCCGAAGCCTCCATTCGAAGACTGAGAAGCCGGAAATTCCGGTCAGCATAACCGCCGATTTCTGTGGCATCAACAGATCCAGCATTTACTACAGTGGCAAACCTGTTTCGGATACAGAGCTGGAACGTAAGAAAATGATCGGTTGATATTGTCAATATCATCGAACCGGATTTGACAAGATACTGCGAAAGCAGAATTTGAAATATAAGTTATTGAAAGAAACGGTTCGATGTGGTACAATTATCCTATGAGTATTATACTGTCATTGTGCGCTTTTGGACATACTTGCGATGTTGGTTAGAAGAAGGAACGCGATGGCATCAGAGGGAAATCTCTTGAAGAAGCCGTTGCCGATGGCGGGAGATAATAGCACTGGGATAAAGGTGCGCAAGGAAAGGAAAGCAGAAAGATGCAGGCGGAACGAAATCCTATCCGAGTTGCCCAGATTATGGGCAAATTTATGGCAGGTGGAGTTGAAATGGTGATTTTTAACTACTATCGTGTCATAGATAAAAGCAAGGTGCAGTTTGATTTTTATTACGATGCCGATTCTACTGCGGAACCGCCACAAGATTTGATTGACATGGGAGCGAGGTTTTATAAGTTGCCTCCATATCAAAAGCTTCCTTGCTATATTAGGCAACTCAGAAAATATCTGAAAGAGAACAAGTATCAGATAGTACATTCCAATTTGAATACTCTGAGTGTTTTTCCGCTGTTTGCTGCGTGGACTTGCCATGTGCCGATAAGAATTGCACACAATCACAGCGTCCCTAGTGGAAAGGAACCCAAAAGAGATGCACTAAAGTATTTTTTGCGGTTATTTGCCAAGGTCTTTTCGACGGACTATTTTGCCTGCTCTGAGAAAGCGGCGCGCTGGATGTTCGGAAATAAATGCTGTGATGCCAACAAAGTTATGGTTGTGAAGAATGCGATTGATTTCGACAGATTTAGACCGGATTGTGCGGTTACTGACCCATTAAAAGATTTGCTTGGTCTGAGGGGAAAATTTGTGATTGGGCATGTGGGGCGATTCACTTTTGCAAAAAACCATGAGTTTCTGCTGAAAATTTTCAAAGAAATAAGTGAGATTCGAAAGGACGCGGTGCTCCTGCTTGTAGGGGATGGAGAACTGAGTCGGGAAATCCATGAGTCTGTGAAACAAAAGGGATTGGAAGATCGTGTGATTTTTGCAGGGAGGGTTTCTAATCCTGAGGTATATTATCGTCTTGTAGATGTTATAGTTATGCCGTCTGTCTTTGAGGGGCTTCCGCTGACAACAATAGAAAGTCAGATAGCAGGTGTTCCGGCGGTGGTTTCGCAGGCAATTCCGTCGGAGGCTGTTATCAGCGATGGTGTTGTTAGGTTGAGTTTGAAGGATTCTAACTGGGTAGACACCGTTTTGTCGATGGCAGATAAACCGGTCACCTTGAATGCGGACAGCAAAGAGTATGATATCCACGAGGCTGTAAAAAAACTGGAAAACTGGTATGAGGAAAAGGGAAAACAATGCCAAAAGTTTCAATAATTATGGGTGTATACAACTGCAAAAACTTCGCCCTACTCAGAAAAAGTGTTGATTCTATCTTGAATCAAACCTTCCGAGACTATGAGTTTATTATCTGCGATGACGGCTCAACCAATGACACGTTGAAGGAATTGCATGACATTGCGCAACAGGATGATCGAATTCGGATTGTTTCTTATAAAAAAAATCGGGGGTTGAATCACGCCCTGAATATATGTTTGACCGATGCAAGCGGTGAGTATATTGCTCGTCAGGATGACGATGACATCTCAAAACCGAACCGATTAGAGAAACAGATTGAGTTTTTGGATGTACATCCTGAATATAGTATGGTTGGAACTTGTGCAGACGTATTTGATGATAAGGGCGTATGGGGTGAATATAAAGTGCCGGAAATGCCCCAAAAAAGTGACTTCCTGTGGAACAGCCCTTTTATGCATCCAACCATAATGATGCGTAGAGCAGAATTATTATCCGTGGGGGGCTACAGAGAGGTCAAAGAAACAAGACGATGCGAAGACTACGATCTTTTCATGAATTTATATGCAAAGGGATATAAGGGCTATAATATTCAGGAAAAGCTATACTATTATCGCATTGTTAGGGATGAAAAGAACAAACATCGACCGATGAAGTATCGTGTAGATGAAATGATTGTGAGATTTCGTGGGTATAAGAACATGAGAATGTTGTTGAGAGGAATGCCTTATGTATTCAAACCAGTGATAATTGGTCTTATACCGCAAAGTATATTGAAACAAATCAAACGATCGAGATATTGAGTAGATGCAGTTTCCTATTATTATGGCTCTTTCTAAGAAAGGAACCATATGGAACAAAATCTTATATCTGTAATCATGCCTGTTTATAAAACAGAGGAGAGCCATCTGCGCAAAGCAATCGAGAGCGTAGTAAACCAAAGCTGCCGAGAACTTGAAATCGTGCTGGTCGATGATGGTTCACCAGATCAATGTGGGGCAATTTGTGATGCCTATGCAGGAACAGATAACCGTGTACGGGTGATTCACAAGAAGAACGGAGGGGGTTCTTCGGCAAGAAATTGTGGGCGTCAGACTGTAACAGGTGATTATATTTTCTTTATGGATAGTGACGATACATTAGAGGAAAATGCAATTGAGGTTCTTTTCTTGATGGCACAAAATACGCACGCGGATATTACTATTTGCAGTTGCAGGCATGTAAACAAGAAAAATAAAGATAATGTAAATTGCGACAACGCACAACAGTGCCTGAAGACGGTTGAGACAGCAGAAGCGGTAAAAAAATTTATCTTATAATGTTCACGTTTTTGAGGAACTTGAACCAACGGCAGCTTGGGGAAAGTTGTACAGAAAAGCAACGGTACAAAACTTAAGATTTAATGAAAATATGAATATGGGAGAGAATTTTGTCTTTAACTATTTTGCAATTTGCAACTCTAAAATGGTGACCTATTGCAATCTCAAATTATACAATTATAATTTTGTCGAAACGAGGTTGATGAACAATAAAACATATTCGCCAAAGCTGATGCAGTCTTTTGAAGAACTTGTAAAGTTTGAAAAAGCGCAACGTGATACAGAATATTCAAACGATGTAGTTGTAAGATGTGTAAATATCGCATTTACAATCTATCTTAAGATTCCGACACAACAGACCAACGAGCTAAAGAAAATAGAAGATTACATTCGAGATAATCGGGGAAAGGTCTTGTGCAAAAAAGGAACAACGAAAAAAATTAGAATTGCATGCCTTATATCATATATCAGCTTCAACTTCGTTAGATGGATATTCAATATAACAAATAAAAAATATGGGAGGTTATATATTGAATATTAGAAAAAATCAGGCAATAATACTGGCAATAGAAGCCGGAGTTTTTTTATTATCGCTGCTTTGCCTGTGCGTACAGAAGTGCTCCTCTTTTGTTGGATACAGCAGAGTGGGCGTGATTGTACTACTTATAGATATGTTGCTGTTTTGTAAAGTACAAAAAAAAATCATAACAGTGCAGACATTGTTTTTAGGTATGTTTATTCTTTTTCAGTTTGGTTTACCGATTATATACGCGTTTAGTCCGAAACATTACAATTTTTATTTATCTATTTTTGACGAAAAAATCATAACAACAGCTGTGAAGTATACAGTTATGGCAATACAGCTTTATATAATTGTAGCAACTTTTGTGGTGGCTTCCGGCAGATCGTCAGAAAAACCTGGCAAACAGGGAAAATGGGCAAGGATCATGCTGACGCATACGAAAGATGTAGAAAATGCAGGATTGCTTTTATTTGCTGTTACCGCAGTGGTTGCCGTTCCGGTGAATTTATGGGCTGCGGCACAAGCCTTGACAGCGGAGGGAGATATAGGAAATCTCTACCGAGGTGCCATGTCGGCAAATGGGTTGACAAGATTCATGCAGGAGTTCTTCTTCTCGTCAGCATTGCTGTACTTGTGCTTTTCGCGCAAGAAGATCGGCAGAAAAATGGTAACGATTTTGTATTTTACTGTGGCATTTGCCATGGTAATTGTTGCAGACAGAACAGGTGGTGTTACAGCGCTGGTCGTTTATGCGTTGTATTGGTATTATACAAGCAGCAAAAAACGAAGGAAAAAGCATGCCGTTATTTTGATTTTTGCAGGTGTAGTGTTAGCAATGATTTCGTCAATCGTTGCCAACGTTCGCTCCGGTGCTCAGGGTGAGGGGAAACTGCTGTTTGCGGCACTGGAAGAAATGGGGTTCAATTTCACAAGTCTGTGTTTTGTTATGGACTATATTCCTGCAAGAGATGAATTCCGCTGGGGAATATCTTATTTGATTGCCATAGTGTTGCTGATACCTAAAACGTTGGGGTTGGGCGCGATTTATCCGCAGCTTCAATCATACTTGGGCGAAACATGGCTTTGGAATGCAAACAATTTATATGGTAGAAATTTTTTGAGTTTTGGCGTTGGATTTTCGATGATTGCCGAAAGCTACTATAACTTCTCTTGGGCGGGCATCCTTGTAATGATTCCTTTGGGGTTGATTATAACATGGCTTATTAAGGAAAAAAGAACGGATACGCCTTGGAGCCTCTATATACGCCTGGCCCTGATGCTGAACTTCTTTACCGTTCCCCGCCGACAATTCCAATCAGTAGTCAAAGGGCTTGAATATTCTGTTTTCTTTATGGGAATCTACATTATGATATATATATACGGCAGGAGGCTACTGTGTCGTGCAGCAAAAGAGAATTGAATGGATTGATGTAGCAAAGTGCCTGTGTATGATTGCAATTTTTTTGGGGCATTATTTCAACGTAGACAGGACCTATGCGGCAGGTTACCTTGGTATTTTTGTGTGGAGATGGCATGTTCCATGTATGTTTTTTCTGTCGGGATGCACACAAAATTATGCGCATGGCAGCATAAGAACCCGCATAGAAAATGACATTTGCGGCATTATGATACCTTATGCTTTTTTTGGGGCTGTTGCGCTTGTTTTTGCTTTGTTCTATGGAAATTACGCTTATCCATATATGGGACGACTAACAGTGGATTATTTGCGAGGGACAATTAGGAATACAGGATTTGTAACGCAAATCTGGTTCCTGACAGCCCTATTTGTGATAAAGGTTTTGTTTGATGGTATTTCTTGTCTGTGTCGTTCAAAAGGCAAAACAATCTGTCTTGCAACTCTCCTGTGGCTACTGGGAGATTGCTTTGTGTATACAAGATATGGTTCATTACCGTACAACATTGACTTGGCTTTGCACTATCTCTCTTTTTTTATCCTTGGATATGCTTTGTTCCCGGTTATTACTGTAATGTTTGCAGACCCTTCAAAAAAAGTGATTAAGCGGGCAGTTCTGTTAGTTTCCGGTGCCTATGCGATGCTTGTCTACTGGGGGAAATATACGGTTGCAGAAGAAGATGGAGGACAAATCAGAAGGAAAATTGCTTGGGTATTGTCTACACTGGTACTTATAGTTTTTATATGTTGCTTGTCAGAATGCTTATCTTTCTCCGCTCTGCTGAAAAGGTTGGGAAGGCAAAGCTTATACTTGTGCGGCAATGAGGGTGTGGTCAATTATTTTTTCACAGTAGTATTAGGAATGTTTCATATCGAGGAAACCTACTCTAGTCCGTTGGCGGTAATAATTATGGTGACAATCCGGATGTTATTTATTAGCTGGTTCATCTATCCTAAGGAAGTGATGTGGATTGCAGTTATTGCACAAAAATTTAGGAGAAGAGAACCAACGAAGTCACAACTCCAATGACAACGAGCGCAAGGGACGCATCAAGGAGAGAAAATGGAGCTATCTATAATTATAGTAACCTATAATCAGGAGGATTATATACGCAAGACACTGGACAGCATTCTAAACCAAGATATCAATTGTCCATACGAAGTCTGGATTGGAGACGATGCCTCTTCTGATGATACACCGAATGTTATTCTAGAGTATATGCGAAAATATCCTAAGATCATTCATGGCGTTCTTAGAAAAGAGAATTTAGGAGTAATAAAAAATTACTTTGATCTGGTTGCACGTTGCACAGGAAAATATATTATGGAATGTGCAGGAGATGACTACTGGGCACCGGAAAAGGTAAAAAAGGAATTGGAGTATATGCGCTTGCATCCGGATGCAAGTATGGTGTGTGGTGCGGTATCGGTTGTGGATGAGAAGGGCGTACAAACAAGCGTCCGAAAAGGCAGTGCTGGGCAGTTGACCTTTGACAAACTTCTTTTATTCAATCCAGTATCAGCCTTGACAATCTGCTTCAGGCGAGTAGACATGGAAGCATATATCCAATCCGTTGACCCAAGTCATAAAGAATGGAAAATGGAGGATTATCCGTTTTTGCTATGGCTAGCAAAAAACAGGAAAATTGACTATATTCCAGAGGTTTTAGGAAGTTATCGTGTGGTAAATGGGTCGATTTCCAATGCTGTTGATGTTGAAAAAAAATTGCGGTTTGAAAAGGCTGTTTATGAAATTCGTGATTTTTTTGCTGAGCAACCAACAGATAAGCGGCGTGTAGAGAAAACATACTATAAAAATGTTGCCCATATTTGTTTGCTGAATCATGAAACAAAAAAATATTGGCAATACACATTCAAATCCAAGGATGTCTGGGCGATAGCAAAGGCTCCGTTTAAGTTTTTGAAATATTGCGGTCGAATTAACGAGGTGTAAAGATATGCAGGTAATAAAATATGTATTTCAGCCTCACGGCGATGACCGTGGGCAACTTGTGGCTTTGGAGGAATTCAAGGATATCCCCTTCCAAATCAAGCGTGTTTACTATATGTATGACACGGCCGATGGTGTGACTCGTGGTTACCATGCGCATAAATGCTTGCAGCAAATTCTGGTGTGCATTCACGGCAGCTGCAAAATTCGTTTGGACAACGGTCACGAAAAAAAGGTCGTTCCGCTGGAAAAGCCCTATGAGGGACTTTATGTGGCAAACAATATGTGGCGAGAAATGTTTGATTTTTCACCCGATGCAGTGCTGCTGGTTTTGGCGTCGGAACTGTATGATGAGTCGGACTATATTCGAAACTATGATGAGTTCCTAAAGTTTGTACAGAACTGTGAAGATGACACAGGTGCGGAAGGAGAAAACAAATGATGAAGGTGCCTTTTGTTAGCTTTTTGCCGATGGAACGTGAGTTAGATAAAGAACTGCGAGAAGCCTTTAATCGGGTATATGAGCGCAGCTGGTATATCGAAGGCAAAGAAGACGAGAACTTTGAAAAAGCGTTTGCAGATTATTGCCATATGAACTACTGCATCGGCACCGGCAACGGTCTGGATGCCTTGATGCTTGCCTTGAAGGCGCTTGGCATTCATGAAGGGGATGAGGTCATTGTCCCGTCCAATACCTTTATAGCGACAGCCTTGGCGGTTACCTATACCGGTGCAACGCCTGTTTTTGTAGAGCCGGATATACGGACATTTAATATAGATCCGGCAAAAATCGAAGAAAAAATCACCGCCAAGACTAAGGTCATTATGCCGGTACACCTGTACGGTCAGCCCTGCGATATGGATCCAATTATGGCGGTTGCAAAGAAACACGGTCTGTACGTTGTAGAGGACTGCGCACAGGCACATGGTGCTACTTATAAGGGGCAGCGTATTGGTTCGTTTGGCGATGCGGCTGGATTCAGCTTCTATCCCGGCAAAAACTTGGGCGCGCTGGGGGACGCCGGCGCAACGGTGACCAATGTCGAGGAGTTGGCAAAGAAGATTCGTGCGCTGGGCAACTATGGCTCCGATTATAAGTACCATCATATTTATCAGGGCAACAACTCCCGTTTGGATGAAATGCAGGCGGCGTTTCTCTCAGCAAAATTGCCGCATCTTGATAAAATGAATGAGGAGCGCCGCCGTATTGCACAGATGTATCTTGATGGAATCGACAATAAAGACGTCATTTTGCCTTATGTGATTCCCGATGTGCAGCCGGTTTGGCATATCTTTGCCATTCGCAGCAAACGGCGCGACGAGTTGGAAAAGTATCTCAACGAGAAAGGCATCGGCACAAACAAACATTATCCCATCCCAATGCATAGACAGGGCTGCTATGCAAACCTTGGCATTCAGCAGGGTGAACTTCCCATTGCCGAGGAAATCAGCGCCACCGAGTTGAGCCTGCCTATGTTCTATGGTATGACCGATGAACAGGTGAAGTATGTGATTGATGCTATAAATTCTTTTGGCAAAAAATAAACAGAGTGGGGAAACGAACACTTGAAAAAGCTGAAACTATTTGTTGAAAATTTTCTGGTATATGGTTTGGGCGGCATAATCAGTAAAATCATTCCACTGATTATGGTTCCTATTGTCACGCGCCTGATGCCGAATTCGGATTATTATGGTATCAGTGATTTATCAAACACAGTTGTAAGCTTTGGTAGTGCGCTTGCTGTCATGGGAATGTACGACGCTATGTATCGTATGTTTTTTGAAAAAGACGATGAACAGTATAAGAAAAGAATTTGTTCTACAGCATTATGCTTTACAATGGCAACATCACTGATTGTGTCTTTTATAATGTTGCTGGCGAAAGACTATATAGCACAATATTTTTTTAGTGATAGACAGTATGCGTATGTTGTTTACCTTTCTGCGATGGCAACCCTTGTTGGAGCAACGAATAATATTATCTCGGCTCCGACGCGTATGCAAAATAAACGGAAGATTTTTCTGGTAACCAATACCATTAGTCCACTGTTATCCTATTCGATTTCTATACCAATGCTGTTAGCAGGGCATTATGTGATTGCATTACCATTAGCGGCAGTCATTTCGGGCGTTACAATGGAAGTGGCATTTGGAATTATGAACCGTGAATGGTTTGACCCCCGCCAGTTGGATTTTACATTGCTGAAAGAACTGCTTGTTATAGCAATCCCGTTACTACCAAACTTTCTGATTTATTGGATATTCAACTCCTGCGATAAGATCATGGTTACAAATATGGTCGGTATCGGCGCAGCAGGTATTTACTCGGTTGGTTCCAAACTTGGGAATGCAAGTCAGCTGATTTACACGGCATTTGCGGGCGGCTGGCAGTATTTTGCATTCTCTACAATGAAAGACAGCGACCAAGTAGAATCAACATCTAACATTTTTGAATATCTTGGAATCGTATCTTTTGTCTGCACGACATTTGTTTTTGCACTGGCACATCCTATCTATCAGTTTCTTTTTGCAGGGGAGTACGTCAGCGGTTATATTGTTTCACCGTATTTGTTTTTGGCACCGCTGCTGCAAATGTTATTTCAGGTGGCTTGTAACCAGTTCCTGGTAGTGAAAAAAACATGGCCTAATATGCTGATTCTGTCGGGTGGTGCAATTGCAAATGTCGGAATCAACTACTATTTGATTCCGACTTTAGGAATTGAAGGTGCAGCAATTGCAACGCTGGCTGGCTATGTGATTTCGGACATTGTAGGTGTGATTGTGTTGCAGAAAATGAAACTGCTCAGAATTCAGCCACGTTTTGCTGCCGCCTCGGGAATAATGTTGATATATATTCTTATATGGAGATTGATTGCAAAAGACAGCGTGTGTGTAAGTTTTATGGCGGCAGTTCTGGTATCCCTCTTGATGGTCTTGCTATATCGAAGGGATTTAACAAATTTGCTGGCAAGATTGAAAGGAAAAAAATGAAACTGCGAAAATTAGAAATAAAGGATGCACCACTTATGTTAGAGTGGATGCATGACGCTGATGTTGTGCAAAATATGCAGACGGATTTTACACATAAAACATTAAGTGACTGTGGAAACTTCATTAGAACAAGCCAAACGGATAACAAAAATCTGCATCTTGCTGTCGTAGATGACAACAACACATACATGGGTACTGTCAGCCTGAAAAATATTGAGAATGGTGCGGCCGAGTTTGCCATTGCTGCTCGCAAAGTCGCTATGGGCAAAGGCTTTTCTAGGTATGCAATGTCGGAAATTATTCGAATTGGTTTTGAAAAGCTAAAATTAAGACGCATCTACTGGTGTGTTTCACCCGAGAATAAGCGTGCGGTAAAGTTCTATGATAAAAATGGATATACGCGGATTGACATTAGTAAGCTAAATATTTCGGGGGCGGGGTACTCACCTCAGCAACTCCAGCATTACATTTGGTATCAAAAGACGCGCCATACTGTGTAAATTGCGGACAAGATCACAATTCATCCGGTTGGAACACAATAGAATATCTTATTCCCGCTTTTTGTGTGGTAGCGGCTTGATTTGAAAGTGGGGATAAATATGAGTACAAGTTATACGACCGGAAAGAATTGCATGATTGATGAAACGGCATTTGTTGGCAAAAATGTCGTGTTTGGACACAACTGCATTATTGAAGCAAATGTGCAGATTGGAGACGATACCTACATTGATAGCAACACGATTGTTCGTAATGGAACGCAAATAGGGGAAAATTCATTTGTTGGTGCAAATTGCATTATTGGCGAATACCTCATGGATTTCTGTATGAGTAGAAAAAGTGGTAGCCATACTCTGAAAATCGGAAAAAAAGCATTGATTCGAAGTGGGTCAATTATTTACACAGATTCTGAGATGGGGGAGGGATTCCAGACTGGACATCAGGGAACAATTCGGGAAAAATCCAAAATTGGTAACCATGTGAGCGTTGGAACACTTTCAGACATTCAGGGCAATTGCACGATTGGCAATTATGTTCGTATGCACAGTAATGTGCATATTGGACAGTTGTCCGTAGTAGATGATTTTGTGTGGATTTTCCCATACGTTGTACTGACGAATGATCCGACTCCACCGTCCAACAATTTTGTAGGAGTACATATTCATCCCTTTGCAATTGTTGCAACGGGAACTGTAGTTATGCCTGGAATTGAAATCGGACAGGATGCGTTGGTTGCAGCTGGATGCACAGTAACAAAGAATGTGGAACCGTATGCTGTTGTTATGGGGAATCCGGGAAAGCCTAGAGGCGATGTGCGTACAATTAAAAGCAAGACTACAGGGGAACCCATCTATCCTTGGAGACATCACTTTAATCATTATATGCCGTGGTCCGAGAGCGATTTTGACACATGGTACAAGGATCTTGACGTGGAAATGAAAAAAGCATATAAAATTCAAGAAATAGAAGAATAGTTTGTGGATTGCCGATGGGTTTAAAATGAGCTTTAATGACTATGTGATTACACAAAAACATTTAAGGCAGCACTGCACAATTCCCGCTTGACAGCTTAAGCACTGCTCCGGCGGCTGCGGCACCTCGCTCGCCGTATCGGCACTTGGAATTATGCGGTATTGCCTTAAGGTTCGGATCTCAAGGTAAATAAGGAGACAAACACTGTGAAGATTGCAATGGTTTTCGATGGACTTCAATTTGGCGGAATTGAACGTGTCGGAGTTGAATACATTAAACTGCTGAGCGGTAGAAATTATGAGATTACAGTTGTGAATTTGCAACCAAATCTAAATGCGATGGAAAAAGAAATTCCAGCTGACGTTAGGATTTTGCATATACCGTTCTCTCGGAATCTTGCGCCGCAACGATATAGCAAATTAGTGAGAGTGCTTCCTATGGGCGCGATTGCATTTTATATCTGTGCAATTCCGGTAAATGCAGTTCAAAAGATTTATAAAATAAAATACAAAAAAAATGTGCCAAATGCGGAAATTGCAATTGCTTTTTCGGGTCATTACAATGATTTGACCTTTGTAAGTGAAAACTTCAAAGATGCAAAAAAGATTGCGTGGCTTCACGGCGATGAAACATCCTACAACGATATTGCACCAGGATACTTTGCATTATATCAGAAAATCAAAAATCTGGTTTGCCTTTCCGAAAAAAATGACGATAAGAGCGAGGAGTTTAACGAGAAAAATGAAATCAATAAGGCTCTAATTTATAATCCAATCAATTTAGAGGGCAGAAAAATTGATGAAAAACTTGTTGAATCCTTGAAACAACGCTATGGTGATTTTATCTTGATGGTTGGGCGCATGGCAAAGGATAAGGATCAGGCAACACTGATTCAAGCGCTTTCTTGTTTAAAAGAAAAATACAGCCTCAAAAAGAATCTGGTGTTGGTTGGCGATGGCTCGGAGCGTGAATCGCTGGAAAAGTTGGTGCAAGAAAAACAGCTAGAAAAACAGGTTTTCTTTGCTGGCGCACATTACGATGTGCAGAATTATTATATGGCGGCTTCTGTTTATGCACATTCAAGCCCAGCAGAAGGGCTTCCCACAGTTCTATTGGAAGCGATGTACTATGGGCTTCCAATCGCATCGACGAATAGCGAACCTGGTGTTTATGAGATTTTAAGAGAAAACTGCGGCTTAATTACACCAGTGGGTAATGCAGAAGCCCTGGCAGACAGTATTTATAAACTGTATACAGATAAACCTTTGGTAGAAGAATTGAAAATGAATTGCCAAGATAGAATCAAACAGTTTATGCCGGAACACGTTATAATGCAATTTGAAAATTATATCAAGACTCTTAAATGAGTAGAGGTGATGGCATGTTTGAATTTATGTATAAATTATCCAGAAAAAGTGTAGTTATGAACAAGCTTCTGCAGTTTGTTTATAAGTGCGAAATCCCTAGAACTGCTCAAATTGGAAGTGGCGTTACATTCAATCATAAAGGACTGGGTGTTGTGATTCATCCCAATTCACAAATTGAAAATAATGTGTACATAGAGCATCATGTATGCCTGGGACAACGAACAGGAACAGACACCGCTGCATCTGTTGTTAGAAAAAATACAGTGATTGGTGCTTATTCCGTAATTCTGGGGGGGGTGGAGATTGGCGAAGGATGCGTGATTGGAGCATGCAGTCTTGTGCTGCATGATGTCCCTGCACATACGATATTCTATAATGAAAGAACTGAAAAAACAAAGGAAAATCATAAGCCGACTGGGCAGTATTAATTTGAGGAAAAGAGGATACGATGCGATTTATTTCATGTGCGAGTTATTACGGAAGTGGATCAAGTGCTATCACGGATTTTGTCTCAGAATTTGACTCAGTGTACTCTTTTACGGATGAAGAGTTCCGCTTTGTACAGGATCCAGATGGTGTGTCGGATTTGGAATACAATCTTGTGGAGAATTTTAATCGGCATAACTCTGGGCACGCAATTAAAAGATATAAAAAGTTGGTGGATTTTTATTGCGGTAATATGTTTGGTAAGAAATATGAGAAGTTTTTTCATGGAAATTGGAAAAAATATTCTGAAGAGTATATTGATGATCTTACCGATTTTACCTATCATGGCTGGTGGCAATATGATTTGATGGATAAGGGGGACTTTTTCTATTTTCGGAAACGAATTTTGAATAAAATCTTGAAAATGACAATTTGGAAAAGTCAACCTGAGCGTACATTGAACACCATGAAGAATGAGATTACATATTGTGCGCATCCAAATGAAGAAAAATTTCTGAGTTGTACAAAAAAATATATTGAAAATTTGTTTGGATCGGTTTGCCAAGGTGCAAATACGGTTATGGTTGATCAAATTGTTCCTCCAACAAACTTAAAAAGGTATCTTCGATATTTTAATGATATTAGAGTTTTTGTTGTTGATCGTGATCCGAGAGATATTTTTGTGCTTGAAAAATATGTGTGGCAGGATGGCGTGATACCCAACAATGTAGAAGATTTTTGTAAGTGGTTTAAATATACACGAGCACACAGAAAAACAGAATCATTTGATGACAAAAGGGTTTACTTCATTCAGTTTGAGGATATGGTTTATAAGTATGATGAAACAGCAAAAAAGATTGCAAATTGGCTTGGGCTTGAACTAAAAGAGCAAATCAAGAAAAAACAAGGCTTTGACCCAAGCCGCTCTATTAATAACACATATACCTGGAAGAAAGTAAAATGCAATCTGGCGGAAATTGAATATATTGAGAATGAGCTGGGAGAGTATCTTTACGGATTTCCTAGTGATTAAATTGGTAACAAAGTGTAGGAAAAACAGCCAATCTTTCGGATAAGAGTAATTGGCTGTTTTTGGATAATGGCGTTCACGAATGAAGAAGGAATAGGGTACATGAACAAACAAGAAAGTGATATTCTGAACGCACTTTTGCTAGAACCGTTTATTAATCAAAGAATTCTAGCAGAAGTGTCTGGTCACTCATTAGGAGTAGTTAACCGTTCCCTCAAGGAACTCATTAAAATCGGGTATCTGAACGAAACAATTTGTCCCACGGCCAAGGCTGTGTCGGAGTACAAGAATAAAACTCCCAAACGAGCCATTATTCTGGCAGCCGGCTTTGGTATGCGGATGGTCCCCATCAACACCGAGATGCCCAAGGGTCTTCTGGAAGTTAATGGTGAACCGCTGATTGAACGCATCATCAAGCAGCTTCACGAAGTAGGAATTCAGGAAATTTACGTTGTTGTAGGTTTCATGAAGGAAAAATATGAATACCTGATGGATGAGTATGGCGTGGAACTGGTGGTCAACCCGGACTATGCCGCAAAGAACAATCTGCACTCTCTCAGATTGGTAAAAGAACATTTGGAAAACGCTTACATTATTCCTTGCGATATTTGGTGTGACAGAAATCCGTTCCGCCGCCATGAACTGTATTCATGGTATATGGTCAGCGATCTCGTTGATAACGAGAGTAATGTTCGCGTTAACCGGAAAATGGAACTGGTAACTGTACCGGAAAGTTCTGGTGGCAATGCAATGATCGGTATCTGCTACCTTACAAAAGAGGACGCCGATACGGTTTCTGCACGCACCGAGGAACTCTGCAAAAAATCACAGTATGATGGTTCGTTTTGGGAAGAAGCACTCTATAATAAGGATCGCATGATCGTCGCAGCCCGGGTGGTGCATTCTACAGATGTTGTGGAGATCAACACCTATGAGCAGCTTCGTGAGATCGACAGCGATTCCAACCAACTGAAATCGGATGCCATTCATTTGATCTGCAAGGCATTGTGCGCAAAACCGGAGGAAGTCACGGATATTACAGTCCTGAAAAAGGGAATGACCAACCGTTCGTTTCTGTTTACCTGTAAGGATAAAAAGTACATTATGCGCATTCCGGGAGAGGGTACAGACCAGCTTATCAATCGCCGTCAGGAAGCGGCAGTGTATCATGCTATCGCTGATAAAAACATTTGTGACGATATCGCCTACATCAACCCGGAGAACGGCTATAAGATCACAGAATTTCTGGAGGGTGCCCGGGTATGCGATCCTACCGACTATGAGGATGTCAAGAAGTGTATGAGTCGTTTGCGTGATTTCCATGCGTTGAAGCTGAAGGTGGCGCATGAATTTGACATTTTCGGGCAGATGGAGTTCTACGAAACCTTGTGGGATGGCACTCCTTCTGTTTACAAGGATTATGGGAAAACCAAAGCGAATGTCTGGTCTTTGAAGCCTTATATTGATGCTCATGCAGGTGAGAAGATTTTGACGCATATTGACGCAGTTCCGGATAACTTCCTGTTTGTCCAGAAGGATGGAAAAGAGGAAATTCGGCTAATCGACTGGGAGTATGCGGGTATGCAGGATCCCCATGTGGATATCGCAATGTTCTGCATTTATTCGCTTTACAATAAGCGGCAGGTGGATCGCTTGATTGCGGCATATTTTACGGACGGTTGTGACGATGCGACACGGATCAAAATTTACTGCTATATCGCAGCCTGTGGCCTGTTATGGAGCAACTGGTGCGAGTATAAGCGAAATCTGGGTGTGGAATTTGGCGAGTATTCCCTGCGGCAGTATCGCTACGCAAAAGACTACTACAGGATCGTTCAGGACGAGCTGAAGAAATTAGAGGAAGGTGGAGTGCGGGAAAATGCCTAAAGTAGAAAGAGCCATTATTATGGCGGCAGGGCTGGGAAACCGGATGCACCCGGTCACGTTGACAACGCCGAAGCCGCTGGTCAAAGTAAATGGCAAGCGGATGATCGATACGGTAATTGAGGGACTGCACAAAAACGGCATTTCGGAGATATACATCGTGGTGGGCTATCTGAAAGAACAGTTCGCTCCGCTGGTGACAGAGTATCCCGGCGTTCGACTGATTGAAAACCCCTACTTTGATACCTGCAACAACATTGCATCCCTGTATGTGTCAAGAGATCACATCGAAAATGCGATTATTTTGGATGGCGATCAAATTATCTATAACCCGGATATTCTGGCGCCGGAATTTGTGCGTTCCGGCTACAACAGTGTATGGACTGACGAGGAAACGGACGAGTGGCTGCAAACCGTGGTGGATGGCATCGTGACCTCCTGCAGTCGTACTGGTGGAAAAGGTGGATGGCAGTTATATAGCATTTCTCGCTGGACAGCAGAGGACGGAAAAAGACTGAAGCACCATCTGGAAATCGAGTTTGAACAGAAGCAGAATCGTCAGATTTACTGGGATGATGTGGCACTGTTCTGCTATCCGGAAGAATATCGACTGGGAATCCGTCCGATGAATCAGGGCGATATCATTGAGGTGGACAACTTCAGTGAACTGGTTGCTCTGGATTCCAGCTACAAAAAATACGAGGGGGAAGCATAAATGAACAAAAATAGAGAGCGTGGGAAAATTGATTGGATGATAACGCTGCTCCCACTGACCATTATCATTGCCCTGTGCATTCTGTTCTTCTTTGCACCGGAACAGTCCAATGCCGTGCTGAGCCAGATCCGGCTCTTTTTCGGAGATACCTTTGGTACCTATTATCTGGTGATTGGACTGGGTATTTTCATCCTGTCACTGTACATTGCGTGTTCGAAGTACGGGGACATTGTTCTGGGTGAATCCAACGAAAAGCCTCAGTATTCCTTCTTTGCATGGGGCTCCATGATGTTTACTTGCGGTCTTGCTGCGGATATCCTGTTTTACTCTTTTTCGGAATGGGTGCTGTATGCAACCGACCCCCATCTGGTAGAGATGGGCAGCATTCAGGACTGGGCAGGGGTATATCCCTTGTTCCATTGGAGCTTTATCCCGTGGGGCTTCTATCTGGTGCTGGCGGTAGCATTCGGCTTTATGCTGCACGTAAGAAAAAGAACCCGGCAGAAATACTCGGAAGCCTGCCGCCCGATTCTGGGCAAGCACACCGATGGCTGGGCAGGCCGCATCATTGACCTGCTGGCGGTGTTCGCTTTGCTGGCGGGCACGGCTACTACTTTCAGCGTGGCAACGCCGCTGATGGCGACCATTATTGGCGAATTGTTCCATGTTGCAGTCAACCGCACGGTCATCAATATCATCATCCTGTTGATTACCTGCGCCGTGTACACCTACTCTTTGCTGCATGGCTTCAAGGGCATCAGCAAATTGGCTAATGTTTGCATCTATCTATTCTTCGGGCTGCTTGCCTATGTGCTGCTGTTTGGCGGCGAGACCCGGTATATTATCGAAACTGGTTTCTCCTCGCTGGGACGGATGATGCAGAATTTCATCGACCTTTCCACCTTTACCGACCCGCTGCGCACCTCCAATTTCCCACAGAACTGGACCATTTATTACTGGGCCTACTGGATGGTTTGGTGTGTGGCAGCACCGTTCTTTATTGGCAGCATTTCCCGTGGCAGAACGGTACGCCAAACGATTCTGGGCGGCTATGTGTTTGGCGTGGGCTCTACACTGACCAGCTTCATTGTGCTAGGCAACTACTCTATGGGATTGCAGATGACCGGAAAGGCGGACTTTATCGCCAAGTATCTGGAAAACGGCGATATGTACAGCATGATCGTAGATATGATCAAAACTATGCCGGGTGCACCGGTCGTTATGGTGGCTGTTCTGATTACGATGATCGCCTTCTACGCAACATCCTTTGATTCTATCGCACTGACAGCTTCCTGCTATAGCTACCACACCCTCAAGGACGATGAACAGCCTAATAAGGGCATCCAGCTGATGTGGTGCATCCTGCTGATTCTGCTGCCCATTGCATTGCTGTTTGCGGAAAGCTCTATGAACAACTTGCAGTCGGTCAGCATCGTGGCGGCATTCCCGATTGGCGCAGTCATCGTGATGATTGCAGCGAGCTTTTTGAAGGATGTGCAAGAATATATCATGTCTACAAAAAAGGATCAGTCACAGGATTCACAGTAATGCTGCTTACCCGGATGGTTTACCTTCCCTAGAATAAGTCACACAACGCGTCCCTGATTTCCAGGAACGCGTTGTGTGACTTAGCAATTCTGTCACTGCTTCAGCAGCAGCTTTTTCAGCGGCAGCAGGGCTGCCGGCTCTACACAGAAATTATGTATGCCCAGCGCAAGGTAGGTGGGCAGCAGGGGGTAGTTTTCCACCGTGATGCCGCACAGGTACACCGTGACGCTGTGGGCAATGGCAGTCTGCAGGATGCTGCTTACCAGCCGCTGCACGGCGGGTTCGGTGATGCGGGGCGCTGCCTCGGCGGCGGAGGTAAGCCCCAGCGTATAGCGGGTCAGATCCTCAATATCAATGGCCAGCAGTTGGGCGCCGTGATCCAGCAGATCGCCTGCCATAACGGCGGCGGAGGGACGGTCAATGATGCAGCCCATCGGCGGGGCTATCGTTTCGATGCCCTCTGCCTTGAGCTGGGTGCGGCAGGCGGAAACCTCGCGGCAGCAATCGTCCCAGGCGGCAACGCCGTCCAGGCGGGGGAACATAATGCGCAGGTCGCCCTCCTCGGCGGCGCGCAGCAGCGCACGGATCTGGGGGCGGGACACCCGCCTGCCGTCCAGCCGCTGCTGCACCTCGGCACTCCACGGGGCGTCGTCATCGGCGGCAGGGTTGCAGGTGCGCACCGCCAGCAGGGTGCCGTCGCTGCTGTGCAGGCGCGCACGCAGCAGCTCCAGCTGGCGCTCCTCCGAGCTGCCGTCCAGAATCGTCGATTCGGTGCGCAGGATGCCGATGCCCGCCGCGCCCTGCGGCAAAAACGGGCTGCAGCTGGCGTTGGGGGAGATATTGTCAGAAATCAGCAGCCGGAATGCCGTGCCGTTTTGGGTCAGGCAGGGCTGGGCTGCCACGGGGTCGGGGGTGCGCCCGTGCAGACGGCGCAGGGCAATTTTGCAGTCGGTCTGCGCGACCTGCGCGCCGTCCGGCTCGATGATCAGCCGCCCCACGCTGCCGTCGGCGTCCAGAATGGCGCGATGCCCCACGGCAAGCGCGGCGGTGCCGTCGCCCAGCTGCACAACGGAAGGGATGCCCAGCCCGCGCGCCATGATGGCGGCATGGCTGACGGTGCTGTCCTTGTCGCTGGCAAGCCCCAGCACCATGCGGCGGTCAATGCTGAACAAATCGCTGGGGAAAAACCGATCTGCCACCAGAATGCTCGGGCGGGTCAGGTGCAGGCGGCGGCGTGGGCGTCCGTCCAGAATGTCCACCACGCGCTGGCAGACATCGCAGACATCCACGCTGCGCTCCCGGATGTATTCATCGTCCACGTCGCGCAGGCGCTTGGCAAAAATCTGCTCGGCGCGCTCCACGGCGGCGGCGCCGCCCGCCCCGGCGGCAATATAATCGCCGATCTCATTGGTGAAGGAGTCGTCCTCCAGCAGGGCGATCTGAAACAGCAGAATATCGGCGTCAGGACCCTTGGCGCGCTGGCTCAGGCGGCGCAGCTCGTCCTTGGCAAGCACCACGGCCACGTCGTACAGGGCGCGTTCCCGAAACGGGTCGCACACAATGCGGTGCAGCCCGGTGGTGCCGTGGTCAATCAGCTCCACCGGACCCAGAACCAGCCCGGGGGCTGCCGATACACCGGAAAATGTATACATAAAGTCGCCTCCTTACGGCGGTTACAGCAAACCTAGATTACCCAAGGTGTGGCTGACCAGCGCGGTGACGAATTCCTCCGGCACGGCGGCGGCAATGGCACGCTCGGCAACGGTTTCGGCACGCTCCTTGCCGTCCCACAGGTCGGCAAAGCGGTCGGCGGGGTCCTTGTCAAAGCTGCCCATAAAGGTGGCTGCCAGCAGCTTGGGGGTATAGGGCAGGTCGGCGGGTACGCCCACGCGCTCGGCGGCAAGCTCCAGCGGTGCCAAGGCGCCGCGTGTGGGGGCGCTGGGGTTGGGTGCATAGGGGACAGGGTAGTTCATACGCTGGCGGGCGGTGCGCTCAAACAGTGCCAACTCCGGCACGCGGGTGCAGGCATCGGCAAGGCAGCGCTGGTAGCTGTCCGCAAAGTGTGCCAGAAATCCGTCGGTGTCGGGCAGGATGGCGTAGGCCGTGCCGCCGCACCGCCCGAACAGCCGCAGCGTGTCAAAGTAGCCAAGGGCGATGTTGCGCGCAGCGCGCTGGGGGTCAAAGTCCAGTGTGGGACCCAGGTTCCAGTGGCTGCGGATAATGCGGGTCGGCAGCCCGGTGGTGTTGGGGCGGGTGATGCCCACACCGTCAATGTCCACGCCCAGCAGCTCCTCGGCACCCATATCCTTGGCAAGGTCCAGCGGCATATTGTCGCGCCAACCGCCGTCAATGTACTTGACGCCGTCGATCTCGCGCGGGCGCAGCGCCGGAAAACACGCGCTGGACGCCAGCATATAGTCCTTGAGCTTTCCGGCGGGGATGTCCTCAATGGGGCAGCGGATGCTGCGCATCGTACCCAGTTCGGTCATTACCAAGCCGAACCGAATGGGAGAATGCCGCACGGCATCCTCGTCAATATAGCGGTCAATGGTTTCGCCCAGCGGCTCTACGTTCAGCCCGCCGCTGCGCACCACATCCATAAAAAAGTTGTACAGGTCCTGTTTTTCGGTGGTGGCGGGCAGCTCCAGCACATCGTGCAGCTCCATGGTGCGCCAGATATCCTCCGCCTCCTGCACCTTGCCCATGGTAAACAGAACACCGTTCAGCGCACCGACGCTGGCACCGGTGATGATATCCGGCACCCAGCCCAGCTGCTGCAGGGCGCGGTAGACCCCCACATGGTAGCTGCCCTTGGCACCGCCGCCCGCCAGTACCAGTGCGCGCACGGGCGCAGCCTTCTCGTTCATGGAACCACCTCCTGTGATACATACAGACATTATAGCATATTTATGCGGGATATACCACAAGATTTTAGCAGGTACTTGCCAGAAAAATAAAAAAGTAGTATAGTAAATCTATACTGCACGCACCGCAAAAACGGGCGCGGCGGCAAAACATAAGGCAAGCCGCAGCGGCGCTTGAAATCGTGCGGGCTTGCCAGAGTATTCTGTGAGGGAGAAATCAGCAATGAACAAAAAGCCTATTTTGGTGGTTATGGCAGCCGGTATGGGCAGCCGTTACGGCGGCTTAAAGCAGATCGACCCGGTGGGACCTTCCGGCGAGGCAATTCTGGATTACAGCCTGTACGATGCCCGCCGCGCCGGGTTTGAAACCGTGGTGTTCATCATCAAGCACGAAATCGAGCAGGCTTTTCAGGAAGCCGTGGGCGCCCGCGCCCTGCGTGCCGGGTTTGAGGTGCGCTATGCCTACCAGCAGCTGGATAAATTGCCCGAAGGCTTCACCGTGCCGGAGGGTCGCGTCAAGCCGTGGGGTACCGCCCATGCCATCTTGGTGGCAGCGGAAGCCATCGGCGAAGCACCCTTTGCGGTCATCAACGCCGATGACTACTACGGTCCGCAAGGGTTCCGGCTGGTGTACGACTACCTGTGCAGCCACGCGGACGGTGACCGCTTTGCGTGGAGTATGGTCGGCTTTTTGCTTAAAAACACGGTCAGCGCCAACGGCAGTGTCAGCCGCGGCGTCTGCGTCACCGATGCGGCGGGCAACCTGCACAGTGTGACCGAGCGCACCTGCATTGCCCCGTATGCCGGCGGCATCCATTACAGTGAGGATGGCGGCGAAAGCTGGACAGATTTGGATGAAAATTCCGTAGTGTCGATGAATTTGTGGGGCTTTACCCCCGCCTATATCGCCGAGGCAAAGGCGGGCTTTGCGGCGTTCCTGCGCGAGAACCTGCCCGTAAACCCGCTGAAATGCGAGTATTACCTGCCCAGCGTGGTCACGGCGGCGCTGCAGCAGGGCAAGGCGGAAGTCCGCGTGTTGACCAGCACCGACAAATGGCACGGCATCACCTACCGCGAGGATAAGCCCGAGCTGGTGGCTGCCCTGCAGCAGATGAGCGCGCAGGGTCTGTACCCGGCGGATCGGCTGTTCTGAGTTCCCTCAAAGAAGGGGTTCGTCGCGGTGTGGCTGCGCCACGCTCCTGCACCCCTCCTTTGGATTCACCCCATCGCAAAAAATCGCGTTCTCATGCCTAAAGGCGACTCGAACGCGAATTTTTTCTCTAGAGGTATTTTCATCGTCGGCACAGGTCCGCCGATGAAAATGGATATAAATTTGGTTCCTCGACAGTCTGGCGCAGCCCCGGCGGGCTGCGCTTTTTGTATAAGCGGACACGGAAAATGCCCGGCACTTACACCTGCCAACGGATCTCCGGCTGCCCGTTGTCCTGCAAAAAATTGTTGATCTTGCCAAACGGGTCAGACCCGAAAAACCCGCGGTACGCCGAAAGCGGGCTGGGATGCGCCGATTCCAGTACCAGCACCGGGCGGTGCGCGGCGGCTGCCGTAAAAATCGGCGCGTATTGTTGCGCGGGCTTGCCCCACAAAACGGCGGCGACCGGGGTGTCGGCACTGGCAAGGGCGTATTCCAGCGCGGCGCGGGTAAAGGTTTCCCACCCGTGCTTGGCGTGGGCGAAGGCCGCGCCCTGCTCCACCGTCAGCACGGTGTTCAAAAGCAGCACGCCCTGCGTCGCCCACGGTGTTAAATCGGTGGAAACAGCGCAGCCCTCGCCGTACACCGAGGCAAGCTCCTTGAAAATATTGCGCAAACTCGGCGGTGCCTTGCAGCCCTCCGGTACCGAAAACGCCAGCCCCATAGCCTGCCCCGGCTCGTGGTAGGGATCTTGCCCCAGGATCACCGCGCGGACCTTGTCCGGCGCACAGGCGCGGAACGCCGCAAAGATGTTTTCCGGCGCGGGGTACACGGTGGTGCGCTCGGCGGCGGCGGTCACAAAGGCGTCCAGCTCGGCAAAATAGGGCAGGGCGCGCTGGGCATCCAAAAAAGGCTGCCAGCCGCCGGCGGGCAGGGCATCCAGCTGTTGGGTCAAAAGCATACAAAACCTCCCGGGAATCGTCATTTTATTCCAGTATAGCACACCGCGCCGGGGCTTGCAATGTGCAGCAAAAAGAGGTATAATAAAATACATTGGCGGCACGCGCCGCACAACTTACTGTAAAGGGAGAACCGATTCTATGCGTTCTATCAAAACCAAAGGCTTCAGCCTGATTTTGGCGGGCAGTATGCTGCTTGCCTTGGCGGGCTGCAATATGAGCGCCCCGTCCACCGTGGGCAATATAGGCGGGGTCGAGATCCCGTCCGGTCTGTACCTGCTGATGCAGTACAACGCCTACAACACCGCCGCCTCCAACGCGACCCTGCCGGAGGGTAAAAAATCCAGCGATGTCAGCGCCGTGCTGAAAGCCGAATGCACCGGCACCATCGGGGATGAGGAAGTCACCGCCACCGGGGCCGAGTATATCCAGAAGCTGACCGACCGCTCGGTGGATTATTACGCCGCCGTAGAAAAAACCTTTGCGGAGCTTGGCGGCGAATTGGATGCCGACACGCTGGATAGCGTCACCACCAATGCCGACAGCATGTGGGAGTCCAACGGCAAGCTGTATGAGGCAAACGGTATCGGTCGTTCCACCGTTGAAAATTACCTGCTCAACGCCCAGAAAGCCAAGAAAATTCTGGAGATGACCTACGGCGAAAACGGCACTACACCCGTCACCGAGAGCGAGTACAAGGATTACATTGCCGACAACTGCTATTATATCGAGAGCGTGCAGCTGCCGTTGATCAACTACACAAGCTACACCGCCGCCACCGAGGAGCAGAAAGCCGCTATTGAGGAGATCGCCGAAACCTGCCGCAAGGATCTGAGCGAAAAGACCCTTGGCGAAGGCGCCGCCGCCAGCCAGGTTTACACCGCTGCCATGACCTATGCCCCGCAGGCTATGCAGGCGATGGGCGGCACGATGGAGTCCTCTCAGGCTGTGTATTACGGTGCCAGCCAGCTGTTCACCCCCAGCGCCCTTTCTGGCTATGCCAACAGCGAGGACGGCACCAACAAGCTGACCGACCCGCTGGATGCCGCCCAGCCCGGCGAGTGGATCACCATTGACCTCGGCAGCTCGATTCAGGTTGCCCGCCGTCTGGACCCCTTGAGCACCGGCGCTTCCGTCAGCGACTTGGTCAAGAGCTACGACCTGCTGACCGCCATGAAGAGCAGCGATATGCAAAACGAGATGTACGCCGCAGGCGCTGCGCTCGAGCACAATTTGGATGCCTCGGCCATCAAGACCTATGCAGCCTCCAAAATTAAAAAGAACGTCTGATTTTACCGCAAAACACATCAGCCGGGAGCATTATCCAATGCCCCCGGCTTTTTTTGAATCTGTTTCAATCTGCAAGAAAAGAGGAACGCACCTATGACAAAAAACAAGTGGGTCAACCTTCTGCTGGAAGCCATCGGCTGCTTTATTTCCGCGCTGGGCATTTACAGCTTTGCCGTGGCGGCGGGCGTGCCGGTCACCGGTGTTACGGGCATCTGCGCCATCTTCTACCGCCTGTTCGGGCTGCCCATCGGCGTTGCCACCATTGTGCTGAACATCCCTATTGTGCTGTTCAGCTATAAAAAGCTCGGACGTGCGTTCTTTTTGCGCAGCCTGTTCTGTATGGCTATGTTTGCCGTCTACACCGATACCATCCTGCCGCATTTGCCCATCTATCAGGGAGACCGCCTGCTGGCGACCATCTGCGGCGGCGTGATCGGCGGCATCGGCGATGCGCTGATCTATATGCAGAACGCCAGCACCGGCGGCTTGGATTTTGTCACCATGGCCATCAAGGTCAAGCACCCGCACCTGCCCTTCGGCAACCTGACCTTTGCGGCAGCGTTGGCGGTCATTGTGCTGAACGGCGTAGTTTTCCACGACGTGGACTCGGTCATTTACGGTCTGTTGTTCAACTACCTTGTGGCGGCGGTCATCAACAAGGTGATGTTCGGTTTTGCGTCCTCGATGCTGGCGCTCATCGTCACCGACAACGGCAAGGCCGCCTGTGAGGAAATCGACCGCGTGGCGGATCGCGGCTCCACCATTCTGCACGGGCAGGGCGGCTTCAACGGCGACCCCAAGGATGTTGTTCTGTGCGCCTGCTCCAACAAGCAGCTGTACGAAATCGAGCAGGCGATGAAGCAGCTTGACCCCGGTTGCTTCATCATTATGCTGCAATCCAACGAGGTTCACGGCGAGGGGTTCCGCCGTTTGGAGTTGGGCAAAACCGAGGAAAAAAAGGCGTAACCGCGCCCCGCATAAAATAAAAAGTTCCCGAAGCCTTCGGCTTCGGGAACTTTTTTGTTTTTTACAAAGCCCTTTTTCGGGTAGAAATGTAGGGCGCGTGTCTTGACCGCGCCGCACCGCTGGCTGCGCGCAGCGCATAAAATCGCGCCGAATGGCGCGTTCTCACGATATATCGCGCTTTCGGCTAGACTGCACGGAACGGTCAAGACCGTTCCCTACAAACCAACCAGTAGTTTGCAATCGACCCATTAAGTTTTATCTTCTCTTATTTTTGCGTAGAATGGTTCTGCGGCAAAGGAACACTGCACACCAGCGCAATGCCCAAGGCCAGCATCAAGGCAATTTTCAGCGTTTCTACGCCCGCATTGGCAAACAGGGCGCGGTCATCCTGCAAAAAATAATAGGCGGTGTTGTAGATGCCCGCGCCGGGTACCAGCGGAAAGATCCCGCTGAGCAAAAACACTGTAAGGGGTGCCTTGTGGCGTATCGCAAAGGCGCGCGCCAGCGCCGTCAGCGGCAGGGTGGCAATCAGCACCGAAACCGGGGCAGTGCATTGCAGCAGGTTCAGGCACAGCAGGTAGACGATCCAGCCCACCGCGCCGGTCAGCCCGCAGGCAAGGTAATGCCGCCGCGGCACATGAAAGCTAATGCCAAAGCTGACCACCGAAATTATTGCCACCACAAAATGGCACAGGTAATGCAGCAGGGCAGCGGGCAGGCTCATACCGTCACCCCCAATCCCCGGGCGGCAAGCCACGCTATGGCAACGCCGCAGGCAATGCTGCCCGCAACCAGCACGGCATCCAGCAGCCGGATCGAGCCGGAAAGATAATCGGCGTTCAAAATATCGCGGATGCCCATCGTCAGGGCAACGCCGGGGGTCAGCACCATCAACGCGCCAATAATGGCAAAGTTGACCTGCAGCCCCGGCAAAAGCAACAGGCGCATCGAAATGGCGCAAGCCGTGGCAACGACGGCCGCCACAATGATGGTGAAAATGCGGTTGATCTTGTGGGCAGAAAGCTGCTGCGAAACCACCACTTCCAGATAGCCCGCTATACCCGCCACCAGCGCCTCCGCCAGCCCGCCGCCGAAC
>ERZ1034882.296-NODE-296-length-26895-cov-15.528018_pt1 | contig 26895 bp, 16 predicted proteins | sample MGYA00520606_ERZ1034882 | MGnify/ENA primary metagenome ERZ1034882 (study PRJEB33766, sample SAMN09781726) | gut metagenome | biome: gut microbiome | host: Homo sapiens | place: Madagascar | study: EMG produced TPA metagenomics assembly of the PRJNA485056 data...
ATTTTTTTAATATTTTACTAATAAAAAATGGAGGTTAGTATGGAAATAGCATTTAGTGAGAAAATTTCTCCACAACTGTCCGCCGCCCTGTTGTCCACCCCTTATGAGCTTGGAAAAGAGGGAGGGCTTTCAAGCGGCTATCTGCCGGAGAGTGATAGCTGGGAAGTGATAGTAAAATATGTCGGTGACATCGAAAAAATAAAAGAAAAGTATCCTTCTGTACTCATCACGAGGCTGCTCGGAAACTATGCGGTGCTCGTAATTGAGAAATCACTTGTAAATACCGTTGCCCTGTGCGATGAAATCATATATATGGAAAAGCCAAAGCAGTTTAACTACGATGTGTACGAGGGCTCGCAGGCCTCATGCATCACTCCCGTACAAACCAATCCATATAATCTGACCGGAAAAGGTGTGCTCGTAGGCATTATCGACTCCGGAATTTACTATGCCCATCCGGCTTTTATACAGGATGGTGTAAGCAGAATCGCCTATCTGTGGGACCAGACTATTTCCGATGATTCCTCACACAGTGATATCGTCCCTTTCGGCACCTTATATGACCGCGATACAATCACCAAAGCCATAAATGCAGAAAACAGTTTAGAAATGCAGCGCATCTGTCCAAGCATCGACATATCAGGGCACGGCACTCATGTGGCAGGAATCGCTGCCGGAAACGGAAATGGTAATGAACAAAATACGAGATATCGCGGTGTTGCTTATGAAAGCACTCTTATAATCGTAAAACTCAAAACCTCAGGCGGTGCCAGCTTTCCCACAACCACGCAGATTATGCTGGCAGTGGACTTTTGCATAAGAAAATCAATCGATATGAATATGCCAATCTCCATAAACCTAAGCTTTGGCACAAGCAACGGCTCGCACAGCGGCACCTCACTGCTTGAAGCATACCTGGACTATATAGCAGGAAACTACCGCTGCGCTTTCTCAGTCGGCTCAGGTAACGATGGAGCCGGCTTTGGTCATGCAAACGGCAGCTCATACCCTGCCGATGCAGAGCTTGCGATAGGCTATCCTGAGCCGTCTCTTTCCATTGATTTATGGAAAAAATACTGGGATGAGATACAGCTGCGCATTAGTGCACCAAATAATGATATGCTGGAGATTCCCGATACAATCACCAATCAGGCAAAGGGCTTTACATACAGATACAATCTCGATGGGACAGACATATATATAACAGGCGGCGGTCCCTCTCCCTACTCTCCCTTTCAGGAAATATTCATTGAACTCATGGGATCACAATACATCTCACCCGGCATCTGGAAAATATCACTTGAACCCATATCTGTAAAGGACGGCTCATGGGATATATGGCTGCCGTCAGGTGCTCTGCGCAATGCACAGACCTCATTTATCCATGCATCGCCTGATATCACCCTGACCATCCCCTCAACCGCTCAAAATGTCATATCTGTCGGAGCCTATGACAGCCGAACAAATCGCACAGCCGCCTTTTCCGGCCGAGGCTATACCTGGGCCTTTGACAGCATAAAGCCTGATATCATTGCGCCCGGTGTGGACATTATTTCATGTTCAAACACCGGAGGCTACACTTCAAAAACAGGGACATCTATGGCTGCACCGTTTGTGACCGGTGCGGCTGCGCTTCTGATGGAATGGGGAATTGTGCGTGGAAACGATCTCTATATGTATGGCGACAAGCTTAAAGCTTCTCTCATAAAAGGTGCAGGTGAAAATGTATTCACAGCTGTCTCAAGGACAGCCTCTGAAAACACTTCCAAAAATACAAAATACCCCAACCCTGTGACGGGCTGGGGTACATTGTGCTTACTGGATAGTATTCCTTAGTGGAAGCGCTATTCGTATACATGCTTCTGATGCTTCTTTGCATCTGCCTTATTCTTTTTCTTCAATGGATGCTTTGGGTTTTTATCCATTATAATCGCTTCCTTCCGTTCGTTCTGACTACGTTATACACCTGTAATCAGCACTTGTCAAGTTAGAGTGCTATTTTTAATTAATTATTTATATTTAGCATGAAATCACAATCATTTTGATGTCAAAGCGTCGATTTGTATGCACAATTATTGACAGTTTGCTATATTTAATTTTAAACACAGTCATCGCAATTCAAAAAATACATCATTACATAGCTGCCAAATATACAAAATATGCCGCATAGCAAAGCAGCATCACCACTCCGCATGGCTTTCTAAGCTCTTTATGTCTTATCGTACCGACCCACAGGAGCACACCGCAGAGTATTGCCACAACTGTATCAATCACAAACCTGCTCTCAAACGGTACCGGGCAAATGAGAGCTACTGTTCCGATCACAAAGAGTATATTGAAAATATTGCTGCCGACTATATTTCCAATCGCTATACCGGCATTTCCCTTGCGAGCTGCTGAAACAGATGTCACAAGCTCCGGCAACGATGTGCCGAATGCAACGATTGTCAGTCCGATAAAGCGCTCACTCATGCCGCAGGCTCTTGCTATGGTTGTGGCACCGTTTACGACAAGCTGGCTTCCAATTACGACGCACACACCGCCCAGCACAATAAAGAGCAGACATTTCCATACCGGATATAGCTTTACGGGCTGCTCATCACCGCTGTCATTGCCCTTTTTTGCCAGAAAATACAGGTAAAGCAGATATGCAATAAATAAAACCCACAGTATAACACCCTCAATGAATGTGATTTCATTGCCTGTCATTCCCATCACGAGAAGCACCGCTGTGATAAGAAGCATGTACGGTATCTCGTATTTGAAGGTGGTTTTTTGTATGGCTACATTTGTGATGAGTGCCGTCACTCCCAGGATTATAAGGATATTTAGTATATTGCTGCCGACAATATTGCCGACTGTAATCCCCGCATTACCCTTTATTCCTGCAGTGATGCTGACTGCAGCCTCCGGCAGCGACGTACCCATCGCCACAATCGTCAGTCCAATCACAAGCTGCGGAATACCAAATTTCCCGGCGAGCGCCGCCGCTCCATCCACAAACACATCCGCGCCCTTCACCAGTGCTACAAAGCCTGCTATAAGCAGTAAAATTGCTACAAAAATCATAATTTTCCTCCTTCTGCTGTCCTTTTTAAGGATGCATGATTAATTGATAGTTACAGCTATGTCTTTTCAGCAGAAGACTTTTATATACAAAAAAGGCGACACTTCTGCTGTATAAAACAACAAAAGTCTCGCCATTTAATCACTCTCCGGATTGCTGTCATATATGTATGATATGTATGAGCAATCGTACTGACGGATAAGTAAGCACTCTCGTGCCGGCTACTCCCTTTCACTTATATACTATGATATGTCAACGCAGGGTATTCGTCAATAGAAAATCTAAACTATTTTATCTCCGGCTGGAATTTCTTTATATCACTTGCTATCTCACCGCTTAAAAGAAGCATACAGATGAGGTTTGGAATAGCCATAAGCGCGTTTGCGATATCTGAGAAGTTCCACACCAGGCTCAGAGTCTGTGTACAGCCTATGTATGCAACGAGTGAGAAAATCACCCTGTAAACCATGTTAAACCTGTGTGTGCCAAGCAAATACTCAAAGGCTTTCTCTCCGTGATACTCCCAGCCAAGTATTGTCGAAAAAGCAAACAGAGTGATACCTATTGTCACAAGCCATCCTCCGCCTGTACCAAGCACCGTCTTAAATGCCGCAATGGTGATATCAGAGCCTGTCAGATAGTCTCCAGCAGCATCTTTCATGCCAAGCACGCCCGATGATGCAATTGCAAGTCCGGTGATTGTACAAACAACTATTGTATCCCAGAAGGTTCCTGTCATGTTGATATAGCCCTGGCGTACCGGATTGTCGGTTGTGGCTGCCGCTGCTGTGATTGCAGCTGAACCCATGCCTGCCTCATTTGAGAAAACACCTCTGGCTACACCATAACGCATAGCATTCATCATTGACGCCACGATTGTTCCACACATTCCGCCGCCCACTGCCCTGACAGAAAATGCCATCTTGAAAATCATTGCAAGGCCGGCCGGAAGGTTAGAGATATTTCCTATTATTACTATAAGTCCACAGATTACATAGAAGATAGCCATTACAGGCACAACAACCGATGAAACCTTTGATATTGACTTGATACCACCTACGATGATAAGAAGTGCAAGCACTGTAATAATTATTCCTGACAGCCAGGTTGGCACATTGAAGGTAGCCTTTAATGCACCTGATATAGAGTTACCCTGTGTCATGTTTCCGATTCCAAACGAAGCTACCACTGCAAAAAATGCAAAAAGCCATGCTAAAACAGCTCCAAGCTTCTTATTCTTTATTCCCTTTTTCATCGTATACATCGGGCCACCGCTCATTTCGCCCTTTTCGTTTACCTCACGGTATTTGATGGCAAGCATACACTCAGAGAATTTTGATGTAAGTCCAAAGGCTGCTGAAATCCACATCCATACCAGTGCTCCCGGTCCTCCGGAAACCATAGCTGTAGCGACACCTACTATATTGCCTGTACCGATTGTAGCCGCAAGCGCCATGGTCAGTGCCGAGAACGGTGATACATCACCCTCTCCTCTGCTCTTTGTGCGAGCCTCCTTGCTTAGTGTGCTCTTTAACGCATATCCCAGGTTTCTCCATGTCAGAAATCTCGTCCGAAATGTCAGATAAATTCCTGTTCCAACCAAGAGCACCAGCATAACCGGTCCCCAGACAAAGTCATCAATTGCCGAAATAACATTACTCAATTCTTTCATAATACACCCTCGCTTTCCTCCAACCATGCATAAAAATGCAAAAAAGAGCGATGTATGAACAACATCGCTCTTTTGTTGGATTACTTATTAAATTAAACACCATTTTAAACTTTTTTCGCAATATGTCAAGAAAAAGTTTTTCTTGCCTGTAAACTAAATCATTTACCTATATTATTTACGGTTTGGCTTTTTCGCAAAAAGTGCTGCTCCCACAAGACTGATTGATGCAAATGCCAAAGCAAGCATGCCTGTAAGAGGATTTGTATCTGACGTCTTGGAAGCCTTCTTTACTGTAGCTTTTTTAGCTATGCTGCCTGCTGTGTTGGTAGTCGTAGAATTTGACTTGCTGCCTGTTGCTACAGTTGCATTCGTACCGGCTCCATTTGAGTTTCCTGTACCGCCTGATATCGCACCTGTGCTTCCTGTACCAGTTCCGGATGTTCCCGGATTAGTGGTTCCCGGATTTACAGCTTCTTTCTTCTTTAGGCCTTCAATAGCCTTATTGAGTGACTCAGCTGCATTGTCAACCTTTGTCTGGTTCTCCTTCTGCTCAAGCACTGCTTTTGCACTTGAAAGCAGCTGTGAGAAGGTTTTCCAGCTGTCTGCTGTGTAATCTGCCTCTTTGAGTGTATCTGCTTTTTCAATTGCACTCTCAAGTGCTTTAGTATCAATGACTACAGGCTTCTCATATGTGAATGAAAGTACATCCTTATATCCTGTTGCTGATACCTTGATTTCAAAGCTTGAATCCTCAGCAAACGGAGCCTGAGTAGTATCAATTGTGCCATCTTCCTTGATAATCTTTACAGCACCCTTGCCTGTAGCCGGATAATCCTTACCATTTACATTTACAGACTTGATTTTTCCAATAAAATCTGCAAACTGTGCTGCTGATGCACCATCTGCCACTACAAGCTTCGGTGCTGTCGCATCATTATTGTATGCTGCAGAAACTGCCTCTGCATAGAGCTCAAATGTGGTAGTGATTGGTGCATATTTTTTGCTCTTATCGGATACTGTCAGTGTATACCCTGTATTCTCTGCATCCTTAGGATATGTAATTACAAGCTTCTTAGTCTGAGTATAGCTTGCTGCATATGTTGACACTGCTGATGCTAAGTTTTCCTCTGTGACCTTAAATCCCTTTACTTCATTTCCTTTTGCATCTGTAACTGCATATTCTGCGTTAAAATCATCCGGAAGTGCAACATCAAGATTTGTCTGTCCGGCTGATACAGCAGCATTTTCTGCTTCAACAGCTGCATCCTTAGCATGCTCAAGCACCTTGTAATCTACAGGTAAAGTGAAGATTCCCTTACTTGTATAGTATGTTACATTTTTGATTGTCTTTCCAACCATAGACTTATAATGCTCAGATGAAAGCGGACATCCATGGCTATCTGTAACAATTCCCACACTCCATGCAAGCTCCTCTGTTTTCCAGATGTTCTCCACATGACGCATAGCATAATCTGTATTGTCATCAGTGCTTACAATAACACCGTAAACCACATCATCATCTTCAAAGCCCATAGCATCCTTTATGCCATCAAGATTAAGCTGATAGTCTCCGTACTTTGTTTTTGTCTTGAACTTTGTAGTCACCTTATCAGCAGCTATCTGCGTCTTAGTTCCATTTACAGCGCCAAATGACAGTTTTTTATCTGTGCCTACTGTTGCTGTCTTATAATATGAAGGCACCTCACTAAGTACATAGTATGAGTAGTCAGCACTCTCAAAAAGCGCCTTCTTTCCCTCATATGTTGTTGTAGAAATCTTGCCCTTCATATTTGTTGTGATATCTACCTTACTGTCATCTGTAATCTGTGTATAATCCTTATTATTATCATAGAAATCATCTGTGACCTTTACCGGGAAGGTTACACCGTTTATGTGCTCTCCTTCTGAATCAGCATGATATGAGCCTGCTGCCAGAGTATTTCTGGTCTTCTGCTTTGTGGCAGATGTAGTGGCATCTACTGCGACTGAATTGTTATTAAGATCAGCCTTGTAAAACTCATCATATGGAATATTCATGAGTACATACTGTGATTTCAGATTATTTACAGCTTCTGTGAGGTGTGATAATGCTTCCTCGGCTTCCGATTGCATGAGGTCAGTCTTTTCTAAAGCTTCCTTTGCTTCCATAAGCTCAGTCTGCATATTTGACCATGTTTTATCTGTATAAAGCTCCTTGTTCAGCTTATCAGCCTCTGCAACCTTATCCGAAAGAGCTTTCTTTGAAGTTTCATCTGCCGGTACCTGTGGTGTGACTATATTTGCAGCTGTTGCCTCAAAATTATATGTATAGTCCTCATATCCCAATGCATAGATTGTGACAGACCAGTATCCTGTTCCATCATATCCACTTGGCAGGCTGCATCTGAGCGAATCTGTGAGACCAAGCTGGATTCCCATAGACTTATGCATCCAGTTATCTGATGCAAATTTTGTGCCATATGTGGCAAGTGCTTTGGTTCTTGTGCTGTCATTACCATAATATGTCCACTTAACTGCCTGCATATTGGCTCCAAGATCACCATAGTTACCATTGAAATCAACTCTTAAAAACTCTCCGTATGATCCGCTTGCATCCTTAACTGTACCTGAAACATCAGCTATTTTAAGAGAAGTATCTTTCACACCGGAGTCGGTTCCGGTTGCTCTGGCAGAAAAGCTGAAGCTTCCGTCTGCGTTCTTCGTAACAGTCTTAAGACCGTTTGTGTTTTCTGTAACGTCTGCTATCTCGTCTATTGTCTTAAGATTGCCCTCGCCAAAACCGCCTTTTAACTCTGAACCGTTCTCGTAAACCGTATATTTTGCCTTAAACGCTTCGTAGTCTGACTCTTTTACCTTCACCGGTACAAACTTTAGTCCTGTAACCTTGTAGTCCTTTATATTAGCTTTAATATCTGCAAAGGTTACTTCTTGTCCTTCTGTAGTGACAAAAGTATTCTTGTCCTTCCAATATGAAAGATTGTATTTTGTACCATCATTAAGTTCTATGGTTGCATTACACTGGAAGCTTCCTCTGTGAAGACCGTGATTTGCAGTAGCACGGGTTACTGTATCGAAAGCTCCTTTATCTGATTCATTATGTGAATCCTTTTCGCTTGAAGCTTCTGTGCTTCCCGCAGCCTGTACACCCTCAGCATCCCAATACTCTGCCCATGTAAGCCTTGCATAGCAGTATACATATTTTTCTTCTTTTACAAGTCCCTTTACAGCAGCATTTAAAGCTGTTGTTGCTGAGTTAACTGCTGTCTGTGACTCTTTTGCTGTAAGTGCGCTCTTTGCTGCTTCAAGAGCTTCTGATACCTTGCTCCATGTAGCTGCTGTATAATCAGACTCTGTAAGTGCCTCTGCTGACTTGATAGCTGACTCAAGAGCTGTAGTGTCCACTGCTACTTCATCTTTTTTCTCTGATGCCTTACCAAGAGCTTCAAGGGCTGCTGATTTTACAGATTTAGAAGTGCAGGTAGCACCTGAAACTGTATCCCAGCTATTTATAGTTTCAGCAGTTGCAGCCTTACCTACTAGAGATTGATAACCAACCCACTTACCTTTTTTTGTCTCTTTTCCATTTTTTACCCAATTAAAATATTTATCACTCTCGCTGTCATACGTACTGTCATGTGTAACTGAAATATTGCTTATCTTTCCATCCTTTACAGCTAAAGAGACAGAAACATTATATTCGCTCCAGCATTCCTCTTCCTCATCTGTAACATGAGAAGTACTTATGTACGTTCCATCAGCCGCCACCTGGCTGCCTGTCACTGCAAATGCACTTGTCGGAAACATAGTGGCTGTCACCGATGCTGTCAGTGCAAATGTAAGAAATTTCTGTGCTAAAATCTTTCTCTTCATTTTTTCCTCCTTAAGATTTTAATAATTTATAGTTAATGTGGCTGCCTTCTAATTTGCACTCCACAATTGCTACCGATTTTAGTATTAAGCAGATATACGTAATTGATATCTTTTCTCAATAAGTTAGTACTCGCTAACCTATATTCAAAAAATTTTTCCCGCTTATTCCTACTGCGGGAAAAACCTTTTGTGCGACAATTCCTATCAAAAGTCCTGTCACCGTGCCAGCCACAAGAAGTGGTGGCAGATAATACACCACCGCAGTGCTTTTAAGCACTATCGCAGCGGCCAAAAGCTGTCCTATGTTGTGGCTGATTCCACCTGTCACACTCACACTGACCATTGAAAATTTATCTGTTTTCTTTATAATAAGCATCACTGCAAGACTTATCAGACCACCTGCCAGACTGTATATGATGGAAACACCATTTCCAAACATAAAGCCCACGAGAAATATCCTCATTATCACTACTGTAAGTACCTCACAAGGCTCAAGGAAAAATATTCCAAGAACAGTGACCAGATTTGCCACTCCTAGCTTAATACCCGGAATGCCTATGCTTATCGGAATAAGGCTCTCCACATAACTGAATATCATCGCAAGTGCCACAAGCATGGCGCCGTATGCTATTTTTCCTGATTTAGTCATATTTCTTTTCATTTATTTTTGTTCTCCATAATACCAGCATGCTACACACCCAGCCATACACATATAGCTATAAGTATCGCAGCTCTTATGCCGGTAAACCAAAGCTCATTTCCTCGGAGCCGCTTTATACCTGTATGAATATTGCTTTTTGGACATATTCCATTGCATTTCTGACACTGGAAGCAGTCACCTGATATCCTGCCTGAGCCATCATCCGGTAATCCTATATCACACGGACATATCTTCTCACAGGCTCCACAGCCCTTTATGCAGCCCGCCCTGTCCCTGTGCAGGGTAAATGTAGCTGCTATAGGCAGTATTGAAAAAACAGCTCCCATCGGACACATAAAACGACAGAAAAACCGCTCCTGAACACACATACCGATGATTATAAGCACAAGAAATAGTGCTCCTGTAATATATGAGGCAAGCCCTAAATTACCTGCCCTAAGCATTGAGAATACATCCCACGGACTTGTGCCCTTTAACAAGCTATACGCTCCCAGATAGCATAGTATCAATATGATTGCAAGTATCACGTATTTCATATATGTAAGCTTTTTTGCAGCCTCTACCGGTATACTCACCGGCTTTTTCTTAAGCTTACGACAGCATGACACATATATTGCATGCACCGCATCACCAAAGCTTCCGAATGCGCAGGCAAAACCACAGAAGAATCTGCCAAATATCATTGTGTACACGCAAAGCATCAGAAGAACCGCCACAAATGATGTAAGCTCAATTCTTCTTCCTGCTCCAATCTGTGTAAAAATATACTTGACACCATTGAACGCTGCCGTGAACATTGACGGAAATAGTATGAAAAATAAAAGCTGCACTCCTACACGAAACCAGGTCTGTATCTTTCTCTTTCGAAGCTTTGGATTCATATCTTTTATTCTCATCTATTTCACCGCCTTATCAAGTGCCTGCTTAGTGGCATTTCTTATTGCAGTTGAGCTGAATGTCGCACCGCTTACAGTGTCCACATCCGCGGACTGCGATGAAATGATGGACGGTATGATATCCTCTGCCATCGCCAGGTATGCACCATCCTCCTTCTCTGCCGCTGTAATGTCAACCGATGATATTTTCCCTGCCTCGATTGTCACCTCGACATCAACATTGCCTCCAAAGCCCTCTGCACTGCCTGTGTATGTGCCATCCTTATATGCTCCCTCACTGTCTGTGCTTTCAGTTTGTGAAGCAATACGCTGTGTATTTTTATTTTCCTGTTCTCTTTTATCTATTGTCATATTGTATCCCCATAGTGATGATACAACTATAAACAGGCTTGCCAGTCTGATCCAAAATTCCTGCATGTTATCTCCATCCTGTAAATGTCCTTGCGGTTTTATTTCTTCTTAGCAGCTTCAAGTACGCTCTTACAGCCATTAATTATAGCCTTTGATGTGCATGTGGCACGGGAAACAGTGTCAATGCCGCTAAAGTCAATGCTGTCCGCATTTGCCTGTGATGTGAGCACAGAAACCATACCGGGCTGATTTTTTGTTCCATCTGTCGCTTTCTTTATATAAGAAGCATTTTGTGAATCTCCATCTCCCTTTACATCAGTAATGGAAACTATCCTGTCATTTGCTATAGTCACCTTCATGCTCAGATTATATGCACTAAAGTCCATATCATCATCCGGTATGCACAGTGTAGATACATCATATGTGCCATCCTCGTATACATTTGTGGATGTATCATTTTTCTGAAGTGCATTTATTGCAGCCTGAAGCTTTTCCTGTGCGCGACTTACATCCTTCTTAGTGGCCTCTGCGGATGACAATACTTCGTTTGCATCCTCCAGACGTATCTGAAGCAGGTACCAGCTAAGCTGTGTGTACTGTGTGCCATCAAGCGATGCCTGTGACTGCACAAGCTTTGACAGGACCGCCTTGTCCTCATCTCCTGCAATATTGCTGTTATCCGAATTATTACTGCTATTATTGTTACCTGAATTGCTGTCACCAGTATTCTCACCTGCAGTTGTCTTTCGTGCTTCCTCAAATGCAGCCTTTACTGCTCCTATAAGTCCCTTAGAGCTGTAGGTAGCTCCGGATACCGTATCAACATCCGCACTCTGCTTTTTCATCATTTTTTTTAACACATCCATAGCATTAGTGATAAAAGGCTCATCATCCTGTTTTTCAGTAACAAGAATTGCTTTAAGCGTCTTGTCCTGAATCACAACCGCTACCTTTATGTCGCCCTTGTAGCCCTCTGCCGTACCGTAATATATACCGTCGACATATGGAAGTGTACCCTCTGTGCCCTGTTCCTGTGAACTGCCAGATGAATTTTCATCAGTCTGTCCATTTCCCAATGTTTCCGTTGCATCCTGTTTATCTGTATTATTGCCCGCTGTATTTTGGCTCACAGCCGCCTGGCTAAGTGCACTTCTTACAGCAGCTATGATTCCGCGCGAGCTGAATGTCGCACCTGAAACTGTATCCACGTTGGTGCTCTGTTTTTCAACTATCGTATCAAGCAGTGATGATGCACTCTTTACATAGCTGTCACCATCCTTTGTGCTGACTATGCTTATAGAGGCTATTTTACCGCCTGCTATATCAACCTTTACCTTCATAGTGCCCGCAAATCCTTTTCCGGTGCCGTAATATGTGCCATCCTTATATGCGGACGCGTCCTGTACAGCCGCTTTCTCTACCGAAGAGCTGTCGGACTCTGACGCACTTTCCTGTTTTGATTTTCCTGTAACTGTCTTATCCTTCTCACCTGTCAGGGCATTTTTCACTGCTTTAATTATTCCGTTTGAACTGTATGTAGCTCCGGATACAACATCCACATCAAAAGACTGTGACGATATAATTCTGTCTATCACACCCTTTGCCCTATTGAAAAATGCCTCATCATCCGTAGATGAAAGAATATCAATGGAAGTAATCTTCTTATCCATGATAGTTACAGCCACTGTCACAGGTCCGCTAAAGCCTGTCGCAGAGCCCTTGTACACACCATCTGCGAGGTCAAACGAGCCTGTGGCTGTTTGTGTATTCTCTGCAGCATTCTCTGTTTCAGTTTCGGTATCAGTTACGTTCTCTGAAACCTGCTGCTTTTTATCCTTTGAAGGTTCACTCGCCTTTGTCTGATATCCACTCAATGAAATCACCACACATGCAGCAATCACAAGTGACACTCCAAGTGGTGCATATACCTTTATTTTTTCCAAAACTTCCTTGAACTTCATATATACCTCTTATATTTCCGATAGCACAGCTATCTGTGCATATTACTTTTACTCTGCTCTAATTTTTATTTACTACCTCATACTCATAGTCAGATGAATAGTCATCCGCTATCCCCTCTGAAATATACATGCTGTCATCATCTGTAAGCAGTACGAAATCAAATTCATCGCTGTGTGCCTTCCAGAACTCACACGCCTTGTCCTTTCCCATGATAAACAGCGATGTTGACAATCCATCTGCGAGTGTTCCGTCATCACTCACAATGGTGACAGATTTAAGTCCACTCTCTGCAGGATAGCCTGTAGCAGGATCTATGATATGGTGGTAGATTTTTCCATCCTGCTCAAAATAACGCTCATATCCACCGGAGGTGATAACCGCCTTATCGCTCACATCAACCACTCCTATATACTGACTTTCATCCTCCGGGCTTTGCACAGCAACTCTCCACTTGCTGCCATCAGTCTTGGTTCGGTAAGTCTGGACATTGCCTCCCAGATTCACAAGACCGCTATCCACGTCATACTCCTTGAAAATATCCATAATCCTTGATGAAGTATATCCCTTTGCTATACCACCAAGGTCTATCTCCATACCTGCATCCTCAAAGGAAATCTCTCTGCTTTTATTGTCGTAATCTATTTTTGAAACGTCTGCAAGCTTTAGCAGCTCTTTTAGAGTTGCATCATCCGGCACCTTAAAGTCCTTCGTCGGAAATCCCCACTCCTGCATAACAGGATATATGGCTATGTCAAAGGCTCCATCCGTCATCGTACTAAGCTCAATTCCTCTCTGCACGAGATATCCCCCATCCTCTGACAGTGTGGCTGACTTATTCACATTCAGCTTTGCTATTTCACTTTCTTCATCGCCTGTCGAAAGCAATGCATCAAGCCTCTTTATCTCTGCTATAGATGCATCCACAGCTTTTTTCGCATTTTTGCCGTATGCAGTCACTGTCATATATGTATCCATTGCAAATACTTCCTGTGAGGACTCTTTTGCAGATTTTAAATCACTATTTATTCCTTCCTGCGAAGCTGTTGTATTCTCTGTCGCATCACTTCCACCTGAGCCACAACCGGTCACTGCCAATGCGACTATCAGTAATATCGCAGCTGCTGTCTTCTTTTTCACCTTATTACCTCTTAATCAAATATATATTTTTATTAATTCATACACTTTTGTGTAAACCTGTATAAATGTCAGCCAGGCCTATATAGCACTTACTTATATACATCACGCCAATCGATTACATTATACTAACTTGTGTACATCATCCTAACTTATATACTATGTTTCTATTTCTAATTAGTTCTTGCTAACTTCGACATTTTATTTTAAATCAGGTTTTATGTCAATAAGAGTCCATACAAAAAAAGCCTGTTGATTTTTTTTATCATTAAAATTTTCTTGCCTTTATCACGCTAACGTGGTAGCATGGTTACTAAATAAACTATTAAAGAGGTACTACAAATGAAAACATCAGAAATTATTGTATTTATCGTCTATCTGCTGTGCATGCTGGGTATTGGTATCTTCTTCTTCGTGAAAAACAGAAACGGCGGAGAAAAAACCTACTTCCTCGGCGGACGTGAGATGGGACCATGGGTTGCGGCGCTGTCAGCCGGAGCCTCAGACATGAGTGCATGGGTGCTCATGGGACTTCCTACTTCTATCTATGCACTGGGCTTAGGTCAGGTATGGATTCCTGTGGGACTTGCAATCGGCTACACTATAAGCTGGCTGCTAGAAGCACCGAGACTGAGAAAATTCTCGATTGTAGCAAACGACTCAATCACCATTCCGCAGTATCTGACCAACAGATTCCTGTCCAAATCACTTGCACTGCAGGTGATATGTGCAATTGTGTTTTTGGTTGCATACACTATTTATGCGGCATCAAGCGTAAAGGCATGCGGTACTCTTTTCCACACTGTAATAGGAATGGATCCACAGATTGCCATGTATCTTGCAGCGGTTGTCATCGTAGGCTATACCTTCCTCGGAGGCTTCTCGGCTGTATGCTGGACAGATTTCTTTCAGGGCATGCTCGTGCTTGGTTCTATGTTTATAGCACCGATTTTTGCAGCATTTATGCTTGACACCTCATCCATGTCAGCACTCCCGGGCGGTTACTTAAACCCATTCTCAAGCTGGCAGGATATAGTGTCAGGACTGGCATGGGGACTTGGTTACTTTGGTATGCCACATATCATTATCAGATTCATGTCCATCAAATCACAGAAGGATTTGAAAAAATCAGCAAAAATCGGAATCACATGGACTCTGCTTATTGTATTTTTTGCAACCTTAATTGGTGTAATCGGAAGACTTTTCCTTGGCTTTGACGAATCAATCAATGAAAACTCTCTTGTTTTCATCCAGATTGTAAGAAAGATTTTCCCGGGTGTTATCTCAGGTATACTGCTCTCAGCAGTGCTTGCCGCTTCCATGAGTACCGCAGACAGCCAGCTGCTTGCTGCTTCATCTGCTTTCTCGAGTGATGTGTACAAGCCTGTCATCAGAAAAGGTAAGGCAAGTGACAAAGAGATGATGTGGACCGGCCGTATTGTCGTTCTTGGAATCTCTGTTGCAGCACTCATCATCGCATCAAACCCTAATGCCGGCTCTATCATGGCACTTGTTTCCAATGCATGGGGTATCTTTGGAGCTGCCTTTGGACCTGCAATCATGCTCAGCCTCTTCTGGAAGCGCTTTAACTTCAAGGGTGCTGTTGCAGGAATCATAACAGGTGCTGCCGTTGATATATTGTGGTATGCATTCCTCACATCAACCGGAATCTACGAGCTGCTGCCGGGATTTGTTTTCGGACTTATCGCAGCCGTTGTTGTAACACTTTGCACAAATGAGCCTTCAAAAGAGGTTTATGAGCTCTTCGATAAAGCCGAAAAGTTTGATGAATAATTAAAGTAATTAATCAGTAAAGCACATAAGTAAAACCGTCGTACCCTGCTATTTACGGCCCGGTACGACGGTTTTATTTTTTATTTTATTTTTCTTATGCGTTATGTTGTTCTTTTAGAAGATCTGCTATGCCTGCTCCTTTTTGCGGTTCATAAGAGCTGCGATTGATACGCCAAGACCTGCCATTGCGATAACAAGCCACATATACATATTGCTGTCATCTGAGGTCTTTGCTGCGCCTGCAGCAGCTGCTTTAGTACCTGCATTGGTATTTACCTTTACAAAGGCAAATGTGCTGAAATGGTCTGTCTCAAATACAAGCTTTCCATCTGCTACCCTTGATGTGCATGCTATAAGCTTGTCTGAATCTACACGGAACACCTTGATTGCCTCATTGTCAGCTAATGCAAACGGCATATCCATAGTTACCTGAACCTTGTCTGCAAGCTGATGAAGCTGTGTAGTGCCATCTGTCAGATTAAGCTCATATATTAAAACATCCTTTACTCCTACAATTTTATTCTTTACTACATCTGCAACCTTTGCCACTTTCTTCTCATCAGTTACCTTCTTTGACTCGAATTTTACTGTATCCGGAAGGATTCCCTTAGTGTCCTTTACAGTTGTTTTGGTGTCGGATGTGCTTGATACAACTGCTCCCGGTGTAAGAGTCTTTGCAGGCTGTGTGGCTGTATCACCGTTTCCTGTATTGTCCTTGTTATTATCATCAGTAGATGGGGTATCCGGCTTCTTGTTTTCATCATCACCGGTATTACCATTATCGGCATCACTCTTGTCGGCTGACTTTGTCTGATATAAGTATAGGTCATCAACTGTTCCCCAGCCACCTTTTGCACTCACGATACCGACAACAAGTGTAACTTTGGTTTCTTTCTCAAGCTTAAATGAAACGCTTGGGGTCTTCCAGTTTTTCCAGCCTGTAAGTGTTACACTGTCACCCTTTGCAATGACATTACCTTCTGAATCAACAACCTTAGCATAAAGCTTATCTCCATCGGCTCCCTGTCCTACGTACTCGAAAGTATACTCTCCTGAATCAAGTGTAATAGATTTCTTGTATGTAATTTCTGCCTCGGCTACATCTGTGCCGGCATTGTACCAGTGAGCACATGCTGCTCCTGACTTTTTATCATCCTTGGTAGAAGAAACCGAATCGACAATCTTGTTATTGGCAGTAAAATTATCAGCCTTTTCAAAGCCTGCATCATCTGCGTCTGTAATAAGATTTTTCTGCTTTATAACTACTGTACATTTTGTTGTACCCGATGTCATATCTTTATAAGCACCACGCTCGATTTTTCTGCTGAATTTAACAGTTCCCTCTACAGTGTAGGTTCCTGCCTTTGAAAAATCAATTCCATCTGTATTCCAAACAACGTTCTCTTCAACCTTTTCGGTATTGTATGTCACATTAACTGTCTTTGGAAGCTCTATCTCTTTACCTGCTTCTCCTGTGACATCTGCTGTTTCTATATCCTCAACTCCGATTTTAGTTACCTTTGCACCGGTCTTTACGTAATTCCATACCTTAAGGCCTGCTGTTGCTGTTCCATCCGGATAAAACATTGCCTGATTGTCAACAGCAGAACCTCCATACCATTTTCCTGCATCCTTTGGATCATACTCACCGCTGTAGCTTGATGCCCAGCCTGATCCTTTTTCTTCCCAAATCTTTTTATTTGCTTCATATCTTGCTGCTGCAGCTTCCTCTGAAAGACCTGTGGTATCTCCAACTGTAATCCACGCCGGCTCCCAGTAATATACACCAAGTCCGCCTGCTTCATTTACAGCATTGATGAGATTTCTCATGAAAGTAGCCTGGCCCTGCACTGTGAAAGGCTCTGTGGCATCTGCCGAGTCATCATTATTTCCCTCACGAACAGTATTTCCATGACCATCTGAATCATCAAGTGTATATGCGTAGCTTGTTTCTACAACCATTGCATCCTTGTTGTGCTTCGTCTGAACATAGCTGAGTTCTTTCTTTAAATTGCTCAGTGTACCATGCCAGTATGGATAATAGCTTGTTCCAAGAATATCATAATTTACATTATAATTTTCAAGATTATCTGACCATGTTGTAAGTGTATTCTTCTGTGGGCTTTCCACATGAATCACAACCTTTACGTCACTGTTGTAATCCTTAACACCTTTTGAGCCTGCAGAAAAGAGCTTGCACATGGCATCTTTTTTTGTTTCTCCGATAAAACCGCCTGTTGTCTCATTTCCAACCTGAACCATATCAACAACATCCTTTGATGCATCAATTGTGTTTAATGATTCGTTGATAAACTTTTCTACAGCTGTGGCCTTCTCATCAACTGTATAGCCCTTCCATGCCTTAGGCACCATCTGTTTACTCGGATCAGTCCAAAAATCTGAGCAATGGAAATCAACAAGCATTTTTATGCCTGCGCTGCGGCATGCATCAGCAATTTTCTTTGCGGCTGCCACATCGTTATTTCCACCACCATATCCATTTCCGTTTGAATCATATGGATTATTCCATACTCTGACACGGATATGGTTTATGCCGTTTTCTGCCAGGAATTTGCAGAAATCTGTCACGTTGTTAATTTCTTTTCCGCTATAATCCTTGTATACAACACCACTGCCTAATTCTGTTATAACAGATGAAATGTCCATTCCCATTATGAAATCGGAAGACAAATTCTTTACCTTTTCAACAACAATATCGTCATTGTCTACTGAGGTATCAATTTCAGGTGCCTTAGATGTAATAGTTGTACATACATAACCAAGCTCATTGTCATTTGCATCCTTAAGCTGGGCTACAACATAATACTTACCGGCTGACTTTGTTGTGTAAGCTGCCTTAAGAGTTTTTCCGGAATTTTTATCGTTTTCTAATGTTCCGTCACTCAATCCGTCTGTGTGGTCATTCCATATATCAACCCACCACCATAAATTTACTCCCTCAGGAAGTTCACTTATTTCTTTTCCATCATAGGTAATCTTTGCTTCAAGATTGACTGTATCACCATTTTCTACGGCTACTTCTGTCTGGTTTACTGAGATTGTGTAGCCTTTCTTGTTTTCTTCGGAAGAGTCAGTATCATCTGCTTCTTTTTCATACAAAACAATATCATCAATTGCGCTGCCTTTATTCCATGCTGTCAGCTTTCCTGAAACAAAAACCTTCACGTCACTTTCCTTATCAAGAGTGAATTCCCCTGTCTCAATTGATTCCCATTTGCTCTGATCATCAGCCCACTCAGAAGCCTTTAAATCTGTGCTGACATATTCTCCTGCACTCAGTTTTAATCCACCTGCTGCACCGGTGCTTTTTATTCCAAGTTTATATGTTCCGGCCGGAAGCTTAACCGTCTGTGAGATTGATACATCTTTTTCTTCCTCTGTTTTATTCTCCCAGATGCAATAATATCCATTTTCTGCTCCTGATCCGTAAAGCCAGTTTTCAGTGTCTTTTGGTATATTAATATCCCAATTATCTGCTCCTGACTCAAAGTCTCCATTCACCACATACTCTGTGTCTACCCACTTTGCGGTATTCTCTGCTGCCTTAACCCGCTCTGTGCCAAAATCCGCCACAGCGCTCTGGCTTAGAAGCATTGCAAACACCAGTCCGGCACTTGTTATAGATGCCATTTTTCTCTTCCTGCTCATATTTTCCTCCTTGTTTTTATGCAGTGGTAAATGACTATCAAATTGATAAATATCAAAGCCATTAAGCCACTGTCATGCACATTCACCAATTGCATGTCACACATGATTTCATCTGTTTCATGCGCAACAGCGCAATCGGTTGCAATAACTATATTTACAGTTTATACATTAAGCGTTTACGTTTCAATAGACATAAATGCCAACTTATTTCTGCAATATTTAGCAAAAATACATCAATTTAATATTTGTAAATATGGGAAAATGTACAAAGATTAGTATGTTCAAACGGTTTTTCAAATAATAATATTCACATAGATTTTGTGGAAATTTCACAATACTTTTACGAGTTTAGAAGTATAATAATTTTTTATGCAAACTAAATATATTAATATGCATCAGAATTTTTAGTTTTTTCATAGGCAAATTGCCAGAGTCCCCAGTACTATATATAAAAAAACCGTACAGCAGCTTATGAAATATTTTCAAAAGCTGCCATACGGCATATTTTTATGTTACATCAGGCTATTAATGTAATATATCTCTTTTTTCAGAACACTAATCTCATTCTCAAGTGCATTCTTCTGTTTCGTAAGCTTTTCAGATTCCCTGGCACATTTCTCATATTTTTCTGAGAATTTCTGCTTATAAAGCATTGCATTGTTTACTTCCCTGAGACGTGCATACATATCCATTTCAAATTCTGCCTTGCGGCACTCCACATCGAGCCTGTCATATTCGCTTTGCAGCTTTGAAAGCTCGTCTGTACGCTCCTCTAAGCCAATATTCCAGATTTCTTCATTAGTCATAAACAATAACCTGTCCTTTTACAACTTTATTTGAAATAAATTCATAGGTTTTTAGCTGATATTTGACATTTTGTAACAACTTTATTTGCAATATATTATTTTTATTTGTATTTATAATTGATTTTATTACAACTTTATTTGTAATATATGTGTTAACTCTGTCATAAAGACTTTCCTTCCAATTTATTCAATATACTACAAAACCATCAATCATCTAATTTCTATATCAGATGTGACTCTAATCCAAAGCACAACATACGAAATGATACTCTAATTATTTTCCTTATCATCGTGTTGTTTAAGTGAATTTTTTTTACTACGTACCATCACTGTTCAATAATAATATAGGTTTTTGGTGCCGCTTAATCAACACCTCCCTTCTTTAAACTATAAACTAAATTTTATTATGACAGATTCCAACATCAACTTTCAAAGAATAGTGGATTGACTTTTAAAAGTTTTTCCTTGCGCTCATCGCTCATTTTTCCTGTTTTATACCATTTTCTCTGGGTGTCCACCCACGCACCAAGATGCTCATCTTCGTAATCTGTTCTCCTTGATATATATGTCGTACTTTTTTCCTCGATATATCGAAGATACTGCTCATACCGCCTATTCCATTCCGTTTCTTTTGGGTCGAAATCGAATCCGATATCAGATAGTTTCTTCACCTTTTCTGGTGTCATTGTCCGTTTATTGCAATTATAATTATCTCGCTGGCGTTGGCACCATAGTCCAAGTTTTTCTCCTTTATATACAGCTCTTTTCGGGATGGATATGTTGCCATGCTCTGCCTTATAATCCAACAACAGTGCATACATTCTTTCCCACTGTTCTACGAAAACACTATTACAGAGCGGACATCTGGCTCCCATATAAAAATACCTTGGGTTATATTCCGTAGTTTGTCCGCAAACATGATGAAGAACTGATATTTTTGTATTTTGATTTACAAAATCTCCAACCATTTCATATTCCCCATCAGATTCCATAACAATTCTGTCTCGAAGGCACTCCGTAGTCATATTGCGTGGAAAACAGATGCGACAATAAGGAGAACAAACAAACTTCCTATATCTTACGTTGAAGATATGGCCACAATCCCGTGCTCGTATTTTGCATAGTGATTCAGCCGAAGTAAACTCACATAGATTATAGTTTCCAAGCTCAGATATCGTCTTCTTGGCCTCTACTTCAGTGATCACTGATTCACACATACAACGAACACCCTCGTATATGAAGCTTCTTGGTGTCATGCTCATATGATGACCACACTTATGGTGAATCAACTCTATTTTCCGGTTCATAGATTTAAATTTAGAGTTCGCACTATATCCATTTGTTTCAAACACTCTGCTAACAAAGCTGCTTTCCGACAGATATTTATTACAAAAACTACAACCAAATCCATTTAACTCAGCAAAGGGGGTCGATATATAATCCCGATGACATATATCACAATGATATATTTCAAGCAGCGGATTGCTGTCCGCCTTTTGAATGAGTGATATCATTTCATTTACGGCAGGGTACAGGAACATAAAGAGCGGCATTAATTCCTCTGGAGAGATATGCTCAGCTGTAATCATTTTTACTTTCAGGAAATGCGGAATATCCATTTTGATCAGATTTGAATATTGCCAGCTATGTAAGTCGTTGTTAAAAGACTCATATGCATCCGAAACAGAATATCCTCGATCTTTCAAAGTGCTGTACAGAATATCTTTTAGTGATTTAATATCCGTCGTAACACCTGCATCAAAGATTTCTCTTACATAATCTGCATACACAGTGTCTGATATTGAGGTCAATTCATATTTAGAATAAGTGGCCCAATCGTAATCGCAGGCATGCCCCTTAGTTCCATCAAAACGCATAAGAGTACAGTGGTGTTTTGGGCACACCTTTACGCCTGAAAGATGATGTATTCGATGCAGATAAGCCTCTCCATACGTCGCAATATCTTCTTTAGCACATTCCTGACACACATGTAATTGCTGAAATATGCCATTAGAGATAGTATTTATGTTGCTTTTCTCCGTAAAAACATTGTTGACGTATTTCGTCTGTTGACCTTCCGTCATAAACATCGCTTCAAATGGAAATGTACTGACTGATAAGAACAATTCGACCATATCAGGTTTTTTCAGAAGACTGTCGTATAATCCAACAAATTCCCGTCTAACATCCGGCTGGAGCGAATTAACGGTAGCATTTTTTTTACCAAGATACTCAATTAAAAAGTCTTTCAACAACAAGCTATTCGCTGTTGCAAGACGATGTATCCATGAATATAACAGTTCATCTGGATATGGTTTTTTACCTACCGGAATAAATCCCAATCTATTAATTCTCCTTTATACCTAAAAAATTTCTCATATGTTGCATATCGGGCGTTTCAAGTTTGTTTTTCTTATTGCTTCGTTTTGGAATCTTCTGAAGCTGTTCAATAACAAGACGACTAATTTCTTTTTCACTCTTTCCCTGCGAAGATTTCTTTCTAATTACTTTATTATAGACTGTCTCGATCTGTGTATCTGAATACTCGTCATACAATACTCTTATAATGGAAACGATATTGGATAACTGAATCATTTCCATGGAAGTATCTGTATTGATGAGTTTCTGCATCTCGGTCTCTTGTTTTGCAGCATCAAGAAGAGCATCTATTTTGATTTCTGCCTCTTGCCTGATATTGTGAAGTTTGACTGTATTCTCAGTAGATTCGAGATTAGCCAAAACGTCCTGAATTCCCGGATAGAACTTATTCGCAACATTCCTCACATATTTAGCGTCAACCGTCGGTTTTTTCTTTTTGCTAAGATAATCATAATGCATACACGAATATACAGCGATGAGCTGATCTACAATGCCCTTTGTGACATCATACAAGGCATCTATAAGTTCATTTGTGGCCTCAACCGGAGTATCAAACCACTGATACCTAAAAAGTGATTTTACAAGGTGTTTAAAGTAATCCTTATTCTCACAGTAAAGATTACCATTAATCATTACTCCTATTCTTCTCGATGTTCTGAGTTCTTGAAACATCTTGTCTCTGGCGTCTTCAGTTCCAACAACTGCTATGGCAACCTTTGTTCTATTCGACAGCGTCAGAAGAGAATTGAACGTGTTTTCTCTAGTGTGTTCAAAATCTATGAACTGAATCTCATCAAAGATAATGATACCAACACCAAACTTCTCTACATACTCCTTAACCAGTTCCGCCTTCTTTCCAAGACCATTTACTCTTGAGATTGCTTTTGAGTAAATAGGTGTAATGTTATTCAGAGCTTTATCTATAGCGTCTCCAATACCTTCATACAAGGCGGAAAAGTTACTGTTTGGAATACAGTTAACCACAAGATATGTAATCTGAGGGAAATAGCCCCCGTTTTCATCGGTATGTATAATTACCTGTGGATAATAATTCACAAGATTACTGATAGCAGAACTCTTCCCGCAGCCTGAATATCCGATTAGTGAAAACCCGGCATTTGTAGCCTCGCTGGAATCTCCACTTAGAATAAGATTCGTCATCTTGCTGATATTATCTATTGTTAATTCAATCCGTGAATTATCAGATTTCATCTGTTTTCTTGCCCTATACGAAGTAAGCAGAGCATTATAAAGCGAAAACTCTAATTCCCTGTTGAACGGCAACGGAAACCGCAATTCTCTCAATGTACCGACTGCAAGCATCTTGTCGAGCTTAGACATATTCTTGACTTTGTCATAGCTATATCCGGGAAGTTCCCTTGTATAAGCTCTTCTGATACTAAAATCATCTCTCGGATTTGGAAGAGCCTCAATATACGGATTCCCTTTATCTATATCCATTCTAGCAGGAATATAAATAGCATCGACAATATTTGTTTCATTTAGGTCATAGTTGTCATATTGCGAAGTTCCTTCTTCGCACTGTATATATTTATAATTCACGGATGGTTCCTCCACTAATTATTCTCCCAAAAATCCTCAAGGGCTTCCTCAAAGTTATTATAATCTTTTCCGTTATCAACAGTCACATCGTCAGAAAGTGTAATCGGTTCTTTTTTGGAAATTTCTGAGCACGTTTCGATTCTTGTCATAATATTTCCTTCATGTGAAACAGACTGCTTTTCCAATTCCCTTGCAGGTCGCATATTCTTAGAATCAGAGATTGTTTCTTTCTTTGCCTCATCCACAACCGCTGCATTCACCGCATAATTAAATACTGAAAGTTCTTGATTATGAACCCTACCCTCTGCATCCATTTGTTTCTTTTTCTTGAGATAATCTTCGTATTGCTTCATAGTCAAGCCTTTGAAATCTGCATTGCCGGAAAGTCTTTCATTTAACGGAGCATCAATGAGTTTTCCATTATTCAGATAATAAATATGACCAACATCGCGCATATCCATTCGGGCTTCGAATGGTATTTTCTTTGTTCCTGCCTTAAACATTACTTTTGAAAGTTCATGGTCATTATCAGGCAAATAATAAAGCTTTTTGTAAGATATTCCACGCCTATCAATCTTTGCTTTCACAGGAGTCATCAGATTAAAAAGATATTGCTCGCGAACAGGAATAGGTCTAGGATTGCCGTACTTTTTAATACCATAATCCCATAAAAAACATGGAATAGGTTTAATTCCCTGTTCAATCATTTCTTTGGTGACAGGGTAGGAAGAATCATATTCCTGATTATGCGTCAGAACAAAATTAATCACCATTTTCGTATACTGCTTGATATTCAGAGTAGCTTCCTTGTGATGATTCGAGTCATATCGTTTTTCAATCAAGCCATAATTTTCAAGATGTGGATTCTGCTTTGAATGCATCTGATGGAAGGATTGCTCAACAATACCTTTTAAGGATCCGGAAGCACCCGGTACTATCTGCTTTTCAATTCCAAGTTCATTGCAGATACGATTAAATTCTTTACTTTTAAACTCTGATCCACGGTCTACTCTCAATCTGCGGGGTATGATATTCGACTGCCACATAGCTGGGTTATCAAAGCCCATTCCATATTTTTTACAATATTCCAGCTTATCATCAGCAAGATTGAGAAAAAGATTTGTGATGCCTAATACTGAGTTATTATCAAAAGTAACTGATACTGCCAGAATCATTCTAGTGAATACATCTATCATAAAGTAAACGATAGGCCTTCCAATTGTTTTATTCGGATCAAATGTAGACACAAGAGAAACATCTGCTTCACAAGCGTCGATTTCAACCATATCCCCCGGACCAAATACTTCAAACATAGAGTCGCTAGTTATAAGCCTCTTGTTGTTGCGTTGTTCTTGCATAGAAGTTTTTATAACGTCCTTTTCTTGTTCTGTAAGCTGCTTGTTGGCATAGTAATAAAATTGACGCATTGTCGGCCTCTCAGCTTCAGATAATAAAACAAGCGTAGGAACACCATTGCATAACTCTGTTTTAGTAAAATGAAGAGCGTTCATTCTGTCGTAACAAGCCCTTAAATTTTTTTGTCTTCCAGATTGGTACTCTTTAAGCGCCTCATTAAAATATCCCTTGATCTCATCAGTAATCAAAACACCGCTTCGACCAAAATACTCTGAAGGTTTCCCTGTTTTTACGGTGTAATTATAGGTATTTCCTTTTGAACGAAAATGCCTGTTGTCAATAAGCGAAGAATCCTTCATTCCACTTTGAATATATTTTGTAAACATTCTCCAGAATGAAGGTGTCGGCATGGAATATTTCTCCAATATCACCTTTAATTCCGGTTTCGGGCTCTTACCACATAAATCAGTAAGACGTTTGCCATATATATTCATAATCTCAGAAACAACAGCCTGTCTTGTGATATATTTTTCTTTGACACTCCCATTCAAAAGTTCCGCGTCAAACACGATAGTATCTTCTGACTCTTCAATCAGCCCACCATCTGCAATCAAGGTGATTATTGTTTTTAGACTATGCATCGTCAATATAAACTTTTTGGTATCCATCTGGCATAACACAACATTCTCATATGCTAAATCTACAATCCTGTATCGTGTTTGCGTTTGAGGATCTTTAAGGATGTCTCCCACAGCAATGAGGTTATTCATTTTTCACCTCCAATAATTTCATCAGATCAGAATTTTCAATATGTTTGGAATCCATATCAAACTCTATTTCTTTAATAGCAATTTTGTGTTTTATTGCACTAACCACATCGAATACAAGTGCCGCGTCATAAAACTCAGTAACAAGCCTAATATTTGATGCCAATATTGTATTCATCTCCGACTTAAATACCAATTGACATTTAGTTCCTTGATTAAGCCAATACTGTTTTTCAATGCACAAGAGTTGCATTTGTCTTTTACTTAATTGCTTGTCTGATTTAACAGAATATGCAACCTCTGTTCCATTTTTTTTAGTTACCAGCATATCCGTCGTCATAATTTTTCTTGGCGGGGGGAATCCCATCTTATTTGCTATATTAACTGTTTCTGTAAAATCAAGAGGATATTGTTCCCTTACGTCAATGTTTGTATCATCCCAACGAAGTATATAATACCAATACATTTCTCCCTGAGATAAGCAGTGAACAGCTCGACCAGTTTTCCAATCCTTGATGACTGATGTGGTTCCATGGCTATTAAACTCACTGGTCGTAATATAAGGCTTATAGTCTGCACCCGTTCCTTGTCCCATCTTTCGAATGGCTTTTGTTTTCGCTGATGGGCGATTACTCATACAATCACCTCTTTTTTTATTTGTTTGTGCGTATATAATATACATTAGTATTTCAAATATAGTTGTAATTATCGAAAATTTATTTCATGTAGAGTTGTGAATTTTTCTCTTTTTTTTATTATAGCATTTTCTTATTTCATTTCAAGCATGCGAGCAAAAAATAGAGCCGAAACCACTTCGGTCTCGACTCTATCTTCTTTAAATGTAGATTATCTAGAACTATTTCAACTATAGTTGTAAATTAATATACTTATTATTTTATCTTATTTCAACTATAGTTGTCTTATTTCAATTAAAGTTGTCTTTAAACA
>ERZ1034882.300-NODE-300-length-26552-cov-8.736083_pt1 | contig 26552 bp, 40 predicted proteins | sample MGYA00520606_ERZ1034882 | MGnify/ENA primary metagenome ERZ1034882 (study PRJEB33766, sample SAMN09781726) | gut metagenome | biome: gut microbiome | host: Homo sapiens | place: Madagascar | study: EMG produced TPA metagenomics assembly of the PRJNA485056 data set...
ATATAAATCTTATTCTTTGTACTGTGTATGTGTTATGGTAAAGAATATAAGCAAATCTACTAAGATAGTAAAGGAGGATACGACTTTGGCGGAAAGCAATAAACTCAAAAAGAAGCCTTATCAAGTTCCTGATCTAGAACCAGGAGACAATACCAAGTACATTAACCATTCCATGACTATCATGAAGTGGAAAACACCGGATATGAATGATCTGGAAGCTGTAGAGAAAAGATGTTTCGATTATTTTGATCTCTGTGCTCAGAATGATATGAAACCTACCTTTGCAGGATTCGCTTTAGCTTTCGGTGTAGACAGGATGACTATGTGGAGATGGTGCAATAATCAGCCTAGAAGCAGGGATTTAAGCGACTCTGTGCGTGACACTATCAAAAAAGCGAGGGATTTAATCAACGCTCAGATGGAGGATTTCATGCAAAATGGCAAGATTAACCCCGTTGCCGGAATTTTTTTGATGAAAAACAATATGAACTACACCGACCAGCAGGAAGTGGTCTTAAAGCCGGATAATCCGCTTGGAGAGCGGGCAGACCCGGAGAAGCTGCGGCAGAAGTATCTGGAAGATGTTCGCGGGAGCGGTGCGACTATCATTGACGCGGAGGGGGGAACGGAATGAGATTAAAGACGGAATACGCCATCGAACGAATGTGCACAGAGGTTGCCCAAATCCGGATGCTGATGGAGGGCGGTGTCAGGAAACCCGCCTGCGACTTTTGCAGAGTGGGTCTGAACAAACCGGAAACATTCACGGTGATTGCCCATAATGGGCGGCAAATGCAGGTGACTTGGAACTTCTGCCCGGTGTGCGGACGGAAACTTGAGCGACTTTGACCCAACGACTATAGCGACTATGAAAACACCCCGGAGGTCTTTCGACTTTCGGGGCGACTTTCTGCGACTATGAAACGGGAATTTTCGGCTGCGACTTTGCGACTATGGCTCACGAGCTGGGAGCCTTGCGGGGATTTTCAGCCATGACGCAAAAACATGGTGGGAAATCTGATCGGAGCCGGTGCGGCCTGTTTGGCGGTGCTTTTACCTTGCAACAGCGGGCAGAACACAAGGGGGTGCAGAAAGCCACCAGACGGGCGAAAAGCTGCGGCGTGATCTGGTATCCGGCACGGAAAGCGGCGGCAATCGCGGGCGCTGAGCGCCCAACACGCTGCATAAAATACTGTGCGGCATTGCGTGACGCCCATACGTGCCCATTTTGAGCCGGGAACGATGCTTAATGTTAATTTATATTGCAAGAATAAAAGCCGCTTATAAAGCCGCTGAAAGCCTTACAGGGCATAGCAAGAGAAAAGCCCCGCCACGTTGGCAGGGCAAACGGACAACGCCGCGCCCGATCTGGACGCGGACAAAAAGAAAAGCCGCCCGGACAATGCCCGGACGGCTTGAATATTATTTGCTGATTTTTAGCAGCTCCGCCAACACCAGCAGCGGGAAAAACAGAATTGCAAGTAGTGCCACGGCTACACCCCCCCCATTCATCGGCCGCCGTTTAACCCACACACACCCAAACAAAAGCGGGGTTATATTTCCGGCCTTTATAGGGCTTTACCGTGATATTGCAAAAGCAATTCGCAGCCCCTTGTGCCCATGTAACATAGTGTATAAAGCCCGCTACATTATCCGGGGCAATCAGATAGCAGCTTGCGCCGCCGTGCTTTTTCCTTGCGTATACCATGTTTTACACCCCCATTCTGATACATTCATTCAGCGGCACCCGGTACCCATGCACCCGGAAAAACGCCGCCCCGTTCCGGGTATACTGTATCTTGCACCGGTGGAACGCTTTACCGCCGCCCCACGCCCCGGAAACACAGTAAATATAATCGTCAATTCCGTATTCAATACCTTTGATTTCAAGGCCGTTCAAGCCGCTGTAATAGGCGACGCTTTCGTGGGCTATGCAATATTCCTTTTTAGTCATTATCAGCGCCCCCCATTCAGTTCACAAAATTCCTTCAAAAGATTTTCAACGGCCTCTTGCTTTTCCCTGAACGGGCGTTTATCTTCCCAACTCAAAATAGCCCGGGCTTTTTCTTCGTATTCGCCTATTTTTTCCAGCCGTGGCCCCGGCATACCTCTGTAGCCGGTGCAGATTGTGACGCCGTAGACATCATATACATCAAAATTCCAGCCGTACACGCCGCAAGTGTAGGCTATGGGCTCGTGGTTGTGTAGTAGATATTGCAGATCACAATACCCGGCACACCTAACATTTGTAGACCCGTTCACAATGGCGTTTCTGGTTGTCTTGAATTTCATTTTTATTTCCTCCTTGATTTTTCGGTGGAGGCCGTGCTATAATAGCGGTGCCTCCTTGTGTGGTGCGCTCCCGGTTTGCTTGCGACGGCTTCGGGGGCGCTTTTTTGTTTACGTGAACATTATACACCAAATGTATTTGGTTGTCAATAGGGAAATGCAAATTTATTTGGTTTCTTTTTTACATGGGAAGTTTAATTTTTACAGTGTTTTATATGCGCACATAACAGGCAAAATGTCTGTGGTATAAGAACACACGCATAGTCCATGACACAAGGACATGAAAACACCACAAAACACGGAGAAATCAGAACATTTTCAATAAATATCGTATTTTGATATGTGCATTTACAGGCATGAACGCAACCAAATATTTATTTTGTTGCGTTCGTTTTACCGTTCATGCCGATACGGCCAAAATGTGTTTGCATAGCGTGGACAGCTTGCATTTCCTGGATCTTGTGCCGTCCGGCACCGTCCAGGGGTTCCGGCTGCTGCTGGATAGCACCGGGGGCGGGGGATATGGCCGGCCTGATTCGGCGGGGGTTAGCCCCACAAATACTCGCAAAAATAAAAAGCCCCCTCTCAAAAATCCCGCAAAAATAAAAAAGGCACTTCAAAAAATTCGCCAAGACCCAGAAAGGCGATTTTCAATTTTATAAAAGCTCCCTTCGGTCGCCTTTGCACAAATTTTATTTTGACTTCCCTATTGACAATCAAATATATCTAGTGTATATTAAAGGCACGCAGGAGGTGCTACCAATGCAAATCAACAAAGCAATTCGCGGTCTTATGAAAGACAAAAACATCTCTCTTATCTCCATGGCGAAAGCCATCGGAAAACAGAGGGGGAATGATGTAAGCTCAAGGCTTCTAAGCCCAAACATGACCTTCGACAAAGCGGTCGAAATGCTGGATGTCCTAGGCTATGAAGTCGTCATTCAGGAACGCAGACCGGGTGCAAGACGGGCAGATCAGATCGTGATTGACCAAAAGGAAAGCTGAAATACGACGTAGGGGGGGGTAATTATGCAGGCTGTATCAACCGCCATGTACACGCTTTTTGCAATCGAAATACTTGCACTTCCTATTTTGCTCATCATCTGGGTTATCCGAAAAATGCAAAAGAAGCCTAAAATGAAATGGGTCAAATGGTTCTGGCTTTCTTTTGCTTTATTTTTGATAATCGGAGTGTCAACAAATCCTTCCACATGGTGCGAACATGAATACAAGCTGGTGGAAAGCAAAGAAGCATCCTGCACCGAAAACGGGTACGAGAAGTACCATTGTAATCTTTGCGGTGGCGATAAAAAAGAAACCTTAAAGAAACTCGGGCATTCTATGGAAGCCGTTCGGCGGGTAGAGCCCACGGACGATAAGGACGGCGAATATGTCCAGAGGTGTACACGATGCGGATATGAAAAAATAGAAGTACTTCCAATGCTCAGAAAATCCGCTGAGCAGAAAACAGGAAGTTCGACATTGAAGAAAACTGAACCTACCACAGAACCCGCAGATACTTCTGTTGCTTACGACGATATATACAATGCATACAAAGAGAACGAGCTTTTGGCAAATGATACATACCGATACAACCGATACCGTATTACTGCGACAATCGACGGAATGAGCACCGGCGGGCTTCTGAATCTGACAGGCGGCGCTACACTGACGATGGAAGCCAGAGTCGGTAATACCATCGTTTACTTCTACGCAGAATTTGAGAAAGATCAGGAAGATGCCCTGAAAACAGTCAAAGTGGGAGATACGATTACATTTGAGGGAAAATGCATTGGAAGAGGTGGATTCACTGACTGCGAACTGAAATAAGGAGGTCTGACCTATGTGGGTGTTGCTAATTATTCTGTTCCCCATATTCGTGCTGATAGAGCTTATGAAGCATGTATAGGGGGCAAACCCATAAGTGAATAAATGTTCCCATAGGTGGGAGCAATAGCCGAAGGGCTGCTTGTGCTGAGATACGCACGGGCAGCCCTTATTTTTGTATCAGGAGGGAATTTATGAAAATCGACGTTTTGGGAGCAGAATATACGCTTACAGTAATTCGGGGAAGCAAAGAGCCAAGGCTCAAGGATTGTGACGGTTTCTGTGACGAAACTACGAAAGAAATGCTGGTTGAAAATTACGAAGACAGCAAGGGAGAACCAAATAGCAAGCAAAACCTTCTGGTTCAGACGAACAAGGTGAAGCGGCATGAGATCATTCACGCATTTCTATTTGAAAGCGGCCTTGCGGAAAATTCCAGTTGGGCGCAGAACGAGGAAATGGTGGATTTCTTCGCAATTCAGTTTCCAAAACTGCTGAAAGCATTTGAGCAAGCGGATGCTCTGTGAGGTGAGAGTATGGATTATGAGAAATTGTCAACCTCCATTCTGGGGGCTATCGAGAACAGACCGGGTGATATCGGGGCATATGAAGACCTGTTTTCCCTGTGTCAGGCATGGGCTGAGACTGATTTCACGGCGGCACATCGGGCGAATAAAAAATTGAAGGATATGTGCGACCGAATGATGGATAAAGTGCCCATGTCTCAGGTGGAGGGATTCTACAGCCTTTGGCGGCGGGGGCTATTGTTTGAGGCTCCATATGACTTTGACAGCTATCTCACCTATATGGAGCTGGATAGGCAGGCGAAAAAGCGGTTTTATCAGCCACGGAAGAAGCAGCTAAAGCCCGTGGTGGACGCGCTGCAAGCGCTGTGCGGGGATGACAAGCTGGATTTGCTGGCGGTTAGTTTGCCCCCCGGCGTAGGAAAGACCACACTTGCAATCTTCCTGCTGACCTGGATCGCCGGACGAGACCCAAACAACCCGAATCTGACGGGCAGTCACTCCAATTCCTTTGTGCGGGGCGTGTATGACGAATGTCTGCGGCTGTTTGACTCAAAGGGGGAATATCTATGGCATGATGTCTTCCCTGCCGTTCAGGTGTCCAGCACCAACGCAAAGGACTGCCGAATTGACCTTGATAAGCGGCAGCGATTTGAGACGCTGGAATTTACCTCCATAGGAACGGGCAATGCCGGTCTGTACCGGGCGGCAAACCTGCTGTACTGCGACGATCTGGTATCTGGTATTGAGGTCGCGCTATCCAAAGAGCGTCTGGACAAGCTGTGGGAGACTTACACCACCGACCTGCGGCAGCGTAAAATCGGTGACAAATGCAAAGAGCTTCATATTGCTACCCGGTGGAGCGTTCATGATGTGATTGGGCGGCTGGAACGGGAATATGAGAACAATCCCAGGGCGAAATTCATTCGGATTCCTGCCATGAACGAGGATGACGAAAGCAATTTTGATTATGAGTTTGGCGTGGGGTTCTCCACCAAGTTCTACCGGGAACAGCGGGATATTATGGATAGCGTTAGTTGGAAAGCGCTGTATCAAAATGAGCCTGTAGAAAGAATGGGGTTGCTCTACCAAGAAAATGAACTCCGCCGCTATTTTGACCTTCCAGACCAAGAGCCAGACGCAATCATTGCCGCTTGCGATACAAAGGACAGAGGAACGGATTATTGCGCCATGCCGATCGCGTACCAGTATGGTGACGATTACTATATTGAAGATTTCATATGCGATAATTCTAACCCGGAAATTGTGGAAGCAAGAATTGTGGCAAAACTGCTAAAGCACAGGGTTCAAGCTGCACGTTTTGAAAGCAACTCCGCAGGAGGAAGAATTGCGGCAGATGTGCAAAAGCGTGTGAAAGAGGAAGGCGGAAGAACAAAAATCACGACAAAGTTCTCCACCACGAACAAAGAAACACGAATTATTATCGCCGCCGGATATGCCAAAGAGCATTTTCTTTTCAAGGACGAAAGCGCATACAAAGGCGATAAGGAGTATCGGCTTGCTATGAGTATGCTTTGCGGATACACAATGGCCGGAAAGAACAAAAACGACGACCTGGTTGACAGTATCGCAATGCTGGTTGACTATTCAGAATCTTTCAGGCTGGCAAAGGTTGAAGTTATGAAAAGACCATTTTAAGGAGGTTTTGTTATGTCTGGGAAAAGGCACGGAATGAGCCATACGCCAATTCACGATATATGGTGCGGGATAAACAACAGATGCAATCCAAATCATGCTCATTCTGAAAAATACGGAAAGCGTGGCATAACCGTGTGCGCAGAGTGGGCGGTGTTTGAGAATTTCCGGGATTGGGCGTTTGCGAATGGATACAAAGAAGGTCTCACAATAGAGCGTAAGGACGTAAATGGAAACTATTGCCCGGAAAACTGCACATGGATTCCGCTTGCGGAACAAGCAAGGAACAGGAGAACAACCAGGTGGGTGGAGTATTGTGGCAGGAAAATGTCTCTTGCGGAAGCGGCTGAAATAGCTAGGCTTCCATACAAACAAGTCCACTTCCGCATTAAGCACGGGTGGAGCGTTGAAAAGGCACTGTCAGAGCCGTTAAAAGGAAACTCAAGTTCACTAAGAAGCCGGTGTGAAAAAGCAGGGATTAACTACAATACTGTGTACAATCGAGTGCATTCTCTTGGGTGGAGCGTTGAAAAAGCAATCACTACACCATCCAAGGGAAAAGGAGCTAACCAGCATAGCTATGAATAGTTTGCCCAAAGCTTAAACGGGGCGGTTATAGAGGTTTTCAGCAGGCCGTTTTAACCAGAAAGTAGCCGATGGTTTACGAGCGAGAATTAAGTAGACAACCATCCGCCACTGTGGTATAATGGTAAATGAGAAAATAGATTTCCGGAAAAGGGGGTGCGTAATACGGAGAGCAGACGGTTATTCGGGCGTCGGGTGATTTACACCGAGGTTACGGATATAAACGAGGGGAATATCATCAACGTGCTACAAAAGGCACTGTTTACGCACCTGCAAAATCAGGCAGAGATTGATTACCTGTACTGGTATTACAAGGGAGAGCAGCCAATCCTTAACCGTGTAAAGGAAGTCCGCCCGGAAATCAACAACATGGTTGTGGAGAACCGAGCAAATGAGATCGTATCTTTCAAATCGGCCTATCAGGTCGGCGAACCAATCCAGTACGTAAGCCGTGGTGGGGACGAAGACATTTCCTCCGAAGTGCTGAAACTGAATGACTATATGCTGTCCGAGGACAAGCCGGAAAAGGATAAGGAACTTGCCGATTGGCTCTTCACTTGCGGTACCTCTTATCGAATGACTTTGCCGGACGTTCTGGCGGATGTCGAGGAAGACGAGGCTCCTTTTGAGATATTCACCCTCGACCCAAGATACGCATTCGTGGTGTACTCTGTGGGGCTTGGCCATAAACCCATGATGGGTGTACGGTATGTTCTAAAAGAGGACGGAACGCTCGTTTTCTCCTGCTGGACAGAAACCAGGTATTTCGAGGTCTGGAACACATGGGCTGTTATTCGCGCAGAAGATCAGATTTTGGGAATCCCGATTGTGGAGTACCCGGCGAACATGGCTCGTTTAGGGGCATTTGAAATCGTGATCCCGTTGCTTGACGCAATCAACATGACGGAGAGCAACCGAATTGACGGCGTAGAGCAGTTCGTTCAAGCACTGATGCTGTTCCATAATGTTGACATCAGCAGTGAGGACTACAAGAAACTGCGGGACGAGGGCGCGATCAAATTCAGGGATATTGACGCCACACTGAAAGCGGAGATTCAATATCTGACCTCCGAAATGAACCAGACACAGACGCAGACCCTTGTGGACAGCATGTATGAAACGGTGCTGACCATCTGTGGAATGCCCAACCGGAACGGAGGGACTTCTACCTCTGACACCGGATCAGCGGTCATCATGCGGGACGGCTGGTCGGCAGCGGAAGCCAGAGCCAAGGACACGGAGCTGGTTTTCAAGAAGTCCGAAAAGGAATTTTTGAAGCTGGTGCTGCGTATCTGCCGGGACATGGGGCATCTGAGCCTGAAACTCTCGGCACTGGAAATCCGGTTCACGCGGCGGAATTATGAGAATATCGCGCAGAAATCAACGGTTCTAACCCAGATGCTTGCTTGCGAGAAAATCGCCCCTGAATTGGCATTTACACATTGCGGGTTATTTTCCGACCCGCAGTTGGCCTACCGCATGAGCATGGATTACATGGCGGAACAGGAGAAAAAAGCGGCGAAGCTTGCCGCGCAGAACGGAGGGAACGGCGATGGAAGCGGAAACCAGACCGGCGGTCAGAGTGACGGAAAAGGAAATTCGGGCGATTGAGGAAATCATCCACCGCCGGAATCAGGCGGAAATCAAAGTCGAACAAGGCCAGATCGTGGTCATTGAGATTCGGCGCAAGAAGGTTAACTGACTGTTTGGCAAAGAGCGCCGCACCTTTCGCGGAAGAGCCACACCAAATGGTATAATTTGTGACTGTTCTAGGGAGCAGCGAACAGCCGAAGGGCTTCTGATACCAGAAATGGTATTGGAAGCCCTTCTTTTTTACACTGCGGCATAGCCAAAAGGTAAGGCACATGGTTTTGACCCATGTAATGGAAGTTCGATTCTTTCTGCCGCAACCAGCGGGGGGCTGGACAATTCAAGCACGCCGATAACTGCTGTATGCGCAAGGCAGCCAAAGCGAAGGAGAAGGAACAGCATTGTGTGATAAGTGTACATAAGCGCACGATAGCTCAAAGTAGCTTGCCCCGTCCCACAAAAACATTTCCTCGGCCACAAGCCGAGTACATGAAGAATAGAAGACGAAAATTTGGCGCGGCAGACAGCGAATGGGGTTCACCTCTCCCCCCACAGAAGGCCGTTCAAATCGGCCTCGCGCCATATATATCGCCGATGGCCTCCCTATCGGCGATGAAACCCGGAAACGGGCAAAGCGGTTCCCCAGCACCGTAAGCCAGGGGAATATGGGTTGTTAGCTCAGTTGGTAGAGCAGCGGACTGTTAATCCGCAGGTCACAGGATCGAAGCCTGTACAGCCCTCCATAACAGCAGCAGTGAAGCTGCTCTATCAAAAACGCAGACGGGAGACAACCCGTAAAAACAGAGATCACGGCGGAGGGAACCGCCTCACCAAACGCAGGAGGAATAATTATGGCAAAAATCAACACAAATCTCATTGAAGGTTATGCGGACATGACCCCGGAACAGAAGCTTGCCGCTTTGGAGGGCTTTGAGTACGAGGACAACACCGTGGAACTGGAAAGGCAGAAAAACGCGCTGTCCAAGGCCAATTCCGAGGCTGCGGAATGGAAGCGTAAGCACAATGCGCTTCTGACTGACGAGCAGAGGAAGCAACAGGAGCAGGCCGAAAAGTGGGAGAACATGGAAAAGGAGCTGGCCGGTCTGCGGAAGGAAAAAACCGTTGCCGGTTACAAAGCAAAGCTGATTGCTCAGGGTTATGATGAAGCCCTTGCGGACGCTACTGCGGCGGCCATGGAATCCGGCGATATGGCTACGGTTTTTGCCAACAACCAGACGTTTTTGGAAAAATACGCCCAAAAAGTCATTGCGGACAAGCTGAAAAGAACGCCCAGAGGCGCGGATGGAAGCCCCGGCGGCGCAATGACCAAGGCGGATTTCCTGAAACTCGACACCAAATCCCAGATGGAGTTTATCAAGAACAATCCTGACTGGAAAACAATTTTGAAATGATTATGGAGGTAAAACATTATGGCTACTTATCTTGGCTTTCCGTTTGACCCCGAGCTGTTTAACTACAACTGGGCAAATGCGAAAGACCCCACCCTGACCGCGATGTTTGAGAGCGGCGCTGTCGCCCCGAACGCAGAACTGGCGGGCTTGATTTCCAACGGCTCTGACTTTTATACGCTGCCGTTCTACAAAGTCATTGGCGGCACTCCCGAGAACTACGATGGCGCAACTGACATCACCCTGACCGACCCCGAAGGCAGCGCTCAGAATGGCATCGTGTTTGGCCGCGCCCACGGCTGGAAGGAGAAGGACTTCATCGTTGATTACAACAGCGGTGCCGACCCCATGCAGCAGATCGTGTCTCAGGTGTCCAAGTATTGGCAGAAGCAGCGTCAGTCCATCATGCTGAAAATCCTGAATGCTGTGTTCGGTGTGACCGGCAGCGGTGAGTTTGCCGGTTGGGCGAACCACATCACTGACCTGTCTTCCGCATCCACCACCGTTGCGGACGCAAACAAGATGGGCGCTACCACCATTGGCGATGCGATTCAGAAGGCCGTGGGCGACAATCAGGACGCTTTCCGGCTGGTGTTCATGCACAGTAAGGTCGCCACCAATATGGCTGGCCTGAAGCTGCTGGACTTCCTGAAATACACCGACGCCAACGGCGTTGAGCGCCCCCTCCGCATTGGCACCGTGAATGGCATGACTGTTGTCGTAGATGACAGCTGCCCCACCACCGCCCCCACCAGCGGAGAAAGTGCGAAAGCGGGCACCTACACCACCTACGTCCTCGGCCTTGGCGCAATTCAGTACGCCCCCGCCCCCGTGAAGGTTCCTTCCGAACTGACACGTGACGCGCTCAAGGGCGGCGGCTATGACGCGCTGGTCACCCGTATCCGTGAAACCATGCACCCCAACGGTTTCAGCTTTACCAAGCCCACTTCCGGCTACACCGCTTCTCCCACGGACGCACAGCTTGCGGCATCTGCCAACTGGTCTATCGTGGCCGACCCGAAGACCATTGCTCTGGCAAAGATCATCACCAACGGCTAAGGAGGTTCACCATGTTCTATGTTTCTGACGGGAAAGTGTATGTGCGCGAGGAAGATCACTTTCGCAACGTGGGCTTTACCGCAAAGGACAAGGTGATTACCCGGCGCGAACTGGAGAGCACTTCTGTGGTGATGGGAACGGTAGTCGTTGATACCCTCAACGACCCCGTACCGCTCACCCGCGAGGAAGTTATCACCAAGTTTGGTTTATCGGAGAATAATCCTATTCCCGTTATCAAGAAACCACGCAAGAAGGCGGGAGAACCCGTAGAATGAAAGGAGGTAAGAAACCGTGCAGGAAGCCGAGAAAAATGCATTGGTAAAAGCCATGGCGAATGAAACCGACGAAAGCACGGTTTCTGCCTACCTTGGCATTGCGGCAAGCAAGATTTGCCGCAGGGCATACCCGTTTGACCCTTCCATTATGGAGGTTCCGGAGCAGTACAGCTATCTACAGGTGGAGATTGCTACGTATCTTCTGAACAAGCGGGGCGGCGAGGGGGAGCTGTCTCACAGCGAGAACGGCATTTCCCGTTCCTACGAGAACGGGGACGTTCCGGAATCCATGATGCGACAGATCGTTCCCATGGCCGGGGTTCTGTGAGGTGACAGTATGAGAATCATGGAGCGAAACAAGCAAAGCTTCTGGTATCTGCTGTATGACCGGAAAGTGCCTGTCACCGACGAAGACGGCAACGAAACCGGCGAGGAAACTGTTGTGTACAAACCTGCCGTTTCCTTCCGCGCCAACGTATCCGCTGCGACCGGGGCTTCTCAGGTGGAGCAGTTCGGCAATCTTGCCGGGTATGACAAGGTCATCGTTACGGATGACATGACCTGCCCCGTTGACGAGAATACCGTGCTGTTTCTGGACAAGGAGCCTGTGTATGACGAGGACGGGAAGCCCCTGTATGACTACATGGTCAGACGGGTGGCAAAGTCTCTGAACTCAGTGTCCATCGCCGTTACGAAGGTGAGCGTGTCGTGAGCTACAAGAAAATTGTGGTTCCGCTGTCGGTTTCCGGCATCCAGAAGATTCAGGACGAATTGAAGGAATACAAACGCTGGCAGAAGGACAAGGCAAAGGAACTGGCCGAAAGGCTGGCAATGCTGGGTGCTTCTGTGGCTTCCCTTCGGTTCTCACGGGCTGTTTACACCGGGATGAGGGATGCAACCGTGTCCGTCGTGGCAATCCCGAATGGTTACGCCGTAAAGGCCGATGGGGAATCCGTCCTTTTCATTGAATTTGGAGCCGGTATCACCTACGGAACCGGACACCCGGAAGCGTCGGAGTTTGGCATGGGGGCTGGCACCTACCCGGACGGGAAAGGTCATTGGGACGACCCCAAAGGCTGGTATCTGCCCAAAGACAAGGGCGGCGGTCACACATACGGAAATCCTCCTGCAATGCCAATGTATGAGGCGAGAAAAGCGATTGAGCAGGAGCTTCCGAGAATCGTTATGGAGGTGTTCAGGGCTTGACTGATATCGAAAAGCTGATCTATACCCCCATTGCCGAGGCACTCAGAAAACGCTTCCCAGGAATATCTGTTAGCGGCGAATATGTGAACTCCCCAGCAAAATTCCCCTATGTAAGCATCATAGAGCAGGACAATTATATGTCCGCGAACAGGCTGGACAGCAGCGACCGGGAAAAGTTTTCCACGCTGATGTACGAGGTTAATGTCTACTCCGACAAGGCGGGGAGCAAGAAAAGCGCCTGCCGGGAGATCATGGGCGTTATAGACGAAATGCTCTACAAACGGAATTTCACGCGAATTTCGTTGTCCCCTGTTCCAAACATGGAAAACGGGACGATTTACCGTCTGGTAGCCCGGTATCGGGCGGAGACGGACGGCGGAACAATTTACCGCAGGTAAATATGCTTTACCTTTCCGTAAGGGCGGAAAGAGAGCCGAAGGGCTGCTTCACAGGAGGCAGCCCGTTTTTTATTACAACGAAAGGATGATTAAACATGGCCATAAGCACGTATAAAGTTTTCCTGATGAAAAAGGGAACCACCGGCAACACCTACGAAAAGCTCATTGACATCAAGGAATTCCCTGATCTGGGCGGCGATCCGGAGATGCTGGAAACCACTACCCTGTCTGACAAGATGCAGACCTACATCGCCGGTATCCAGTCTCTGGACGCGCTGACGTTCACCGCGAACTACACTCTGGCTGACTACAAAGCGCTGCAAGCGCTGGCTGGAAAGACCGAGAGCTACGCCGTATGGTTCGGCGGCGAAGAGACTGGCGGTACCCTGACGCCTAACGGCGAAAACGGTAAGTTCAAGTTTGATGGTCAGCTGACCGCCTACGCCACCGGCGGCGGCGTCAACGAGGTTGTAGACCTGAACATTTCCATTGCCCCGTCCACGCCCATTGAGCTGGACGACGCGACCTGAGCCAAAACACAGACCACACATTTTTAAGGAGGATTAGCGATGGCTAAGAAAATCTGCATTCCCTACAACGGCAAGAAGTACACGCTGGAATTCACCCGCTCCACGGTTTCTGCTATGGAGAAGATCGGGTTCTCCATCAATGAGCTTGGCGACAAGCCCGCTACCATGATCCCCATGCTGTTCAGCGGCGCTTTTGCGGCAAATCACCCCAACACCAAGGTTGCTACCATCAACAAGATTTACGACGGTCTGAGTAACAAGTCCGGCCTTGTGAAGGTGCTGACGGAAATGTACTCCGAGGCCGTGTACACCCTGCTTTCCGATGATGAAGAGGAAAACGAGGGAAACCCCGGCTGGGAAGCAGTAGAGTAAGCGAACTTCTTTCCGAAAACGGAGGGGGTGGGGAGACCCCTGCCCCCTCTTACGCTTACACAAATATCTTCAAGAAGTTATTCCCGTACTATCTTGCAATCGGCATGACCTATGACCAGTTCTGGAATCAGGACGTGGAACTGGTGAAAGCCTACCGGGAAGCTGACAAGATCAAACGGGACTTGAAGAATCAGGATATGTGGATGCAAGGGGCTTATTACTATGAAGCCCTTCTGGATGCCGCCCCGGTTCTGAGGTTCAGTTTCAGCAAGAAGCCACCGAAGCCGGTTCCCTACCGGGAGCAGCCCTTTGAACTGCACACTGGGCAGCGGAAAGCGGCGGATAGTGGAGAAAAGCAGCTGACCCAGCAGGAAAAGAGCGACAAAAAGGCGAAAGCCATGATGGAGATGTTTATGGTATCCATCAACAAGAAATTTGAGAAGAAGGGCGGTGAAGGGAATGGCTGACAATGTGGAAATGCAGGGCATTGAGTTTCAGATTGTGAATGACAGTGCCGCGGCATCCGCAGGGGTGGAGGTTCTGGCAAAAAAGTTGACAGAGCTAAAAACGTCGATCAGCGGTTCCACAACTGCCCTTTCCAAAGTTGCAGCAGGAATTTCGCAGATCAAGAATGCCGTGAACAACATGAATACCGGCGATTTTGCAAGCAAGATGAACCGCATCAGCGACACGCTGAGCAACCTGAAATCTAAGACGGAAGGTCTGAAAATTTCGTCTTCCATCGCAAACCAGCTTACAGACATAACCGCCGCTCTCGACAATCTGAAATGGACAGATGGCGATAAGCTGTCCGCTCTCGCCGATGGCTTACGCCCTCTTTCTGAGATTGGTAAAGCCAACCTGACCACTTTCATCAATCAGCTTGGGAAATTGCCTGAGGTCATTGAGGATTTGGAAAAAGCGGACATTGGCAAGTTCACTCAGCAGATGAAAGACTTGGCAGCAGCCATGAAGCCCTTCGCTGACGAAATGGACAAGGTTTCCTCCGGCTTTTCGGCATTTCCAAGCAGAATTCAAAGGCTGATTACATCGACGGAGCAGTACAACGGTACGGTAAGGCGGGCAACCACAAGCACAAATGCTTGGAACAGTGCGCTCAAAGCAATCAGTTTTGCGGCCATATACCGGGCGGCGGGAAAGCTCCTGGGTATCGCAATTGCAAAATCGTCCCAGTATACGGAGGATTTGAACCTGTTCACCGTTTCAATGGGGAAGTACGCCGAGGAAGCCTATAGCTACGCCCAGAAGGTTTCTGAGGTAATGGGCATTGACCCCGCTGAATGGATGCGGAACCAGGGCGTCTTTAACACCATTATCACAGGTTTCGGTGTGGCTGGTGACAAGGCAGCGTTCATGTCCAAGAACCTGACGCAGTTGGGTTATGACCTTGCCTCCTTCTATAATATCGATTTTGAATCGGCAATGCAGAAGGTTCAGTCCGGTATTTCCGGAGAACTCGAACCTCTGCGGCGGCTGGGCTACGACCTGTCTGTTGCCCGGTTGGAGCAGGAACGCTTGAATCTTGGAATTGACAAGAGCGTTTCCAGCATGACGCAGGCGGAGAAATCCCAGCTGCGGTACTACGCCATGATGACGCAGGTAACGCAGGTGCAAGGTGATATGGCGCGAACGCTGGAAAACCCGGCCAATATGCTGCGGGTACTACGGGCGGAGCTGGAACAAGCCGCACGTGCCGTAGGAAACATCTTTATTCCGATTCTGACGAAGGTTCTGCCAATTGCTATTGCCGTGGCAAGCGCCTTGCAGGAAATCATAGCGGCCATTGCCGCCCTATTCGGGGTAACGGTAAAGTCCCCGAAATGGGGGGATGCGATTGGAAGCGCTTCTGCCGGGAGCGGCGCCATTGCCGACAACATGGACAGTGCCGCCGGTTCGGCGAAGGAACTGAAACGATACCTTGCCGGATTTGACGAGCTGAATGTCCTCCCCGACCAGAATCAGGGCGGCAGTGGAAGCGGGGCCGGTGTAGGCGGTGGAGACCTTGGCTTAGACTTGCCGGGGTATGATTTCCTGAAAAATGCAGTAACCACGCAGATTGACGAGTGGAAAAAGAAACTGGAGCCGCTTGTTTCCTTTGTTAAGGACAATCTGAAAGAGATCCTGGAGCTTATTGCCACAATCGGAATTGCACTTCTTGCATGGAAGTTGTCAAACGATTTCCTGAACGGAATTATGGCACTCAAAACGCTTGGGCAAAACGGCCTTTCCATTCCGCTTACGATTGCCGCAGGCGTGATTCTAACTGCCACAGGATTTACAATCGAGTTTAGCGGCATCAAAGATGCTATCGAGAAAAAGCTCAACAGTTTCAATTTCGGAGAAATCATTCTTGGTGGCCTTACTGGAACAGCTGGTGCCGGACTTTTGGGGAAGGGCATCGGGCAGTTTATAGCAAAAGCGTTTGGGGAAAGCGCCGTGGCAAAGGCAATCACAGCTGGTGGTGGAACGATAAGCACAGGGCTTATCGGGGCTGCCATCGGTGGAATTGTCGCGGGAATACCCATGTTCGTTACCGGCGTATACGACGCAATCACTAATGGGCTGAATACCCTCAATGGATTACTGATTCCGGCGGGGTCTACATTAGCTGCTACGGGAATTGGCGCAATCATTGGTACGGCGATAGGCTCTGTCGGCGGCCCTGTTGGTGCAGCTATCGGCGCACTCGTTGGCCTAGTAATAGGAGCACTGACAGACCTTGGTATTCTGATTTACCAGAAGTGGGATGAAATCTGCGCTTTCTTTGCACCTGTTGCGGAATGGTTCGATGTGAACGTCGTTCAACCAATATCCGGCTTCTTCTCCGGACTTTGGACGGACATTGTTGACACATTTTCTCCCGCTGTTACGTGGTTCTCTGATTTGTGGGGTAGCGTGAGCCAGACATTCGAGGACGTTTTTTACGACATCGGAGTGCTTGCAAGTGGCACGTGGGAAACCATCAAGATTATATGGGGAATTGTTTCTGACTGGTTTGACACAAATGTTATCCAGCCTGTCGCCTCGTTCTTCTCCGGTCTTTGGGATGGCATATCTTCTTGGGCCATAAAATCGTGGAATAAAATCAGCACTGTTTTCTCTGGAATTGCAGCCTGGTTTGACGCAAACGTCATTCGCCCGATTGTTGGATTTTTCACGGATTTGTGGACAGATATAACGGTTATATTTGGAAAAGTAGTCGGATTTTTCAAAGGAATCATAAACGGCGTTCTTTCCGGACTTAACTCGGCAATCAGATACGCATTCGGCGGAATCAATAGCATTCTCCGCAGTATCCGAGGATTCAGCATTGCAGGATTTACCCCGTTCTCCGGGCTCCGGGAAATCAGCGTTCCTCAAATTCCGATGCTTGCCAACGGCGGTTTTGTAGACCAAGGCCAACTCTTTATAGCCCGTGAAGCGGGCGCAGAAATGGTTGGCTCTATTGGCAGACGGACAGCGGTTGCCAACAATGACCAGATCGTTGATGGTATCACCTACGGCGTTCGTGAAGCCAATGACGACGTTGTTACCGCTATTTATGCTGTCGCTCAGCAGATTATCGCGGAAATGCGGAATCAGGACAACGGAGGTGGCGGCGGATATGACTTTGACCGGGCTGTCCGGGATGCCCAGCGCAGGAACGCAAGAATGTATGGATAAACGAAAGGAGTGAAAACGGCATGAAGATGATGCTCAAGATAAACGGCGTGGACTTCATGCCGTTCATCGCCAAACAGGGCGTAAAGTGGCAGCGCAACGACATTGACGCACCCAATTCCGGGCGCACAATGGACGGAACAATGCAGCGTGGCCGGGTGACAACCAAAATCCGTCTGGACATCACCTGCCGCCCGCTAACGGCTGAGGAAGCTATGACCGTGTTGCATACCATTCTCCCGGAATATGTGACCGTGGACTACTACGACCCTATGAGCGGGTACCGCAACAATGTGACCATGTACTCTAACAATAACCCTGCATCTTTCCTGATAGAGAAGCCGGAAGACGATTGGTGGAGCGGCATTACCTTTCCCCTGATTGAGAGGTGACGGGCGCTTATGCAGAACGTATCACAGGAATACCGGGACATTGTAGCTGGCAACCACTGGTTTGAAAACCGCCTCTGCATCGGTGATACCGGAAAGCTAATTGACAAAAGCGGAAGCGCAATCACGTTCGGCGGAGTGCGCATTCTGGTAGATAGCGGTGGCGCCGAAACCGGCTACGGTGAAGAACTGCTGATATCCATGGAGCAGAAGCAACCGCTTCTTTCCGATTCTCCTGACGTTGGAAAAACCTGCGCCGGTGAGATTAACGTTGAAATGATTCATCCCTATGGTGATATCCCCAAACGTGCGCTTCTTCGGCCATATATCAGAGCTGCAAATGAGAATGCCGCCTCTGAATGGCTGCCACAAGGAAAGTATTACATTGACAAACGGAGCGAAGGAGAGATCGGTGACCGGACAAAGCTAACGCTCCACGGATACGACGGAATGCTTCTTCTGGAAGAAGACTATCCGGCAGAATCCTCCCTTAACTGGCCTGCACGTGACATTGAAGTTCTGAAAGAGATTTCCGATGCAGTCGGCATCTCGCTGGATAGCCGGGTATATCAAATCGTCACCTCTGGCTACGAAATCCCGTACCCTGCCGGGTACAGCTGCCGTGAGGTCATTGGCTACATCGGCGCAATGTACACCGGCTCCTGGGCTATGACGGCCACCGGAGAATTGATGCTGGTCACGCTCACGGGTCTTCCGAAGGAAACCAACTATCTGATTGTTGGCGGAAGCGATAACAGAGCGATCACGTTTGGAGGTGTCAGAATCCTTGTTTGATAAGTTCATCATCGGGTCTGCCGCCGACAGCCTGAAAATATCAGACCCACTCAGCGCGTACAGCCGCGTCACGTTGAAGGTTGCTGACGGCGTGGAGTATACGGCGGGTACAGACAGCGGCAGGGAACTGATCTCCGAAAACCCTTTCGGAACTCAGAAAATGGCAAACGATATGTTGGCCAGAATCAACGGCTTTTCCTACCAAACGTATACGGCTACAGGCGCAATCTTAGACCCGGCGGCGGAGATTGGAGACGCGGTTCAGGTTAAAGGAACCTATGGCGGCATCTACAGCGTGTCAAAGTCCTACGGGAAAATGATACGCGCGGATGTTTCCGCCCCCGGCTCTGAGGAAATCGACGAATCTGTTCCCTATAAATCCCACGAAACACGTAAGGTAGAACGTCAGTTTATAGAAACCCGGGCACAACTGAAAATTCAGGCCGACCAGATTTCCGCCGAAGTCTCTGCCCGTATCGAACAGGGAGATGAACTCACCTCGCGGCTGGACATTCAGAGCGACCAGATTTCCGCGCGGGTGACCAAAACCGGAGGTAGTAGTTCGTCCTTCGGCTGGGAGCTGCTTGACGATTCCTGGACGGTCAAGGCCAACAATACCACGGTGTTCCAGATCACCAAATCTGGCGCAGAAGTTCGGGGGAAGATCACCGCCTTAAGCGGCAAAATCGGCGGTTTTGACATTCAATCTGACTACCTGAGCTATAACAATCAGGTCTGGAACGGCACCAACAGCCGGGGTATTTACATTGGTGTCAACGGCATTCAGTGCGGCTCTGAGGCTAACGGCGTGCAGATTACGCCGACCGGCAATCTGTACGCTGAGAATGGATATTTCAGGGGAAGCGTCAGCGCCGGAAGAATTGACTATGGTGGTGACGACGGGTACCTTGACGGGTCAGGCCTTGCCAGTCACAGTGTCTACGGCTCGGAAATCGGCTACAACACCATATCCACGGCCTATACCAGCGGAGGTATCAATACCTCGCTTGGATATGCGGATTTTGCAAATGGTGTGTTCAATGGGTGGAATACCGCAAGCTACGTTGATGCCTCCGTGCTATTCGCGTCGAGCTTCTATTTCAAAGACGAAGAGGTAGCTTGGCGAACAATCAAGGACGGAAACGGATTATCACAAACTGTGTTAGTGAGGGCTTAAGTATGGAAAAACTGAAAACCGCAACAGGCAAAGAATTCAACTGCGATTATTTCAACCCTTTCCCCCAGGCGGGGCAGATAAACATCCGTATTCTCGGGGAATCCCTGGCGACGATTGCCACGGTATTTGCAAATCCCGCTGAGACGGTGCAAATGTGGTGGGAAGGGCAGTACGCCGCCCAATATACGAAGATAATCGCTATCGTACCGGAAACCGGTGCGGTGCGTGTGGTGCTGGGAAAGGAGTAAAAATGAACCCTGTAATGAAACTTAGGGCAGTCCTGAATACCCTTGAGGGCGTTCAGGTCGCAGGACGGGAGAACTTGGACAGGATGCTGGGCAGTATGCAGGCCATTGAAGAAGTGGTGCAGGCGCTGTCTGCGCCTCCTGCGCCCGAAAAAGAGCCTGAGCAGGAGGTGCCTCATGCCGGAAGTGGTTGTTAGTAGATGCTGCGGGGAAATCCCGATCATGCACACAGATGAAGATGGCCATATCGTGGATATGGACTGCCCCGTGTGCGGGCGAACCGTATACATCGGTAGTAGTGACCTTTTCACAAAAGAGCAAAGGGAGCGCATTGATACATGGAATAAGGGGGTAAAGAAGCGTGGCAGATAAAGCAATATCCGAGCTGATTGCAGCGGAACAGATAAAAGCCGCTGACCTTTTCGTCCTGGAACAGGACAGCGCGGCAAAGAAGCTGACGGGACAAATTCTGCTGAACTGGCTGACCGCCGCCGCTGACGGCCATGGCGGTATCAGCAGCATCGTTAAGCAGTCTACCAGCGGCCTGACGGATACATACCGTATCACCATGGCGGATACAACGACCTTTGATTTTCCCGTTAAAAACGGTAGGGGAATCACCGGAGTTTCAAAAATCTCCACAAGCGCGCTGGTAGACACGTACCGTATTACCTATAACGATAATACCACCAGCACGTTTACCATCACAAACGGCGCAAAGGGTGACAAGGGCGACAACGCATACGTCTGGATTCGGTACGCGGCGCAGGAACCTACGGCAGCTTCTCATAACTTCGGTGTTCTCCCGGACAACTGGATGGGCGTATACAGTGGCAATTCCGCAACCGCCCCAACGGATTGGACACAGTATCAGTGGTTCGAGATCAAGGGAGAAAAGGGTGGCATCGGGAACCCGGCTCTGTTGACCAGTCAGTCCGTAACATATCAAGCCAGCACATCCGGGAATGTTATACCGTCCGGAAACTGGCAAGGCAGCATCCCCACGGTAGCACAGGGCGCTTACCTGTGGACGCGAGTTACAATGACGTTCAATTCCGGAACCCCGATTTATGCCTACTCCGTCTCCCGCATGGGCATTGACGGGACAGGTGCGGTATCCACCGTTTGCGGTGTAGCCCCGAATTCCAGCGGCAACGTCAGTTTATCCGCCTCCGATGTTGGTGCATTGGCGACATCGGGCGGCACCATGACCGGGGATATCGCCATGAGCGGTAACAAGGTCACGGGGCTGGGCACTCCTTCGGACAATGCCGATGCGGCGAACAAGGGCTATGTGGACACGGCTCTGAACGGCGCCAAGACGGTTTCCGTCTCCGCAACCCTGACCGTTGCCGGGTGGACTGGCAGCGCGCCGTATGTCCAGTCTGTGACCATCACAGGCATGACGGATGCGAAGAAAGCTATGGCCTATCCGGTGTATGGAAATGACACGCCTGCCAATATCGCGCTGAAAGAGGCCTGCGGTATGGTGAGCTTCGCTTCCCGGTCGGGCGGCGTGATGACGTTCACGTGCCTGGAGGACAAGCCCACGGTGGACATTCCGATTACGGTGGAGGTGTACGTATGAGCATTGCAGTGCCTTTATATGGATTTGGTGCCAGCGGTGGCGGTTCCGGCGGCACCCTGACCGTCACAGCTCCGGCAAACGTCACGGTGGCTGTTTCCAAGGATGGAAAGACAAAGACCAAGAACTCCGGCACCAGTGGCGTGGTGGTGTTCAAGAGGCTTGCAAGCGGTACGTGGACGGTTACGATTACGGACGGGTCGCAGACCTCGTCTAAGCCTGTTGTCATTACCGCCGATTATTCCACCGTGATTGCATTTTTCGCAGCCACCATCAACATCACCTATCCCGCCGGTTCGACCTGCACGTGCAGCGACGGCACAACGACCCTATTCGCCCCTGATACCAGCGGTACATGGGCGTGTATCATACCAAATGCTGGTCATTGGAGTGTCCATTGTTCCAATGGTGTTGAATCCGATACCAAAAGCGTGGATATCACCACTGATGGTCAGCATATCAGCGTGGAATTGGCCTATTGGAACGGTGAATTGTACGATTCTGGCAATCAGTTTGTGGCTGTCACAGGTGGTTGGAACAAATGCAATTGGAAATCCTATGCTACAGAATCTATTAGCCTTCCGTCTGTAACGTATAACGCTGATTCAGTCACGATATCGAAAAGCAAAAGCAATGCCACGTCAGGTGGTTGGTGTACTGTTAACAAAATTGATTTATCAGGTTACAACACAATTCGTTTCGTTATTACTAATTGCTACATGACCGGTTCGGAGGTATCGCTGTTTGCAACAGAAAATGTTGAAGGCGGTATATCTAGTGCAGCTTCACGCGTAAAAGTAGGTTCAAACGGAGCGAAAGAAATGGCAATAGACATCTCCAATGTAAACAAATCATGTTACGTTGGCATTGGTATTTCTACATACCAAGACTATGATGCCAATATCACTGTGTCAAAAATTATCCTTGAATGAGGTGACACCGATGAAGATATTTGTAGATTCTGAATTTAAGTGCCACACTGTAAACGATGGCACACTGACCGCTGTGGAAACGGATTTCTTTGACGGCAAATGTGATTCCTTTATCGAGGGCTACCGTTTTGTCCCTGCTGGCGAAAGTTGGACTCGACCTGATGGCGAGGTGTTCCGTGGTGAAATGACTGCACCGTGGCAGGACTATGCCGAACTGGATGCTGCCCAGCGTGAATATGAAAAGCAGTTGCTTGCGGAATATGAAGCTGCGCTGGCTGAAATTGAAGTTGCTTTGGGGGTGAACGCATGACCATCGAAGAACGAAAGCAGAGAATCCTTGCGAAAATCGCGGAAATGAAGGCCGAGGGCGCGGACATGCAGAACGCCCTGACAATCCTGGAGGTGAAGCCGGATGAAGAAGTGGAGTAACGGAGCCAAAAAGCGGCTGGTGGAAATCCGCGCCGCTGAGGACGGGGAGCGGGATATGCGTGCCATCGCCGCGAGTATTGCAAAGCTGCCTCCCGGTCAGCTGAAAAAAGTCCTCACTGACGACATTATCGCCATTCTGGCGAAGTATGGGGTGGTGATTGCGTGACCGTCAAACAGATTCAGTGCTTGCTCACCTATCTGGGCTATTCCCCCGGCACGATTGACGGCATCGAGGGCAGGAACACCCAAGTGGCTATCCGGGCGTTTCAGGCTGACTACGGGCTCACCGTGGACGGGATACCGGGTGCGGCTACCCAGAAAATGCTGATTGGCGCTATCGCCGGGACGGCGGTAAAGGTGGAGAAACCGGAGAGCAGCGACGCACCGAAAACCGGGACGTTCTGGGACGATATCCGGTATTTCACCCGGGAGGAGTTCCGGTGCCAGTGCGGCGGGAAATACTGCAACGGCTTCCCCGCAGAACCCGCAGAGGAAACCGTCCGCATGGCGGATGAGATACGCCGTCGGGCAGGGGTTCCCCTGAATGTGAATTCCGGTGTGCGGTGCAAGCGGCACAATGCCGAGGTGGGCGGGGTGTCCAACTCCCTGCACACCACGGGACAGGCTGTAGACCTCTCAGGGGCTATCTCCCCGGAGAAGCTGTATGCCATAGCTCAGGAGGTACAGGCCGAGAAAATCCCCGGGCGGGGCGGTCTTGGGCTGTACGGATGGGGCATCCACGAGGACAACGGGAAGTACAGCCGGTGGAACGGCTGAGAAGGGAGAATGCCAATGGAAGATACAGAAATTGCCGGTCGGCTTTCCGCAGTGGAGCAGCGGAGTAAATCCAACTCCCACCGGCTGGAAGCGCTGGAAAAACAGACGGAAGCAGTAAACCGTCTGGCAACATCCGTCGCTGTCATGGCGGAGAAGGTGGAGACCACCGGGGCGAAGGTTGACGGCCTCTGCACGGACGTGCAGGAGCTGAAAGCCGAACCAGGCAAGCGGTGGAAGGGCGTTGTGGAAAAGGTCATCTACATCGTTGTGGCCGCTGTTGTAGGGTTTATTCTTGCCCGGCTTGGGCTGGGCTGATTTTTAAGGAGGAAACAAAAATGATTAACTGGATTGTACGCATCAAAAACAAAAACTTCTGGCTGGCCGCGATTCCCGCGCTGCTTCTGCTGGTGCAGACGGTTGCCGCCCTGTTCGGATTTACGCTGGATTTGGGTGAGATCGGCGACAAGCTGCTGGCCGTGGTGAACGCCGTGTTTGCCCTGCTGGTGATCCTGGGCGTGGTCAATGATCCTACCACCGCCGGTATCTCTGACAGCAAACAGGCAAGAACTTACAGTTACCCCAAGGAGGACTGATGCCATAAATGGATAAATCCCGGATAAACCGGGTGGTTGTGAAAGAATTTGACAGGCTGGCGTATCTAACGCCACTGGAAATGGATGTCCTAACCACCCGTGCCGCCGGGAAAAGCCAGATATGGCAATCACAAAATCTCCATGTGTCCCAAGCCACGATAACCAGGGTTGTCCGAAGATTGCAGCAGAAATATGATGCAGTCAAGGGGTACAGTGCCACACTCCCGGATGACCTAGTTATTTGACCACAAATTGACGATTTTCGGACGAAAACCAGGCGAAACGATGATGATTCGTTCGCCTGGTTTTTTGTTATTATAATGACAGAAGGTGGCCACCTCCTAATATTTTGAAGGAGGACTTCTAAACTATGGAAGTAGAAAAGGATTATGCAAGCAAAGGCGTAGCCGGTGCCGGTCTTGGTACGGGTATTGCCGGTCTGGCGCTGGGCGTGATGAACGCTGCGGGCGGTTTGGGCGCTCTGGCTCTCGGCAACCGCAATGCCGTTCCCACTGCTCCCGTTATGCCCGCCATGCCCTATGGGGTTGGCTGCGGCTGGGGCGGGTGCAGCGAGAACATGCCCGTGAGTCGGTATGAACTGGATCGTGAGCAGCAGCTCGCCGCCAAGGATGCCGAAATCGCGCTGTTGAAGGCAAACACCTACAACGACCAGAAATCCCTTGAGCTGTACGCTTACATTGACGGACAGTTGAAGGACATTCGCAAGACCCTGTGCGATCAGGCCGTACACAATCAGCGCACCGAGGACAGCTTCGCGCTGGTTCGTCAGGATGTGGAATGCGTTCGTTCCGAACTGTCCAAGGACATCAAGATCGAGGCAGAGCGGCGTTGCTGCGCTGACAATTCCATCGTGACCTACGCCAACGCGACCTTCTATCCGAAGCAGGTTGCCGACGTGACCACCGGAACCGGCACCACGGCACAGACGCTGTACAACCCCCTGCCCAAGTGCGGCGGGTGCTGCAACGGTTGATTCCCGACAATTGGGGCGGCAGCCGCCGCCCCATACTTTCAAGGAGGTAATTTATGATTCCTATGGAAAACGTGCAGGCAGGGCTTGCAAGATTCATTGACAGAAGCATTGCTCCAAGTCTTTCTGGCTGGGACAGAGTTCTGGTCGCCGGGGCTGGTGGGCTGCTTACCGCAAATTTCCCGAAGATTATTGCCCAGTACGCAGATCATCCCATGGTAAAGGCGCTGGGCATTTACGATATGGAGCATGGCACGGTGGACGTTGACGCCCTGTACAACGCCGCAAAGCCATACATGGGGGCAGAGGCGCTGCCCGTGAAAATCCCCGGAATCGGGCTTACCCTCAAGCTGGGAAGGCAGGATATTGACACGCTGTATGCGTACATTCAGGAGGGCATCAGATGAAAGAAATCAAACTGCTGATGGAGCATATTGAGGACGAGCTGGAAGACGCGCACACCTACGCAGAGCTGGCCGTGGAATACAAGCACGACGACCCGGAACTGGCAGACCTGTTTTACAGGCTGAGCGGGGAGGAAATGAACCACATGAACGCCCTGCACAAGGCCGTTGTTTCCCACATTGAGGAATACCGCAAGCAAAAGGGCGAACCGCCTGCGGCCATGATGGCCGTCTATGAGTACCTGCACAAGCGGGATATTGAGCGGGCGGAGAACGTCGGAGTGGCGCAGGGGATGTATAAAAAATAAAGAAACACGCCCAGCCTATTAAGGCAGGGCGTGTCTTTTGGTTTGGATGAAAACCATTCCCACAACGGTAATTGTGTTCGGATTTGCGTCCAATGGTGACCCAACACGCCCTATATCCGAACACGAGGATACTGCCGGAGTAGGAACGCGATATGTCTTTGATGGAATCTGTGTCAGCCGGTAGGCGGTCACAAATTTCAGGAATCCAGGCTCGTCATCGTAAACAGTGACGGAATTTACCAGCATTTCAATAAGCATGGCTTTCTGGGTTTCCAGCGGAACCGCCTTTTCTCTTACCGCTTTCAGATAAACCACGACAGATTCCTTTGTGAGCGGAATCACGCCGCGTTCTTCATCGGATAGTTGGGTGGACAGCCCCTTTTTCTGGGCTTCCAATTCGGCAAGTCTTTCCACAATAGCGTCCGGCGCAACGGAAGCACATTCAAGTGCTTTTGTCAGATTGCGGATTTTATTTTCAATCTCAGAAATCTTTTTGCGTATGACCGGAATCTGTGTATTCTTCTGA
>ERZ1034882.302-NODE-302-length-26389-cov-18.024569_pt1 | contig 26389 bp, 37 predicted proteins | sample MGYA00520606_ERZ1034882 | MGnify/ENA primary metagenome ERZ1034882 (study PRJEB33766, sample SAMN09781726) | gut metagenome | biome: gut microbiome | host: Homo sapiens | place: Madagascar | study: EMG produced TPA metagenomics assembly of the PRJNA485056 data...
GGATAAGACGAAAAGAGGTAAAAATAAAATGAAAGCAAAAAATCCAAAGCTGCGGGTGGAAACGGTTTCGGTAAATGCCCTCCGACCATACGACAACAATGCCAAAATCCATACGCCGGAACAAATCGAACAAATAAAAAAGTCCATCCTTGAATTTGGCTTTAACGACCCGATCGCCATTGACGAGGACAACATGGTCATCGAGGGACACGGAAGGCTGCTCGCAGTAAAAGAGCTTGGATGGGAGGAAGTCGAAGCTATCCGGCTGCACGACCTGAGCGACGAGCAAAAAAGGGCGTACATTTTAGTGCATAACCAGCTTACGCTTAACACTGGCTTTGACTTGGACGCGCTGCAAATTGAGCTCGCCAACATAACGGATTTGGACATGGGCGAGTTTGGATTTGACCTCGATTTATCGATAGACACAAAAATGGATTTCGGCGAAGACAAGGAAAGCGAAAGTGAACCGCAGGTTTTTGGAGAGCCTAAAGTAAAGCGCGGTCAAATCTGGAAGTGTGGAAACCACCGCTTGATGTGCGGAAGCAGCACCGACAAAAAAGATGTAAAAAAGCTTTTGGACGGAGCCACAATGGATATGTGCGTGACCGATCCTCCTTATGGAGTAGCATACGCAAGCGACGATGGAAAAACGATACAAAACGACGATCTAAAAGAGGATGAATTTTTTGAATTTCTCAAAGATTTTTACAGTAACATGCTTGCCAGCCTTAAACCTGGCGGTGCTTTTTATATTTGGCACGCAGACGGTCAAGGGGGGGGTAATATTTAGAAATTCTTTGATTAGCGCAGGCGCGAATATTAAAGAAAATTTGATATGGGTTAAAAACCAATTTACTCTTGGCAGGCAAGATTATCAGTGGAAGCACGAGCCGTGCCTTTATGGCTGGAAAGACGGCGCAGGGCATTATTTTACCGATGACAGAAAACAATCAACCGTTTTCGAGCAGCGCCCGGACTTTGAAGCGATGGGATATGATGAGCTCCTAAAAACCGCAGAATCCTTATACAACGAATACATGGATGCCAACAGCACGGTGCTTCACGAGGACAAGCCTCTTAAAAGTGACATCCACCCGACGATGAAACCGGTAAAGCTTTTTGAACGGCTGATACTTAACAGCAGCCGCCGCGGCGAAAATGTGGTTGACTTTTTCGGCGGCAGCGGAACAACGCTCATCGCGTGCGAGCATACCGGGAGAAACGCCTACGTGATGGAGCTTGACGAAAAGTATTGCAGCGCAGCACTGTCGCGTTGGGAGGAAGAAACAGGCCAAAAGGGGGAATTGGTAAAATGAGTGAGTTGAACGGATTGTCGCTGCAAGAACAAGCGGAAGAAATCCTCCGCATTGCGGAGAAACATGGCGTTGAACAAAACTTTTTCTTTATTACAACTTTTAAGCGATATCAAGTGCAAATAAAAATATTGCGTGACCTTGAGGCGACAGTGACAAAAGACGGCTGCTTGGTAAGCAAAGAATATGTAAAAGGGCGCAAAAACGTATATACTCATCCGGCGATAAGCGAGTACAACAAGACGAGCACCGCGGCAAATCAGACGGTGCAGACCCTTATAAAAATAATCACTACGTTGCGGGCGGATGCCGACGGCGAAGAAGAAAACGAGCTGCTGGCATTTTTCCGCGGACATAAATGAGCTCCGCCAGCAGCGCCGGAAAGAACTACATACGCTTATATTACAGACAAATCCAAAGCGGCAAAGCCGTGGTCGGCAAGTGGATAAAACTGATCTACGAGTACCTCATAAATGGACTGAAAAAGCGAAAATTTTACTACGATGCAGGCAAAGCCGAGCGAGCGGTTGACTTTGTGGAAAGATTTTGCCACCACTCGGAAGGACGCGAGGACTTAATCACCCTTGAGCTTTGGCAAAAAGCCGCGCTCGCCGCCATCTTCGGAATCGTCGATAAAAAAGGCGTTCGCATTTTTCGCGAAGTTTTTATGGTGGTCGCACGAAAAAACGGCAAAACGCTTTTTTGCTCCGCAATTATCGCATACGTGAACTTTTGCGACGGCGAGTACGGCGCAGCTACATATTGCCTCGCCCCAAAGCTTGAGCAGGCATACAAAGTATATGATGGCTTTTACCAAATGCTCGTAAAAGCCCCGCCGCTGATGAAATACTGTAAAAAACGGCGCAGCGATGTGTACCTTGCAGCGACAAACAGCGTCGTCAAGCCTATCGCTTTTAACGCAAAAAAGAGCGACGGCTTTAACCCACACCTTACAATTTGTGATGAAATCGCAAGCTGGGCTGCGATGCAGGGCAAATTACAGTACGAGGTAATGAAGTCCGCACTCGGCGCACGAAAACAGCCGCTTATAATCTCAATATCGACAGCCGGATACATAGATGACGGTCCGTATGACGACTTGATGAAGCGTTCAACGGCTTTTTTGCTCGGCAACAGCGAAGAAAAAAGGTTGTTGCCGTTTTTGTATATTATCGATGATGTTGACAAGTGGGACGACCTCGAGGAGCTAAAAAAGAGCAACCCTAACCTCAACGTTTCCGTCAAGGAAGAGTACTACCAAGAGGAAATTGCAGTCGCCAAAAACAGCCTCAGCAAAAAAGCGGAGTTTTTGACGAAGTACTGCAACATCAAGCAAAACGCTTCCGTGGCATGGATGCGCTACGAGGATATAAACGCAGTTTGCGGCGACAGCGCAAAGCTGGAGGATTTCCGCGACTGCTACTGCGTGGGCGGTATCGACCTTTCGCAGACGACCGACCTTACCGCGTGCAGCATAGTGATAGAGCGAGCGGGTGTATTGCATACATTCACTCGTTTTTTTATGCCGAAAAATCGAATCGCCGCGCTCCAAGAGCGCGAAGGTGTGCCGTATGACATATACGTCCAGAAAGGATTTATCACGCCATCCGGCGAAAACTATGTTGATTATACGGACTGCTACAACTGGTTTGTGTCACTCGTCAACGATTATCAAATATATCCCTTGCAGGTCGGCTATGACCGATATTCGGCACAGTACCTCGTCAAAGACATGGAGGCGTTTGGCTTCCACATGGACGATGTTTTTCAGGGCGAAAACCTTACGCCTGTCATCCGCGAAGCGGAAGGCTTGATTTTGGACAGGAAGCTTCAGCTCGGCACAAATAACTTGCTGAAAGCGCATTTTCTTAATGTCGCGATGAAGCAAAACGCCGAAACGCGGAAAATCCGCCCAATCAAAATTGAGGAGCGCTGCCACATAGACGGATTTGTATCCGTCATCGATGCGCTCACCGTCCGGCAAAAGTGGTACGACCAAATCGGCGAGCAATTAAAAAACGAGAATTAAGGAGTGATGCGGAATTGGGAATCTTTGAAACGATTTTTAAGAAGCCGAAGCTAAAAAATCAGATGCAAAAATATTTTGAGCTGCTCGACGGATATACGCCGGTCTTTACAACGTACGAGGGCGGCGTGTATGAGATGGAGCTGACGCGGGCGTGCATACACGCTTTTGCCTCGCACTGCTCCAAGCTCCTGCCGACAGTAACCGGCGCGGATCTGCTATCGCTGCAGCGCGTGCTTGACGGCAAACCCAACCCCTTTATGACCTCCGCGCAGTTTTTGTACAAGGCGGCGACCATAACCGAGGCGGAAAACACCTGCTACATCGTGCCGCTCTATGACGAGTATCAAGATATATGCGGCTACTACCCCATTTCGCCGCAGCGCACCGAATTTGTCGAGGATGACGGCAAGCCATACGCAAGATACACTTTCGGAAACGGCAAAACCGCCGCGATTGAGCTTGACCGTGTAGGAATCGTTTGCAAATACCTCTATCGCAAAGACATGCGAGGAGAGGACAACGAAGTCCTCTACACTACCATGCAGCTTATAGCTGACCAACAAAAAGGTATAAGCGAGGGCATCAAAAACGGCGCGTCTTATCGTTTTATCGCGCAGGCAAGTAACTTTGCCCGCGGAAAAGACCTTGCCAATGAGCGCAAAAGCTTCACGGCGGAAAACTTCGCGACCGAGGACGGCGGGCTGCTGCTTTTCCCGAACACCTATCAGAATATCCAGCAAATAAAAAGCATGCCGAACATCGTCAATCCCGAGCAGATGAAAATCATCGAGACACGCGTCTTTGACTATTTCGGATGCAGTGAAAAGATTTTGCAAAACAGCGCGGTGGGCGACGACTGGAGCGCCTACTACGAGGGCAAAATCGAGCCTTGGGCAATCCAGTTGTCACAAGCTATGACAACGATGACATACTCTAAATATGAGCTTGCAAGAGGCAACGGTATCGTGTGGAGCGCAAACCGCTTGCAGTACATGACTAACTCGGACAAGCTGCAAGTGTCAACGCAAGGCTTTGACCGTGGTTTTTTTAGCCTTAACGACGTTATGGACATCTGGAATTTGCCGCACTTAGAAAACGGGGATAAGCGGTACATCCGCAAAGAGTATACCGAGCTTAGTAAGCTCGGCACAGAGGAAGGAGGTAGCAACAATGCAGATGGAAGCACGCCAATATCGGGAAATGACCCTAACGCCGATAACGGAGGGGCTGACCCAAACAAAGCTGATTGACTGCGAAAAGTACGTCGAGGGCTACGCCGCAAAGTACGAGCCATATGTGCTGTGGGAAGAGGATGACGGTGCGATTTACGAACAATTTTTGCGCGAAGCATTTGACGGCACCGATATGTCGGATGTTATTTTCCAGCTTAATCACTCCGGGCGCGTGTACGCACGTACCGGCAACGGCTCGCTCGTTGTGCAGCTGGATGATACCGGCATACTGACCGGGGCAGACCTCGGTCGGACAGCATCGGCGGAAAGCATATACGATGACATCACCGCCGGAATGCTTACCAAAATGAGCTGGGGGTTTTACACCGGCAGCTATGGCAAGGATTACTACTACGACGCAAAAACACGTACAATCGTGCACCGCCATGTACCGCGCATTTTTGATGTTTCCGTCGTCGCCCTCCCGGCGAACGAGGACACAAGCATAAATGCCCGGTCTTTTTGCGACGATGTCGCGGAAAGAATGCGCGAGGAGCGCAAAAAATACCTTGACAGCCTTAAAAGCAAAACTATAACCAAAATCAAAATTACGGAGGTAGAAAAATGACCCTGAAAGAAATTGAAACCCGACTTGCACAAATCAAAATGGAGCTCGACACAGAAGGTGCTGACATTGAAGCGCTTTCCGCCGAAGCAGACAACCTCATCGCAGAAAGAGGAAAATTTGAAGCCAGAGCAAAGATCCTTAACAAAATTGCCGCCGGAGCGGGCACTGTAGTAGAGCCCATCGCACCCGTGGAAAACGAAGAAGAAAAAAGAGCAAGAAACTTTGCCGAAACTCGCCGCGCCAGCGTACCGGTTAAGCAGGTAAGATCCACTCTTATTTCCAGCGGCAAGCTGGCAACCCCGACCGGAGTATCCGGCATTAACGAGCTCGTCGGCTCTCGCGTAAGCTCCATCATCGATATGGTCAAAATCGTCGACTGCTCCGGCATGGGCGCAAACAAGGTCGCCTATCTTGATACCGATATGGCAGAGGCGGCAGCACAGACCGAAGGCTCTGCGGTAACCGCTACCGACCCCACCTTTGGCTATGTGGAGATTAAGCCTGCGAGCATCCGCACCATGGCGCAGATCTCCGAGCAGGTCAAAGCGCAGACCCCTCTCCTTTATCGCGAGAAGGTAGTTGAGCAGGCTATGCTTGCGCTGCGCAAAAAGGCGGCACAGCTTGTAACCGCCGCACTCAAGAGCTCCACTCTTGTACATAGCGAGGCGGCAACCCTCGACAGCAGCAAAAAAGGCGTTATCAACGAAAAGACCCTGCGCGCACTTGCCTTCGCATACGGCGGCGACGAATCCATCGTCGGCGAAGCAGTCCTTTTCCTTAACAAAACCGACCTTATCGCTTTCGGCGACGTCCGCGGAACGAACGAGAAAAAAGCAGTCTACGAGATTACTCCCGACACTACCAACCCCAACACCGGCACAATCAAGGACGGCGGTCTTGTCGTAAGATACTGCCTTAACAGCAACCTCACCGCCCTTGCTGGAACGGCACAGACCACCACCGCAGCACAGCCTACCATGTTCTATGGCAATCCTCAGTGCCTTGAGCTTGACCTCTTTAAGGATTATACCATTCGCACCAGTGATGACTTTGCAATCGATAAAGGGCTCGAAACTATTATTGGCGCTTCCGAGCTCGGCGCAAGCGTTGTCGTCAAAAACGGATTTGTCACCATCACCATCGCAAAAGGTACTGCTTGATAATGCTTTTAATCGGCGGGGCTTTCGCTCCGCCGATTGTTGAAAGAAGGTGCAAAAATGGCAAAGCAAGAAACGTTGGACGCAGTAAAGCTTGCGCTGCGCGTCAGTACAAGCGCGCTTGACAGCGACATCGGCGACGAGATAGATGCGTGCCTTGCAGATCTCCGCATATGCGGCGTAAAGTACGCCGACGAGGGCGAGGAGCTTATTCTCAACGCCGTAAAGCTGTGGTGTCGCGCCGTGATGGCGGAGGATGTAAACCGCGCACAGATGTACCACCAGCGCTACGACGGATTAAAGGCTTGCCTTATGATGGCGGAGGAATATCGCGATGAATGACATAAAAATCACTCTGCGCAAGATGACCTACACCATTGTAAAAGGCGTGACCGAATCCGAGGTAAAGTACGAGGCGGAAGTGTGGGCGCACCCTAAATCGGTAACCTACAACGAATTTTACCGAGCCACGGAAGCAGGCTACAAAGCGGATATAATTTTTTCCGTGTACTCTTTTGAGTACGGAGGCGAGGAAGAAGTCAAGTACAGCGATGAGGTGTACGATGTCGTGCGCACATACAGCACCAGCAACGACAGAATAGAGCTTACATGCTCGCGGAGGAAACAAAAATGAAAATCTATGAAGCACTTGAGCTTGTGGGCGTGCCGGTGTGCCATCCTCCGTATGTGGGCGACGCACATACCTATATCACCTATCAGCTTTTAGGGCAGGACAGCGTGCTGTACGCCGAAGGCAAAGAGCAAGAAACGGCAGTCACCTATGCGGTCAACATTTTCGCCGAAAAGTTTACTGCCGGAATCGTCGCCCTGACAAAATTTGCACTCGAAACCGCCGGATACATTGCCACCGTGGAGGCAGAGGTGTACGACGGCACGGCAGACACGACGCAGGTGTCTCTTATCGCCACAAAAGAGGGTGCGGAGTATGGCTAATATTAGCGTTGAGGGATTAGACAAGCTTGTGCTTGCGCTGCAAAAAGCAGATATTTTTGATGAGCAAACGCAAAAGCAAATGCTTTACGAGAGTGCAAATATAGCTATGGATAACATTGCCGACGAAATGATACGAAGTAATTTTAATATAGGTCATTTGACCAATCGTCTGCAAAAAACAAAAATAAAGAAAAACAAGTACGGAGAGCCTGTAATCTCCATTACCGCAAAAGGCCATAATTTAACCGGCGACAGAAATGCCGCTATCCTTTTTGTCCTTAATTACGGTCGTTCAAAACAATATGGCGAAATCACCGGCGGTTATTTTTGGACTAAGGGAATAAAAAAAAGTGAAAAAGAGATACAAAAACGGCTCGAAGAAATTACAAAAGAGAAATTGAAAGAAAGGGGTCTTATATAATGCCAGCATTTGACCTGCGCGGCATCCGCATCGGCACTTATAAAAACACCGACGGAGCAATCACATATACCGACCACACATCCATGGGGGACGCGATGAACGTCAACCTTGAACTCAAGTACGCAGAGGGCAGACTTTACGCGGAGAGCAAACTCGCCGAGTACATGAAGCTCGCCACCGGCGGCACAATCTCCGTCGGCGTGAAGTACATCCCCGACGCGGCGCAGAAAATCCTTTTCGGCGCAAGCGAAAAAAGCCGCACCCCCGGCAGCGGCGGCACTGCGGTGAAAGGCTTGCAGTTTACCACAAAGGACATCGGCAAGTATGTCGGTCTTGCGTGCTATGCACCCGACCAGATAGACGGTACAACCAAGTACACCTGCCTCTTTGTCAGCAAAGTTCTTTTCGGTCCGCCTGCCATGGTCTACCAGACAAAGGGCGACAGTATCACTTTCCAGACACCGACCACTACCGGCGAATTTCTTGCAGATGATTCCACCACACAGGCGCTTATCGAGACCGCGGCGGTGGCAACCGAAGCAGAAGCCATTGCGTGGACTAAGCTTGTGCTTGGGGAGACCTGACGATGGATATACGCTTAAAATCGCTTGCTTACGAGTACGGCGGGCACACCTATAACCTCGTGTGCAATATGAACGTCCTTGCCGATGTGCAGGAGGCCATGAACGGCAATCTCAGCAAGGCTTTGTCGCAGACAAGCAGTATTAAAAACACGCTCACTTTCCTCGCGGCAATGCTCAATGATGCGGCTGACACGGAGGGCAGACCGGAACGATTTACCGCCAAGGAGCTTGGGCGCAGCTTAACGATGACCGAAATCGGCAAAATCGGCGCTGACATTTGGGCGATTGTTGCCGCCGGAATCGGCGACCTTATCGAGCAGGAGGAAGCGGACGAAAAAAAGGATTGACCACGCAGATGAGCGCAAAAGCCTGCCTTTTGCGTGGTATCTCAATATCTGGCTTAACGTTTTACACCGGCAGGAATCCGAGTTTTGGAAAAGCATGAATCCCTGCCGGTGCATCGTCTTATATGACGAGTATTATAAGATGATACACCCTGCACCGCCCGAGCCGAAAAAGCGGTCGCTGGCAGAGTATCTTGCGGGAGGGAGCGCGTAAATGCCAAACGTAAACACAAATTTTACACTTTCCGGCGAGAAAGAGTACCGCGAAAAAATAGGGCTTATAAATCAAGGCATTAAGGTACTTAACGCCGAGATGAAGCTCTCAAAAACACAATTTGAGGAAAACGCGGACAGCATCGACGCCCTCACCGCCAAGAACGACATCCTCGAGCGCACTATAAGCACACAAGAGGACAAAATCAAGACCCTGCGCGAAGTGCTGCAAAAATCCGCCGAAGCCTACGGCGAAAGCGATAAAAAAACCATGGGCTGGCAGGAATCGCTTTATAAAGCCGAGGCAGAGCTTAACAACCTGAACGCAGAGCTCCGCAAAAACAGCGAAGAAATCGAAAGTCGAATCTCCGCCGAAAGCGAAATGAGCGATGCCGCCCTTGAAACGGCGGAAGGGCTGAACAAAGAGACGGCAAGCCTTGAAAACCAGTCCGATGCGCTGAAAAGCACGACGGAGGACAATGTGTCCCTCGGCGACGCTATAAACTCCGTAGCAGACAAGCTTGGAATAAAGCTGCCGTCGGGTGCAACAAAAGCAATCTCCGCGCTTGGGTCGGTATCGGCAACAACGGTAGCGGCGGCAGGCGCCGTCGCTGCTTGTATTGCGATTTTGGTCAAGCTGGAAAAGGCTTTTGTTGACGTCACCATCGCAGCGGCAGCAACCGCGGACGAAATGCTTACTATGAGCAGCATTTCCGGTATGAGCGTCGAAACTCTGCAAGAAATGCAGTATGCCGCCGAATTTGTGGACGTTTCCGTCGACCGCTTAAACGATGGCTTTAAGGATTTGACAGCCGCAATGAAGTCCGCCAACACCGGCAGCGAGGACGCACAAAAGGCTTTTGCACAGCTCGGTGTAAATATCACGGACAGCAACGGCAAGCTTCGCAATGCAAAAGATGTCTTTTTTGAGACAATCGACGCTCTCGGGCAGTTGGAAGCGGGCACGCAGCGTGACGCTCTTGCTATGACGATTTTTTCCGAGAGCGCCCGCGAGCTTAACCCGCTTATAGACGCGGGCAGCGGCAAGCTGCGACAGCTTGCACAGCAGGCGCACGACACAGGCTATGTGTTGTCGGAGGACGCGGTAAAATCCCTCGGCAAGGTGGACGACGCACTCAAAGAACTAAATAACACTCAAGAGGGCTTAAAAAATCAGCTTGCGGCGGAATTTGCACCGACAACGGAAAAGGCGCTTAACACTATCAACGACGCCGTGCTCGAAATCGGCAACGCCTTTATAAATTCCGGCATCGTGGAATCTTTCGCGGATATGCTGGAATCGTCCCTCGGAATTATAGATCCGCTGACAACCCTTGCGAAAATCGTTTTGCCGTGGGTCAATGAAGGGCTTAGCGAAACCGCCGATATGGTCGCACTTATAGCCGACACTGCGGACGTAATAATCGGTCTTTTGACTTTTAATTTTGACAAAGCAAAAACGGCGCTCGGCTGGAATCCGAATGAATACTCTAATACGCAGCGCCGAATAGCGACCCGCAAAGGCTACAAGTATGACCGTGAAACCGGCAGCTACTACGACCCTGATCAGCTTACGCAGTCGCAGATAGACAGAGCCTATCAGCAGGCGCTGCAGGACGGCTCGGCGGTGGGCATGACCTATGACCTATGGTTGGAGCAGTACAAGCGTAAATACTGGGGCTCTAACGCCTCCGGCACGGACAACTGGCGCGGCGGGTGGACGAGGATCGGCGAGAACGGTCCGGAAAACGTGTATCTTCCGCGGGGCGCCGCGGTGGACACGGCGCAGGAGAGCCGCGACGGCGGCAACAACTATTATTACATCACCATCGATGCCAAAAGCGTGCAGGAATTTGAGGACATAGTCCGCATAGCACAAGAGCAGCGATGGAAAAGCAGAATGGGGTGATTAAATGGGCACATATACTTTGCAAGCAACAAAATCCGCCATTTTGCGGTACAACAACCAAAGCGCCAATGATCATACAAGCACGACCTTTTCGCCGCAGGATGATAACGACTGGTGCTTAGTCGGCTTTGAGCCGACAGGAAACGCACGGTTTGAAATAATAAACAGTGTAGAGGTTAACATATATAACCAACGCATGAAACACGGCTCTGCAACAGTATATATAGCTAACGCCGATTTTGATGAGAAAAGCGTAACATACTCGACCTTTGGCGGAGCGGGTAGCTACTCGTGGGAGCACGAGATGGTTTTCGGTGGACGTGACACCCTCGGCTCGATTGTGAGGCCGTGGATGCTTACAACTGATGATATCCCCGCGACTTGGGAAAATACTTTTGCCGCAAATATCGTCCGCTATGGCATCGCGCTGCAAGCGGAAGTGGCTGACAACTCGGAGTGGGACGGATACCCAATAATTCCACTTAAAAATGCAAACCGCCCATACCTCACCCTTAAGACCTCCGGAGTGATACCTACAACGCAATGCTCGCTTAGAGGCGGCGGAAAAACATCAGAAAATGTTATAAATAGGCTTTTGCCATGCAAAATAAGTTGGAGCTCGTACACTGAGGACGGTGACCGGACGGCTGTCCCGATACAGCAAGCATCCGCAGTCATAAAGTGGCACTCAGAGAACAGCTCGACAGAGCACATCATAAATGTCACAGGCAGCACTGCATCTACAACTGTCCCCGCAAGCACCTTCCCGGCGGAAAAAGTGTACATTTCCGGCACAATAACGCTAAATACCGGGGCGACGGTAACACTTGCCGAAAAATCATATTATACAGGGATAATTCCAGAGCTTAATGACGAGTTTGCCTCCGGAGGCAATCCCACTTTCGGGCAAACACTCATTATTTACGGTATGTCGCCGAGTAACAACTCCAACATCCTCAAGTCCAACGATACGACTTTCCGCTGGGAAGTTAATAAGGGCATACAGTCGAGGATGCTTAATGGAACGCTGACCCAGACCTCCGCCATCTTTAAGTGGCGGGATAAGGGCGACACCACGGAGCACACGACGAGCCTTTCCGGCGCGACATCGCTGGTGACTGTCCCGGCAGGCACTTTTACAGCTGACAAGATAGAATGGGCGGTAGTGGCAAGCCTTAATACAGGCGAGACTATCACCACCGAGTGGCTCACGGTCACCACCACAGAGCCTAAGCCTGCAACAAAAATAATCTCACCCAAAGACACTATCGTAGACGGCTCAACCGGTGCGCCATTTGCGTGGGAGTACATCATCACATCCAGCACGCCGCAGTACGCTTTCGAGCTCCAAAAGAGCACCGATGGCACGGAGTGGACAACGCTGGTCGCTAAAACGGTATCCACCGAGACAAGCACAATCGTCCCGGCGGCAAACATGACCGGCGGCGATATGTACTGGCGCGTAAGGGTGTACAACAATGATGACATCGCGTCCGACTGGTCGTCGCCCGAAAAGGTGCTTGTGGTAGCTGCTCCGGCAGCGCCCGGAATCGTGATAACTTCGACCGCGCCGCGCTTCGCCATTCGCTGGTCGGCGGCAGACCAGCAGGGCTATGAGGTAGCGGTGGACGGCAAGACGGTGTTTAGCCGATACGGCACAGCGAGCACCTACACATACGATGACTGGCTCACAGACGGCAGCCACACCGTGGCGGTGCGCGTGCAAAACAAATACAGCCTGTGGTCGGAGTGGTCAACCGCCGCGCTGCCGATACTCAATGCTCCGGGTACGGCAATCAGCCTCGGCGCAAAAGCCGCACCCGTGCCGCAGATCCGCATCACGTCGAGGGGCTATGACTACTATGTGGTGTACCGCAACGGCAAAAGAGTAGCTAAAATCAAATCAACATTTTTAACGACGTTCACCGACAATTTTGCCAATGGTGAAAACACCTACATCGTCCGCGGTGGATATGATGAGGACGGCAACTACGGCGAGTCGGCGGATATAACCGTAACGGCGGGATATGACACCCTCACGCTGTACGACACCGTGTCCGGCAAGCGACTGCGCCTTAGCAACGCCAAACGTCAGACGCGGGAAACTAACCTCACCATTTCGCGAAACGCAACCTTGACCCATTACAGCGGCGCACAGATGCCAACGGCGGAAATCGGGCAGCAGCGTGACTGCCGCTATCAGTTCGAGTGTGCTTTCTCCGCCCGCGACGAGCGCAAAAACGCCGAAAAGCTTGAGGCTATGCTTGGACATATAGTCTGCGTTTGCGACCAGTACGGCACGGCTCTGGTTGGCATAGCGAGCAGCGCGCGGCTTGCCGTATCGCAGTTTTTGTACTCCTACACCGTCAGCGTGGACGAGGTAGATTTTGACGAGGTGAGCGCCAATGCATAGCTACTCTTACAGGATAGACGTGCTGCGTGACGGCGCAAAAGTGACAGAACTGCAGGCGGTCAACCCGCCGAAAATCACTTTTAACGCCGACGCGACAATAAAATCGGGCTTGTCCGGCGAGTTTAAGCGCTCGCCGGAGCTTGACCCCATCACCGACGAGCTCAAAGCCTGGCAGATAATCGACGGCGTAGAGTACCCCGCCGGAGTATACTGCATCGGCACGCTGATAGACCAGTACTCCGACACGGTGCACACCGCCAAAATCGAAGCATACGACCGCGCTTTTTTGCTGCAATCCGTCCGCACGGAGGACATTTTGCACCTTTCGGCGGGCACAAATTACGTCGAGGCAATAAAGACGCTGCTCGCCAAAGCGGGCATAAGCTTATATACCGCCACGGCGACCACATCCACCCTTGCCACCGACCGCGAGGATTGGGAGATGGGTACGGACTACCTCACCATCATCAACGACTTGCTCGGCGAAATCAACTACTCCAATATCTGGTTCGACGCGAACGGCTATGCGAAGCTTTTGCCGGTGCAAAATCCCGATGCAAGCGACATAAAACGCTCCTATGACAGCGACACATCCGTGTCACTCCTTTCCCCAGCCTGTCAAAGCGAGCTTGACATCTACGACAAGCCGAATGTCTATGTGGTAGTGTGCAGCAACCCCGATAACGATGAGCCTATGACCGCGACGGCGGTCAACGATAATCCTTTGTCGAGCCTGTCGACGCTCAAGCGCAAGCGCCGCATAGTGCAGGTGCTCAAGGTGGACAATATCGCCGACCAAAAGGCACTCCAAGAGTACGCACAGCGGCTCTGCAACGACTCGATGCTCTCATCGGAGACGGTTACCATCCGCACAAGCCCTGTAGACGTGTCCGGGCTTAGTGATACGGTGGCGCTGTACCACCCGGACATCACCGGAATATATCAAGAGACTGCATGGAGCTTGACTATGCAGCCGGGCGCAAGCATGACACACACACTAAGGAGGTCGGTGCTCATATGACGGATGAGATGACAGTGATGACTGAGCCGGAGGTGCGCTTTGCGACCGTCGGCACGGTGTACAGCGACGGTGTGACGCTTATCTTTGACGGACAAGAGACGGCGACCGAAAAGCACTATAAGTGCAACACCGCCATCCTTTTCCACGCGGGCGACCGTGTGAAAATCGCCAGCGACAGCGGCACATATGTGGTGGAGTATATCGTAGGATCGCCCGGCGCGGACGCTCCGATTCCCAAAGGCGGAACCTCCGGACAGGTACTATCTAAAAAAAGTAACTCCGACGGAGATGTAGTGTGGAAGAATATATCCTCCGGCAGCACCACAGGCAAGCTGCCAAGCGGCGGAACGACAGGACAGTATCTTAAGAAAAAAAGCAACTCCGACTACGATGCAGAGTGGTCAACGCTACCGAGCTCGGGAGGATCCTCGTCAGGGTCAACCGATAGGCTTGTCGGCAGCGGCACAAGCAACAGCGCGACGCTCAACTCATCACGGCAGCTTGTACCTGCCGCGTCGTCATCGATATACGCACACAGCCTCGGCAGCTCCGTGTCACCGTGGTACAACATCTACATCGGCGGAGGCACAATGTCCTTCGGCACGAGCAGCTCAAAGCTTTCCTTTTTCGGCGGCACAGCACAGTCAAAGCTGACCCTGAGCACCTCGAGCGCCAATATGGGCTACAGCTCGGCAACTGCAAGCAACTATTTGACAATCCTTAACAATGTTGTGGGTATCCTCAAAAAATACGGACTCATGGGGTGATGAAATGAAAATAAAAGACTTAATCAAGGCAAAATCCGCTCTGTGCAAGCTGGTGTCGCAGGATGTGCCTGTATACTGGGCAATCCACATCGCAAAGCTTGTAGACACGGTAGACCCATACCTCAACGACAAATCACCGGAGCGGGAGGTCGAAATCGCGCCGATAGTGCTGCCTATGGGGCTTGGGATAATGCTTTCGGCAGCGGACGTCAAAGCGCTGTCGCAAATCGTAGTCTTTTCCGCCGGAGGTGATGCCGATGTTTGCGATAGCTAACGAGCGCAAAAGCCTGTGGCAGTGGGACTTAAACCAGCAACTCACCGTCGACGGCAACTGCACGGAAGTGCACTACCTCAACAGAGGCGCACCCTCCACCCTGACAGTGGCCGTTAAGGACGGCAAAGCGGACATCCCGAACATCTTGCTGCAAAAAGCCGGGCGGCTCGTGGTGTATGCGTACATCATAGACGCGCAAGACCACCACACAAAGGTCTGTGAGACTTTCGGCATCGCGCCGCGCCCAAAGCCCGCCGAGTATGTATACACCGAGACAGAGGTCAAGACGTGGAGCGACCTGCAATCGCAAATCGGCGACCTTGCCGACCTTGCGACGGATGAAAAAGACAGTCTCGTCGCCGCGATAAACGAGGCGGCGCAATCTGGTGGCGGAGCGGGTGCGTGGTATGTGACAGTGACGCCGGGTACTAATCATAGTGCCACAGCGGACAAAACAGCGGCTGAGGTATATGAGGCATACGAGGCAGGAAAGGCAGTTTACTGTATTCTGTTAGATGCGATACGCGGTGTTCCGGTGGTGCTTCCGCTATTAGCGGCGGTTAATATTGATGGGTATTTATTCTGCTTTGCGGGAAGCGGTGCACCAAGGGTAAGCGACAGCGCTCCACTTAGCCTAACAGTTACATATGACGGAACGTGGCATTATTTTCGTGATGGGCTTGTATCCGGTGAACTTGTAAATTCGGTTTCCTCTTCGAGCACTAACAAGCAAGTACCCTCGGCGAAATGCGTATATGATGAGCTGCAAAAGCGCAACTTAAAGCAAGCCACGTCCGAAGTCCTTGGCGGTGTAAAAGCAGACCCCGCTACAGCAGATGACACACAGCCGGTAAGAATAGACGACAGTGGGAAGCTTGTGACGGCAGCGGGGAACGGTGACATATCCCTTGGGCTTACATCTGCAACAGTCGGACAAACCATCAAGGTCAAAACAGTGGATACTGACGGTAGACCTACATCGTGGGAAGCTGCGGATATGGTAAGTGGAAGCAGCGGAGAAGTGTGGGAAAAGGTTGCTGATACTACATTAACAGAACAGGTAAATTCCATTCGTGTGACCTTTAGCGCGTGCAGCACCGTATACGTTCAATTCCAGTGGGGCGGAGTTGAAAGCGACTTAGGCAATATATGCATAGCGCCTAACTGCAACGATACCTTTTATACCGGCGAGAGGAGAGCGGCTGCCGCCAGTATTACAACAAGCACAAATGCAAAACGCGGATATGCATTTATAAGGATAGATACGCGAGTGGGTTCTGTTTGGACAGCAACCAGCAGCACGTTATCGCGTGCCGATGGAAGCTTTGGAGCAATAACTCCCGACGCCTTGATGAATTGTGACGTAGGCATTTCCAATAAATTTGGTATCTCGATGATGCAGCCATTCTATTTTACAATTCAGAATGAACCGCTTTCAAACGGTGTTCATTCTATTACAGCATACGGCGCAGGAATGGCGATAGGAACTACATTGAAAGTTTGGGGAATTAAAAAATGAAAAAATGTATTAACGGTGAATATATCGAAATGACCCCCGAAGAAATCGCAGAGCGTGAGGCTATGGCGGCGGAACAGCCTGCACCCGAGCCTACGGCGGAGGAAAGGCTTGCGGCGCTTGAGGAAGCGATGCTTGAGCTTTTGGGGGTGGCAGAATGATAAAATTTTTTGTAGTACAGATAAGGCTGGGCAAGATAACCCTTGAGCAAGTGCCCGAAAAGTGGAGGGCAAGGGTGGAGGAGATGCTGAATGAGCCTTAACGACAAGAGATTTCCGAAAACTTCTTGACAAAAGCATTGCATAGTGCTATATTATAGTCAAGGGTTAATCCCTTTTGTCACCGCGTGAGCGCTGATTTTTCCCCGCGTAAGCGGGGGTGGCTCGATCAGAGCGCAAGCGCACGCGGTTGTGGATTGAAATGTTAAAGTGGCGAAAGTCACGAAGTAGAAAGCTCTATCGAAAGATAGGGCTTTTTGCTTATAATTTTGAGCACCGAGAGAAATCAAGGTGCTTTTTTTATGCCCGAAAGGGCGATTTTGAGCACGGAGGTGATACGGTGGATAATGAAGCCATCGTCCGGGAGCTTGCGGGGCTCCAAGCGGAGCAACGCAGTATGCGAAATGATCTCAAAGAGATAAAAAACACGGTCAAAGAGATGTCACAAAAACCCGCGCGGCGTTGGGACAACGCCGTAGACAAAGTTATATCTGTCATGCTTGGCGCGATAACGCTATATCTTATGGTAAAGTTAGGCATTGCCTAAAAAGGAGGAATAAAAATGAACATTAACTGGAAAGTACGAATCAAAAACCCCGTGTGGTGGGCGGAAGTCGTGGCGGCTATCGTGCTGCCTATGCTCGCAGCGGTCGGTCTCAGCTGGAACGACATTACCAGTTGGGAGGCATTGCTTGACGTGCTCAAAGCAGCCATCGGCAACCCTGTGACCGTGGTCGCCGTGCTCGTGTCGGTTTGGAACGCGGTCACCGACCCGACCACCAAAGGCATCAGCGACAGCCAGCGCGCCATGTGCTACCTTGCACCCGCAAAGGACGTGGTCGAGGATGACTAAGCGCATCAAAATCGGTATAGATCCCGGACACGGCGGCGCATATACCGGCACATACTCGGTCAATACTGTCAAGGATGGACTCTACGAAAAGGACTACGCCCTCGAGCTTGCGCTTATGGTGCGTGAGCACCTGCTGCGCTGCGGTTTTGACGTGTACATGACCCGCACCACCGACGTGCGCCCCGGCGACGTGACCGCCCGTGCTCAAATGCTCAAGGATGAGCACTGCGACTATGGCGTGTCAATCCACTTTAACGGCAGCGGCAACGCTGCCGCTCATGGGTGCGAGGTCTTTGTGCCGTATGCGGAGACCGAGGCGGCGATAGAGGTCGGCTACTACCGCGAGCTTGGCAAGTACTTTAAGCCGAGAGTGCCTTTCGCCCGGAGCAACTCTGTCACTGACCGCAATAACACTTTTGATAAAAAAATTAATTTGAGCACGCGCCGTTTTGACGCGTGCTCAAGCCAAAAAGAGTATTTTGGTGTTATCCGTAACAGCTGGCCGGAGGTTTCCACCGATCTGCTGGAAGTATGCTTTTTGACCAACCGCGGCGATTTTGAGACTTACCTTGAGCACCGCGCGGAAATTGCCGAGGGAATTGCGTGCTCAATAGTCGAGGGTTTTGAAAAAAAATACGTTCCCGCAAAAGTTGAGCACGCAGAAAATAAATTGCCTAAAAAAAATGAGCACCGCAGCCCCTCTCAAGCATCTTGCAACAAAATCAACTATGTGAAATGAGCACGTATAAGTCGTCCGGCGCTACCGGCTTGCAGATAGGAGAGCGCAATGACGGCAGAGTACATCAAAAACAAGAAAATCATAAAAAGTGTGTGCTCAAAATCCAAGCTCCGCGAGTATATCGCGGATTGCAATTTTGAGCACGAGCACGATGCGGAAATTTTGAGCATGATATACTTGCAAAATAAGGATTGCGGGTATGTCGCTGACATCATGGGGCTGTCGTATGACCAGACCCTTGAGCGCCACCGTAAAGCGGCGAAGCGGCTTGCCGCCTTGATAAATGCCCAATAAATAACCCATAATCACCCCATAAACTCCCCATAACCGAGCCCCCTCCCTATGGTAACATAAAGCCATAGAGAGGGGGCTTTTTTATATGTTTGAGCACGGATATACAGGCTATCCGGCAGGATACCAAAATCCATATATGAGCAGATACAACCCGACGACTGCGCAGCAAGCACCTAAGTACGAGATAATCCGCGTAAACGGTGAAAATGGCGCGCAGGCGCTGCAGATGTCGCCAAACAGCGAAATCATCGTCCTTGACAACACCGCTCCTATGGTGTGGCTGTGTCAGACGGACGGCGCAGGCTATAAGACGGTGCGACCCTTTGACATCGCGCCGCACAAAGCAGCTCCGCAGGTAGACCTTGCGGACATAGATGCAAGACTCAAGAGACTGGAGGAGATGTACGATGACAAATCCGATGTCGCAGTACCTAAAAAGCACATCAAAGTCACCGACGCAGAGCAATAATCCGATGCAGATGCTTTCGGATTTTAAGAAATTTGCTCAAAGCATGACCCCACAGGGCGCAAAAGCGGAAGTCGAGCGGCTGCTGCAAAGCGGACAGATGTCGCAGCAGCAGTTCGAGCAGCTAAAGCAGCAAGCCGAAAGTTTTATAAGATTTTTGAAGTAAGGCGGGTGCACACGCTTTATATAAAAAAATAAAAGAAAGGACAGTAACGAAATGGATATGCCTTTTTCCCTTTCCGATGTCGCGGCAGTGACCCGCGACGGAAATGATGGTGCTTTCGGCGGAAATGGCGCATGGTGGATTATCATCCTTTTCCTCTTCGTTTTCATGGGCGGCGGCTTATGGGGCAACCGCCAAGGCGACTATGGACAGTATGCGACCGCCGCCACCCAGCAGGAAATCCTCTACGGACAGCAGTTTGGTCAGCTTAATGACAGGCTGAATAACATTGGCAACGGCATCTGCGACAGCACTTTTGCTCTTAACAACTCTATCACGAGCGAGGGCAGAGCGCTGCAAAGCCAGCTCGCCGAATGCTGCTGCGAAAATCGCCTTGCGACCGCCAACCTCGGGGCGCAGAACGAAAAGCAGACCTGTGACATCATCAACGCAATCCACGCCGACGGCGAAGCCACAAGACAGCTCATCCAGACCAACGAGATCCAGTCGCTGCGTGACAAGGTGAGTGCCTTGGAGATGGATAACCGCATGTACGGCGTAGTCCGCTACCCGATGGGCTACACCTACAGTGCAGGTGCATCTCCCTTCTGCTCCGGCTGTTGCAACGGCAACATCTAACTTTACGCCCTTTTGGCGAGGCTGACGAGGGCGGCAGAAATGCCGCCCTATTTTGTAATTTATAAGGAGGCATTTATGAGCAAATCTATAATTTACACTACTAATGTGACCGCAAGCGCCGTCGCGGTCGGAGACCTTATTCCCCTCGGTAGCACCAGTCGCAGATACGGCTGTAATCTCCGTCAGGACGGTAACGGGATCACCGCCACCGGCGCTGGGTACTACCTCGTCACGATGTCGGCGACCGTAGCACCTACCGCCGCCGGAGCAGTGACCATCACCGGGCAAAAAGACGGCGTCGCCATCATCGGCGCGACCGCAACCTCCACCGCCGCGGCCGGTGCTGCTACCGACCTTGCTTTTTCCACCGTCGTGCGCAACATCGGCTGTAACAGCTCCATCTTGTCCTTTGTGCTCACCGGCGCGGCTGCGACAGTAAGCAATTTTGCCGTCAGCGTAATCAAGCTTTGAGGGCGCGCCCATGGAAACGGTAAAAAGCTACAAAAAGCGCCTCGGTGAGAGCATCGAAAAGTGCATGACCGAGTGGTCTATGTCCGAGCGCACTGCCGCCGCTATCGACCAGATGGTACAGTGCTGGCTGCATACGGATGATATGTGCAAGCATCTCTCCACGGCATCTTTTACGGCTGCGGACGCGGAAGCGTGGGCGGCAGGGCTCGTCAACGACGACGGCAGCGCCGGAGCACACTGGGACATGGCGCAGACCACCGCGGCAGCGGAAAATATCGGCGTAAAATTTGAGCATATCACCCGCGAGGAGTGGTATGCGGCGATGAACTCCATGTACTCCGACTACAGCCGCGTGGCGGACAAGTACGGCATCGGCACGGCGGACTTTTACGCCGACCTTGCAAAGGCTTTTCTCTTTGACAAGGATGCGCCGCCGCCGAAGCAAAAGCTTGCGGCATACTACCACTGCATAGTGGAGGGATAAAAAAGAGCCCGGAAAACTCCGGGCTCTTTGCCTTAGTAAAGCTCAACGCCGAGCTTTTCGGCGGCAGCATAAACGACATTTTCAAAGTCTTCCCTGTCCTGCGCCGTTAAAAGCTCTTTGCCGTTTACGGCTTTCCACTCAGCGCTCATGCCTGCCAGCTCGCAAAGCTCGCCCTGCAAGTCAGGGTCGTAAAAAGGATTTGTGCAAATTTCCATAGCAATCTCACGCGCTCTTTTATTTATTTCCATTTTATAATCTCCTTCATTTTGTAATTTTTTGTGGATTGAGATGTTGCTCTCTCTTGAGCACATCTATATTATACGCCTTTATTGTCGTAATGTCAAGAGGTTTTCGAAATTTTTTTGGCTTTTTTGAAAAAATCTTTCTGCGGATGGTGCAGCAAAAAATTACGTCATATATTCGGCGAGTTTGTCGATAGACAGATCCAGCGCGGCGGCAAAACGCGCGGCGTTGGCAAAAGTAATATTGCTGAGGTCGGATTCGCCCTTTTCGATTTTTTGTACCTGCCTAATGTTGATACGGGATTTTTCGGCGAGCTGTGCCTGAGTTAAGCCGAGTGTTATGCGGCGCTCGGCGAGCGGGCTGGGATTAACAGTCCTCATTATTATAGCCTCCTTTAAGGTGAGCCCCGCCGGAGCGGGGCTTAGATTGAACAGATATTATTGCCATTTGGCGACGCTGTCGATGGTGATGCATCCGCCGATTTGAGCGACACCGTCCTCGGAGCGGGGGAAAAACTGCCCAAAGCGGGGGTCGTACTCCTGGCGGCAGCGCACGATGCTTCCATCTCTGTGTATAACAAACGATTTTGCAGGGACATACTCGTTGTGACCGGGAAATTTGACCATGGCGGGCTGCTGATAGAGCCAGAGCACGGCGGCGAGGAGGTCGTCGGCGGAAACGCCGAGCTTGTCAACGGCGAGCTTAAACTGCATGCTGGCTTTGATTTTGTTCTCGGTGGGAGCTTCGGGAGCTTCGGGGGCTTCGGAGGCTTCGGAGGCTTCGGTCTCCTCAACATCTGCGAGGAGGCTTTTTACAAGGACTTCGGCGGCGTCCTTGAGATCGTCGCGGGTGGAGCAAACCTCGCCGGTGGCGACATCGACATAGGTCTTTGCGCCCTTGAGTCTGTAGCCCTCGGAGTTGCTGATAAGCTCGCCGTTAAAATAGGCGAGGTCGATGCTGCCGGTCTTGTAGTAAGTGCATTTAAGCCCGAGCTGGGTGGCGTTGATGTAGAGGCGGTCGTGGTCGCCCTTAGTCCAGCGGCTAAATCCGTTTTTCTCAAGTTTTGTAATTTGGTTATCAGTAAGCATTTTTAGGTCTCCTTTTGTCGGTTTATTTTTTGTGGATTGATGATGTGCTCTCTCTTGAGCACATCTATATTATACGCCTTTATTATCGTAATGTCAAGGGGTTTTTGAAAAAAATCTAAAAAATTTTTAAGAAAAATAACACACTTTATAACACACTTTTATTGTTTGCATATAAAAATTTATTTTTCCTGAGCGGTTTCTTTCCCACACAAAAGGCTTTATAAAGCCTTTTGTGGAATCTTCCCGTTGGAGAAAATAGTGAATTTATTTTAGCACGTGGGTTCGAGTCCCTCCTTCTCCGCCAAAAGAAAATCGCTTGTTTAAGCCAAAAACAAGCGATTTTTATTTTTGAAATAACACACTTTATAACACATTTATGGATTTATGATGTTTTTGAACGCATCGCCGATGATTTCGGCGGTGCGTTTTTCTTCGCCCGAGATGGCGTGGGCGTAAGTTTTATAGGTGTCCATGTCCTCGGAGTGCCCGACAAAAGGTTTTATGACGCCTTCCGGCAAAATTTTTACGACGGAGACGAAAGTGTGGCGCAGCTCATAGGGTGTGACAACAGGGATGCCGTTTTGCTTACAGTATCGGGCGAGCTTCTTTTTGTAATCGTCGCCGGAGGAAATTCCGAAAATAAATTCGTTTGTTGCCTCCGCCGAAAGCTGCTCTTCGAGGACGGCTTTTGCGATGTCGGATAATGGCACGGCACGCCGTGCGTTTTTGTTTTTGCCTTCGGTAATTTCTCCGTAGGCGTTGACGGCGCGGTGGATGCTCAAAACGCCGCCCTTATAATCGCAGGGCTTTAGCCCCATAAGCTCGCCGGGGCGAAGACCAGTCAAAACTTGAAAGCGATATGCATTTATATATTTATCTTTTACGATTTTTCCTTGGCACAAAGTTGTTTCGACTTGAAATAATTTTTGCAGGTCTTCTGGCTGGAGAATTGCTTTTTCGGATTTTTTTGCTGCCGAAGGAATGACTAAGCCTTCCGGGACATAAGATAATAATTTTTGCTTACGGCAATGCTTTATGAAGCTTGTTAAATCGCCCCGAAGATTCATAAGTGTTTTTTTTGATAGCTTTTTACGCTTAAACGCTGTATCTATAACACTTTGCAAATCTGCATCGCAAAGTGAGGACACCGACCTAACGCCTATAAGCGGAAAAACATAATTTCTGTATCGCCCTTCTATTGGGCGATAGTTACTGTACGATGTTGTGGCTTTGACTTTTTTAAGGTACTCCTCATATGCATCGCATACCTTAATCTTTTGATTTTCCACGCCCTCATCAAGCCAGAGGTCAGCTTTTTTGTTTGCTTCCCGCTGCCCGGTGCGACCGGGCGTGCCGGAGTAAAAGCTTTTCCGCACGCCGTCCTTTTGGACATTGATTTGCCACCGCTGCTGTTTTTCCATCCATTTTGCGGTATTTGTTCGTTTCATGCCTTGTAATCTCCTTTGTAATATAATATAATAAAAAATATGGGGCGAGTTTTAATCTCCCTCGCCCCTGCCCTCGGAGCTTTTCCCTCCGGGGGCTTTTTTATTTATCTCCCAGCTGCTTTTCAAGCACCTCAAGACGCTTTTGCAGCACCGCTGTCTCCAGAGCCTCACGCTCACGCTTTCCGGCGTTGCGTACCTGCGCATAGCCCACAAAGCCAAAGACGATAGGCAGCACCATAAAAAGCCCGAAGATTAAAAAAGTACCCGCCATAAGGCAGTAGCCGATGGCGGCGGTCAGCAAAAGGCTTTTGACCTGCGTAAAGTAAGCCGCCCATGCGATGGATACCACTATGACGCTTATAATTGCGTGCGGCACTGCTATTGGAAAAGTCTTATATACTTCATTTCCTGCAAAAAACACCAGTATAAAAAGTACATATACCGTGGATATAATTGCCGCCGCCAAAGTAAAGCCGTTGCGGCGGATCTGCGTTGAGTGCTCTTTTTCTTCCGCCGGAGCGGGCACAGTCGTCACCTTTTTTGTACCCTTGGAAATCGGCTTAAAAATAACAAATAACCCCACTATACTGAGCAGAAAGGACGGAGCTATATACAGCCCATAAGGATAAAAAGTAATTGCTGCTGCCCAGTATCCCAAGGTGGCGAGCACCGCGACAATCTCCGCGCCGGTGATGCCTGCCGCCCACCCGAAAGACAGCGCCGCCGCAGATACCGTCAGCTGCCATGATATGTACTGCATATGCTCATAGTCAAGATATATGCCGTTTTGCGTGCCGGATAGCACCAGCCACGCATAAAATCCTGTGCACCAGAGAGCCGCCAGCAGCATGGGGAGGCGTTTTGCCATAGATGCACCTCCTTAATGTCTTATCCATCCCACGCCGGGGAGGATTACATCTACTGCAACAAAAACTAACAGGAACGCCATAACGGCGCAGGTGAAAATTAAAACACGTTTGAACTGCCGGCGCTCGTGGGCTATGTCGTCCTGGCACTGCCGGATAAGCAGATCGCGGTAGGACGGCAGATTCGGCGCAATGCCGACAATGGTATCTGCAGAGCCGCCGAGCGCTTTTATCATTGCGGTGGCCGCCGAAAATGACGGGTCGGGAGTGCTGCCGTTGATGATACGGATAACGGTAGATTCCGGCACACCGGACTGCTCGGCTATTTGATGTGCGGTCAGCCCTTTCTCTTCCTTGAGCTTTTTAAGCTCGTCCGATAGCATAATATCACCCCAACTTTATTTTGATAACGCTTTTACTCACCGAAAAGCAAAAAAAGGCATTTTCGGGTATGGTAACTCACTTGAAAAAATGGTAAGATTTAGGCGCAAGCCGGAGCAAACCGGACAAGCCGCCGAAAATATCTTCCGCAGCCGTCGGCGGCTGCACACACGGCACGGACGCCCGGAGCGGGCAGACAGGAGGATATACATATATGAAAAAGACAGAAAAGAACTTTTTGAGATTTTGCGAGGAACGCAAAGACCTTAAAGCGGAAATCACTCTTTCGGCAGATAGGAGCGCACGACGGCTTCCAGCGCGTCAAGCTGTTCGGGCGAAAGCTGCTCCATATCCGCAAAAAGGCTCTGCACTTTCTTCGGCAGGCGATTAAAAAACGCAAGCAGCTTCATATCATCTTCGGAAAGCTCGCCGTTTTCGGCGGGCTTTTCTTTTATGTCCGTTTCGCCGCGCAGGTACTCCGGCGTAGTGCCGAGGATTTCCGCGATCTGCGCAAGGCGGTCGGGCTTTAAGGTGTTTTTGCCGCGGGCGATGTCTGTTAGATAATTGTTTGCAACTCCGATTTGAGCGCAAATATAACTTAGCGACCGTTTTTGCTCTTTTGCGAGTTCTTTTATTCTATCAATTTCGCACATATAATTCGCTCCTTTCCAATAAAAGTTTGTGCATTGCTACAATCTCGAACTTTTCGAGGAAAAAACCCTAAAAAGCTATTGCTTTCTCGAACAATTCGAGATATACTAAGAGCACAGGAGCAAAAAGCAAGGCAAAAGAGGACAAAGCGCGAGAAAAGAGTGCTCAACAAACTAATACAAATATAAAGTAGCACAAACCACAGCATTTGTCAACTTTTGAGAGCGTTTTGGGACTGAAAAAACATTTTAAGGAGGATAAAAATGAAAGACGTTGAATTGAAGCCGTGCCCTTTTTGCGGCGGTAAAGTTAGCCTTGCTCTCTGCGATGACGAAGGGAATCTGCATGATGAGTCATATAGAGAACATCCCTATAGTGGGATTGGTTTTATGCTTCACCACGCTCACGAGGAAAACCCGGGATGCCCGATTGCAAGCTATGAGTGCGATGGCGGGATTTTGGGCGGTGTATATATTTACGACACGGAAGAACAAGCCGTTGAGGCATGGAACAGGAGGGTAAATGATGGCTGATTACATCAAGCGCGCGGAGACGCTGCCGCCTGAGGAAAGAACGTTAGATTTTCCAGCAAAATACACTGAAATATGCGCGTTGTACCATTTTTGCGTCGATCTTGGAATCAAATGCACGATAGAGCACCTGTACG